>Ga0157362_1001140_pt1 | contig 10734 bp, 4 predicted proteins | sample AttlaeALBM3_FD_111480 | JGI IMG/M metagenome (GOLD analysis project Ga0157362, IMG submission 111480) | Fungus gardens microbial communities from leaf cutter ant in Ribeirão Preto, State of São Paulo, Brazil - Atta laevigata ALBM3 | ecosystem: Host-associated > Fungi > Mycelium > Unclassified ... | reverse complement strand
GAGAAGGGGAGAGGGAGAGAAAATAAGAAGTTCTAGAACAAGACACAAAGAAAAATAATGAAAAATAATGAAAACAGAGAGATGTTGGCTCCGTGTAAGAGCGACGGATTCGTAATCAACAAATCGCGAGTTCGAATCCTGCATCCTCTATATACGGAAAATTGGATAATCCGTTTCTGACTTAACGGAAGTCACAGAGAAATTCTTTAGATCTAAGTATGACTCTTTCACCAAGTTCAGACATACAAGGACTGATTTTAGTCTTACTCGTTACTATTACTATTACCAAAAAAATGGAGATATAAGATTTCAACGTATTGAAAATCAGGTATCCACGATGTAGGTGTAGCCCCCGATTTTTAATAAGCTTAAAGTCTGTTTCTCTTTGTTTTTTGTTGCCTGTACTTTTCATTTTTAAAGGACTTCTCTAAAATGTCTAATAAACGTTTTATCTATCTACGTTCTTAGATGATAAAGGAACAATTGTAACCTAATTCTTTGAATTAAATAACATTTTATTTTATTTTTAATTTCCATTTGTATCAAAATGTAAATCAATTCATTTCTGAGGTCAATTTAAATGTAAGCGTTCATATTAATATATGTATTTAGTAAATAATAAACTTGAGTCAAATTTAATTCATTTTTTAAGTTAAGTTTAATTTCATAGTAATGTTTATTTACATTAACGACATATTCAGTGGCAACTTATAGAAATGATTAAAAATAACTTAAATTGAGTGTAATTTCTAATTTGACATTATAAATTTAACAGTGTAGTCCCAAAAATGTCAATTTTTTAAAAAATATTTTCAAATTTGTGATCTTGAATGTAAGTTACACATATTTTTACTACAATTTTAAATACATTTTTCTCTTTGCAGATGCGAAGGATATATTGCCATTATGCAGCTCCGGTGAGTTTTTATACTATTTTTAATGGATCTATCCTTTCATTCCCCAAAAATTTTCACGATTTTACGGACATGTGCACGTCCGAATTGAGTCGTGTAATTTGACGTATTCTTGATTTTTGTGATTTTTTTATTATAATTTTCAGTCTGTCTAAATTTTTTTGGATATTGTAATTGTTCGCGAATTTTTTTAATGTGGAAGCGAGGAAATGAGGTTGGAGATTGCAAAGGATCCGACGATCGAGAATCAAAACAGAATTCAGTGAGTCATTCATGAAGACGGTTAGCGACCGTTTCGATCGTCCGAAAAGGGATTTGTAATTCGATTTACCCTTGTTCCACGGCTGCACGTAACGGAGAATAGTTACCGTTAGAGTCCGACTTGTTCCGATTCATTACCGATCTTTCTGCCGATCGATAATCGACTAGCGTCTACCCACACGTAGCCGAGTCGCGCGTCTGTGATTGTGGGCGCGGTGCATATTTCTCGACTCGGATAATCGAGGATGTATCTAGTAGATCTAAATTTATGTATTTGTTCCGTGCCCAACAACTTCGGGTGACTGAACGAGATAAATAAATGGCGTTTGATCTTTTTTTCTTAATTCGGAAGTAATGTTTGTAATTTTCTGCGGTGGATCTTTCGAGGTTTTGCAATTATTAAAGAAGTATTACATATATATTTTTGAACATAAAAAAATGATAAAATTATAGATTTTTTTTACATTGTATTTGAAAGTAATACAAAAAATTTGAAAATAGAAAAAATTATTTCAATAAGTAGACTTGTTTTTAAAAAATAATTAAGACAAAAGAAGAGAAACATTAATATTAAAAATGTGTATTGTTAATATAAATATTGATCTCATTAAACTGTTTCATTTTTACGAAAGCATAAATTTCCAATTCTAATCATTGTGAATGTTTGCTATACATCTGATATATTCTTAAGAATACATATTTTAACAAATTGAAAAAATTACGAAGAAATTATAAATATTATGTTTATATATATAAAAATACAATAGTACAAAATGTTTGCCGGTAATTTGGGACCTTGATTAAAAATTACTTTAATAAGAAATTACTTTAATAAATCTTTTTTTTTTAAATAATTAAAATAAAATGAGAAAACTTTCATTTAAAATATAAAACTGTATTGTTAAGTATAAATTGATCTCTTGTGTGAATTGTTTAATACATATATTTTGTTTTTATGGAAACCTAAATTTCGAATTCTACTCACTTTGCAGAGACTATAACCTTAAAATATAATAACCTGTAAATACACTTGTAAAACAAATTCGAAATGCTCCTCCTTACTCAATAGCTGCTTTCAAACCGTAAAATTTAGTTCTAGGACGTAATTATAGGTAATATTCGCGTTTGTTGTCGATGCCATTTCGATAACTCGGAGGAGTCATTCTCGGAAGGACGCTAATTTCCGCAGAGTCTTAATTACGAATTAAAGATTGCGTGGAGGATTTCGCTAATTGCGCATCAGCCCTATTGCAATCCATTGGCCTATATGCGTAATGACACGGCCGCTCGGTGTATTATGAAACATGACGTAATGTGGTTAACGAATGACTGGGAGATTGCCGAACTACAACCGTTAGGCCGCAGAGCCTGCAAAGAATGCAAGCCGTTAACGGAATTAGAGAGAGAAAGAGAGTCCACGTCCTTCGGCATCTCTTTTCTCCTCCATCTCGTTATCGCGCGATCTCTCGAGAGGAGTTGAAAGATGTAACTATCATTGAAGACAGGTTCCGCTATTTTGAGCCTATTTGCGAATACTTGTGATTATGAAGATAGATAAATCGCTTATAATCATTACTGTTTATATTGTAAATATTAAATACATATAAATAATATAAATATATTTAAATATTAAATTATCATTTAATGTTATATTAAAATATTCAAATCGGTTAATTATTACTATGTGTCATCTATCAATTATTTATAATAGATGAAACAAATGTAAAATACGATAAAATAAAAAACATATAAATAAACGTGAAGTAATAAAATAAGGATTACTCTCTTTTGCAATAAAAATGAATTTTTTGCTGAAAAGATTGAGCGATTTCATGAAATGAAGCGATTACAACGTCAGATTAATTAAGCGCGCATGTCGCAAGTGCGTTGGAAATCACTGTGAATTCGTGGCAACATGCTAATTATTGATTAGATTGACGAAGACATTAAGTCGTTATTACGTAATCGATATGCTGCACCCCGCTGCACTTCACGTTGCACAATTAATACGTTATTACGAAATGCTTTACTACATTTGCATCACACGGACGCTGGCCATCTGTGTCTAGGACTTACTTGACTTCTGCAGATTATTCGAAGGTGCTTGCTGTTGCGATGTGTTAAATATGTGTTCTTCTTGTGCTCATTGCAAGCGCGAAGAAAATTGTTTGTTAACTGAGTTAATTAAGAAATGGTTATTATGTAAATTAAAATTATAAACATTAATTGGTACGAATTATATTATCGGGGAATTTTGAAACGGGGAGTTATGAGTAATGAAAGTCAGAATGTTCCTTTACTTAACTCGCGAATAACTCAGGAACAAAAAATCATAGGAACATTTTGAAAAAAATGATTTTGTAGGGAAAGCTTCAAGCTTTCACAATAGTCGGACATTTTTGTAAATTTTTTTTTAGGCACATGAGAGACTCTCAAAGTAAAAAGAAAATTTTTCAGCTGGTAGTTTTTTTAAATGTAAAAATTACCAAACTCAGAAACACAAAAAATATAGTAACCTTTCGAAAGTAGATTTAAAACTTTAAAATCCTTTTTCTAAATTTAAATTTCATTCATTTTTTAAGATATTGTACATATAATTTTGAATTAAAAATACGAAGAAACTTTTTTCCCAATACATTAAATTTTTCTCTTAATTATATAAGAAATAATTTAAAAAAGAACATTATTAGGATGACTGTGATAATATTTCTTATTGATATTCATTAAGAATGCTTTTAAAAAAAGTTGAAATTTTTTAATTTAGATTAAAAAAATTTTAATTGAAAAAAAAATTTTAATTCCAAATTTTAAAATTCATAAAATCAAATTGTTTTAAAATTTTTTAATTAATATTTTTAGACTTAAAAAATTTTAAATTTCAAATTTAAACAAAATTTAAAGATTTTAAAATTTTACATCAAATTTTGGCATATTAACTTTTGAATAATTTTTTAATTTAATTAAAAATTTTATTAGACTATATAAAATACATTTTTTTATATTAAAAACTTTAATTTTATGTTACAATGTATGACGTGCCTGGAGGCGATGAATTAACATTACGGAAAAAAGTAATAAATAGATGCAGATATCTATTTTACATATACATATTTTTAGTAGTGTATACATATGCAACATGAATAAATAAAGGAACGTAAATATTTTCAGTTATGTAATAGAAAAAACTATATAAATAATTTAGATGCTCTGAAAAACAATAAATCAAAAGAGTACAAATTATCTGTAAAATCAATACTATATGATTATGGGCAGTATACATAAATTTATTCCCATATAATAATAATAGATATTAATATTTTTTAAATTTTCAGCAGAAACTAGTAATTACATATATTTAATAACATATGATCTAAATTAATTCATTTAGTAGCTCACGCACGAATGATTAATTCGCCAGTTTATTATTCTAATTTTTAAAAATTTCCAAAGATTAAAAATATTGAAAACAATTTAATTTTATAAAAATTAGAACTTAAATTCCAAAATTTAAAAAAATTCTTTAATCTTCTCTATTCTCCATTAATATTTATTGATAACATCATTAATATCACATTTAATTTCATACGCGATTAATTGTAAGAAATTAATTACAAGAAATCGCACAATAATTGTAGAAGCATTTATGCTTACGCTTCGTGTGCGTAAGAATATTTAGTTCAGGGATATTATGTCTAGGATATGTTCTCGGTGAACTCTGTTTCCGCGCGAGGTCACGCTCGTTCATTCTGCGGGATTTAAAGATGCTTAGCCAAACGCAGACGGGCAATCCTTTCGAGCACGTCACCCTCGGTAAGTGACCTGCGGCGCAAGTCGTATCTGGTGCATGCGAGTTGCGGCAAAAAACCGGGCTGCGCAAAAAGAGGAGAGAGAGAGAGAGAGAGAGAGAGAAAGGGCGGCTGCGTGGCGTAAAAATAATGTTTCGCGAACACGTCATTAACCGGCGAGACGAAAATAAGGCGCGAACGTTGAGAGAGAAACGGTAGGAAAGACGAGTGGATAAATCACGGTGGCTTTGCCCCGCTAAAGTCACTTCTTTACCCAGACAAAAATCGTAAAAGAATTCAGGGACCAATGAGACGCCCACGGCTACATCGTCCTAAAAGCTCGACTGCATCGTCGTCGTCGTTGTCGTAGTCGCGTGGTTGTCTTCCACCGTGTCTTTGTCTGACGCAGCTGCATCCTTCGCCTGGTCACCGACATCCGAGGGATTTTACCTCGAGACGAGCGAGCGTTGGAGGCTCACCAAACGTGCCAAGAAAAATGCCTCTCGGCGAGGCCGAGATTTTAATGATAATAATGATACGCTTTTAAAGCTCGCGCGTCACGTCGCTTTGCAGATTGTAAACTCGCGGGAATACGGCGTTATTAGAATAATCAATGTAGCGGGCGACGTTTAATAACGGCGGTGACGTATAATTTTGTGCCATTAATAGAAAAGCGGAGATTAAAGGCAGAAGATGAATACGCGAGGTGATAACGAAGCGCGATGGACGGGGCGTGTGATGGAAATTTTATTGTATATATCTGAGTAAGATATGTCTTACGATACATTTTAATTTGGTGCTATAAACAGAAAAATATCATTCTCTTGTTAAGAAAACTGATTACTCAGTTTACTTCCTTTTAAGTAAGTGCTTATCTTTAACAAAGGATTTTTCTTGATTAATTTTAAAATATACTTGTTACAAATTTTAGAAAAATTATTATGCTCTTTAAATTAAAAGAAAATAAATTCTTACTTGTACTCTAAATTTCTTGGAGTGAACCTCGAAAAGTGTGAAATCTCACTTAAAAAAAAGAAGAGTGAAAATCTGCCACTCTTATTCGAGAGTGGAAATTTTTTTTAACAGTGCAGGCAGTATTTTAACTCTTTTGTAGTGAGATTTCACTCCAAGAAATTTAAAGAGTGCACTGAAAATAAGAATTCATTTTCTTTTGGAAAATATTATAAAATTGATCGAAGAAGCGACTTTGTATAAAAATCAAATCGAATTTGTTTTGATTTCATAACTTTGATTGAAGTATTAAACTTATTAAGATTTTCAGAATGTATTTTGAATAAATTTGATGCTTGTGATAAACTTATGATATTAGATTTTCAGAATTTTATTTTATGAACTTTTGAAATATCATGGTTTGTATCTTTCTGTATGTACTTGCGACTAATTTACTCATGTCGATAAACCGAGTTTCCCTTCAGGTAATCAATTCACTAATCAGATAAACCAGATAACATTTTTGCGGGGGGGAGGGGGGCGGAAGGGGGGAGGAGGAGGAACTCAAATAACGACAAGAACATTGTCATATAATGTTTATTCACTGCGTCGATTTACTCGGCCGCGATCTGCGATTATTTTTGCATTTCAGGATCATCGTAATGAAGCGGAAAATATTTTGACACGTGAATGTATGGAGAAACAAATTAAATGATTCGTATTTCTACTTTAAATGCGCTTCGATACTCGAGAGAGAAAGAGGAAAAAAAAAGTTACATATATGTGCAGCGCGTTGCATAAACAAACCGGGAAATTGCACGACTTGCGTAAGGATTCCGTGCAAAATGGCGTCTTTATTGCAAGGTCTCGCTGCGATTATGCTTATCCACTTCGCTTACATCATGCTAAGCAGGCGTACTCTGTATGCGCGTAGCGGTATACATGCGGTATATCTTTAAGAAACGATTAACGAACTTGTACCGCACAACAAGGTATTTATTCCGGAAAAACGGTTCAGGACTTTTTTGTTCTCCCATTTTCGAAATTTATCACCCATTTTCGAAATTTTTAAGCTCATAGATAATTCTGGTCTACAAGGTTTTTGTTTTTTAACATTTTTACTGAAAAAAACGTTTACTGAAGTCTAGTCTAGAGTGTGTTTTTTGTTTCTTGCTTTTTTACTGTTTTTTGTTTTTTTGTTGCTCAAGATAAAAATTGACGAATCTCGAAGAAGTTATTGTTTGTTAATATGGATATTATTTTTTTATATCAAGAAGTTAATTTTCGGAAAACTCTACTAATTTAAACAATATTTACAATTTTTTTTTTACTTTTTGGAGTAAAATACCGAAAATCAGTTTTCAATTGTTGAGAAACAGATAAATTAATATAATTTTTTTGCATTAAATGTTAATAAATTTTATTATTTTAATATCATCTTAATCACTTAAAATTATACATAAAAAAAGGCGTCATACTTTCACATTTATTTTCATATAATATATTGTAAAAAATATTTAAATTTCTTATATTATAAATTTGCGTTTATTGCATAAGAAGTTCAAAATGGAGTGTCTAAAAAGGATGATGAAATTTTTCGAAAAACATTTTTTGGTGTAAAGAGCCTTACAGAAACACCTATTATTTGATTATTGAGAAACAAAATTTGTTCAGTGTAACCAAGTATTTTTTTTTGCACGATACTCTGATACGCGCGAGAACATCGCGCTTAACTTATGGTTAATATGAGAATACAATTACAATAAAGAAAAACATTGTAATAATTAACGAGAAAGACCTAAATATAGAAGTGTAATCGCAGACTTTATTCTCACTTTATTTGACTTATCGCAAGTAAAGAAGACGGTTTAATATGCCGCCGTTAATCCGCAGTGGGCATTTTCCATAATCCTATGATTTAATAATACCGTTGACCCGTACGTTAACTTCCATCCATAATAACGAGGTGCGCCGCGTCATAATTTCGAGCAACTTATCGGGGGTGCCACGTCGAGTGTCTTTCTCTTCCTCCCCCTCTCCCTCTCGTCAAGGTAGATCTTAAAGGTGAGCATTGCGCCGTAGCACGGTGAGCAACAGTGTAATGCCGGGGATCTTTTATCTCGCCATCCCGTCGCGGAGTGAAAGCCAACAACCTTGATTTAATAATAAAGGTTGCGGAATCGTCCCCTCCACCCTTTCCACCCCCTCTGGCTTTGCTTGCATCGCAAGCTGTTGGGCGCTCCAATAAAAATAACCGATAGACATTTCCCGCTCTCACATTGCGACAAAGACGGAGATGCTCGACAATTTCTCTTTCATTTTTTATATATTTTTTTTTTATGGATCCACCAGCTTAGAGATCCTCCAATAAAAGTCTGGACACGAGCCACGGTTTTGAATGCAGGATAACAGTTTTGAGAAAAATCTGCGAGAGAGGACATACATTTACTAATTATTTCTTTTCCTCATTCTGTTCTACCCTTTTCTTATCTATTTTTTTCTCTTTTTCTCACAGAACACGGTTTACCAATCAAAAGTGGCCTTCTCATATTCAGATTTATTAAAAGGTCTTTATGTTTTAACAATTCTCTCCTGAGAGAGAGAGAGAGAGAGAGAGAGAAAGAGAGAGAAAAAGAAAGAGAAATAGATAAGGAAAAAATAAAACAGAAAGAAAAACAAATACCCCAGTAAATATATGTTTATTGAAGGTTTCTATCTCAATAGGATCTCCAGCAGTCATTGAGCGATGAAGAGCCGAAATGACTCTGCAAACAACGATTATTGTGAGATGTTTTGAAGCGCAATCCCTCCCGTCAATGCTAATTCATTTACTGCAACTGGGTCAGCGCGCGCGTGTGTATTGATAGTCCGAGGAGTGTGTTTGCATTTAAATAACAAACCCATCGCTGTTAAAGCCTAGGTACAGGTCTTCAACTTTAGGTCTTCGGGCTTTATCTACAAATCTTTCTGATATATAGGTAAACATAGGTCAATATTTATCGATCTTTCTATTACATTCCGTGTACCTCCTATTATCTCGTAAACGAATTTTAATAACTAAAGATATCTTCCTACATGCATAACAGTGTCTTCTTTTGTACAAGGAGATTTCGATATTTTAAATTCTTCGAAGAATGTTTTTGTTTCAAGTTCCAATAATAATATTTACACAGGTGGGCTTGTGTTGTTTCATCAATTTGTCTCATCTTTAACGATTTTACTAATAAAAGTAAAATCCAAAAGCTTCCAAGAATGCAAAAGAGATGATAGACTCAAGCAATTGTTTTTATTTTCTAATATAATTATTCTTTGCTTCAATACATTTAAAAAAAAAATGATGAATTAATTTTTTTATGACACTCTGATAATTTCTTATCACGAAAGTCTCTTCATTCGTTTTAGCTGATTATTTTTATTTTCAAAGTTAAAGTTCAATTTACCAGATGAAGTAAGATTAAATAGATTGATTTTATTGAAAAATTATATTTAAAAAATATTTCATTTTGTTTGTTTAATTATTTAATGTAATTACTTCACTTTAGCTTCTTTCTTAAATCCTTGGACCAGAAATCTTTGGATCTTACGTTTCAACAAAGGACATGAGATTGCAGGATTCCTCCTAATTATTTAATTTAATTGTTTCACTTTATCATCTTTTTTAGATCCTTAGAAACCTTGGAAACCTTCAATACGTATATCTTAATCAACAAAGCCTTCAACACAAAAATCCCGAGATTCCAGGATTCTCTTTCTTCTAAATTACGTTTCCAAATTAGACTAATTAGTGTCTTGCAAGATTCTCGACGACAGCCTCCGCTATTCGTAATATATCTGGCGATCCAGTCCCTCAAATCGCAAGTAATTGTTATTCGACGATTATTATTCAACGAGATTGCAGACACACGCATATCCATATCAATGCGCGCTGACTCATTTGCATTCTCATTGTCGTTCAACGCGATTGTAATGGTCCCACGTAACGCTTGTAACGCGTGTAAGTAGCACGTAGTAGATAAGCTCCCCTCGCTTCCATCCTTCTCTCCTTTGCCCCTCTGGATGGCTTTTCACGCCAATGAAACGTGCTCACGTGTATTACGACGTATGATCTTCCTCTATTTTTCTGTGTGCACACAGAAAAATACTATATATACATACCGTATTCAAATATTACTTACTTGTTTTAATTATTTTAAAAGTTTAATCGTTTCCTTTATTTCAAAAGTGACAATTAAAAAAATGTAATTTTTTTAGTTATTACCACGAATGAATTAATTATAAAGATTACTCAATCATCAAAAGCAAATTAACTTAATTTCTCAGTCCATTCACTAAGTAGCACTTTTGTGTCATTCTTAGAGTTTTTAAACAAATCGTAATATCTTGTTCTACAAGAGTAGGCATATCTTTTTAAGTTGTGTCATTTTTGAAAATTAAAAAGAAGAGTCTTCTGCAGAGAATATTTAGAGTTTAAATAGTTTTGATGTTTTGCAAAGTTGTTTTAATCGTTTTAAGTTAATCAAAATAAATGTAAACTATTGATATTTTGAGTGATATTTTGAATCAATTTTGATGAATTATTCCGGATTATAATTTTGTTGGATATCAAAATCATAACAATAAAAAAAGGGTGATTTTTGAAGATTCTAAAATGAACATGTTTCTAAAAAGTACATCCTCTCTTTGCCAATATTGTTTAATTAGTCATTAATTTTAAGTTGAAAAATAGTTTTCCTTTTTTCTGAGAAATTAATTAAATGATTAATTTTCTGAATTATGTGGAACGATGTATTTCCACAAATATATTATAAATTTATCACAAGTAT
>Ga0157362_1001139_pt1 | contig 10739 bp, 10 predicted proteins | sample AttlaeALBM3_FD_111480 | JGI IMG/M metagenome (GOLD analysis project Ga0157362, IMG submission 111480) | Fungus gardens microbial communities from leaf cutter ant in Ribeirão Preto, State of São Paulo, Brazil - Atta laevigata ALBM3 | ecosystem: Host-associated > Fungi > Mycelium > Unclassified ... | reverse complement strand
GGGCCGACATCGGCTCAGATCGGGTAACGGGTTATGGCCTCGAACGCGCAGGCCGGTTTGGCCACCCCCTTGATCTCGACCAGGCCGGGCAGCAGCGCCTGCACCGCACCGTCGGTTCGGGTGACATCGCCCAGCGCCAGGCTCAGCCGAACCGGAGAATCGACCGGGATCGGCGTGGGGAACCGAACCCGGTTGAAGCCGTAGTTCACGGCCATCCTGGTGCCGCGGACTGCATACACCCGGGAGATCAGCATCGGCAGCAGCGACAGGGTGAGCAGGCCGTGCGCGATCGTGGCGCCGAACGGCCCGCGGGCGGCCGCCTCGGGATCGCAGTGGATCCACTGGTGGTCATCGGTGGCGTCCGCGAACGCATCGATGCGCTTCTGATCGATCGTCAACCAATCCGAGATGCCCAGTTCGCTGTTCGCGGCGGCCGCGAACTCGTCGAGGCTTTCGAAGGTTCGCACGCGCGCTGACTCCTAGATGTTGAGCCGGTAGGGCAGCCGCTTGATCGCGGACATGAAGTTCCCGACCAGGTAATCGGGCTCGCCCACCTCGAACTCCGGTACCCGCCGCAGCAGTTCACCCCAGATGCTACGCAGTTGGGCGCGGGCCAGCATGGTGCCCAGGCAGTAGTGCGGCCCGCCGCCCCCGAACCCGACGTGGGGGTTCGGGTCGCGAAGCACGTCGAACTGCCACGGGTCGGAGAAGCAGGCCTCGTCGCGGTTCCCGGACTGGTAGAACAGCCCGATCCAGTCCCCGGCGGCGATCTGACAGCCCGCCAGTTCGGTGTCGCGGGAGGCGGTGCGGCGGAACGTCATCACCGGGGTGGCCCAACGGACCATCTCCTCGACCGCCGTGCCGACGCGGCCGTCGAAATCCTCAAGAAGGATCTTGCGCTGCTCGGGGAACTCGGCGAACGCCCGCGCCGTGTGCGAGATCGTGTTGCGGGTGGTGTCGTTGCCGGCCACGGCGAGCAGGACGAAGTAGGCCGCGATCTCGTCGTCGGTCAGCCGTTGTCCCTCGACCTCGGCCTGCACAAGGCTGGTCATCAGGTCATCGCGTGGTTCGCTGCGCCGAGCCTCGCAGATCGTCAGGGCGACGCGCAAGAGGGTCAGCATCGACTCCATCAGCAGCTCCTCGGGAGCCAGCTCGCCGCGCACCTCCTGGTCAGCCCAGGAGGTCATGCCGTCGACGGCGCTCGTGGTCTCGTCGTGGAACTCCTCGTCGACGCCCATCATCTCGAAGATCGTCAGCATCGGAAGCCGCCGCGACACGGCCCGCACGAGATCGCCCTCGGGCACCAGGACCAGATCGTCGACGATGCGTCGGGCCTGGTCGGCGATCTGCGCCTCGATCTGACCGACCCGCCGCGGGGTGAAGGCGCTCGCGCAGAGCCGGCGCAGCTGGAGGTGTCGCGGATTGTCCATCGCCAGAAACGAACTGACGGTCTCGAGGATCGCCGGCGGCACGTCCTCCAAGGTGATTCCCTCGCCGGAAACGAACGTCTCCGGATCGGTGCTGACGGCCCGGATGTGCTCGTTGGTCACCACCGCCCAGAACCCGTCGCCCTCCTCGGGCGGCATCATCGACCCCTCGGCGGGCGGTTGCCAGCTCACCGGTCGCTCCCGCCGCAGGATCGCCAGCGACTCGTCGCGGCGGCGCGGGGTGAGGGACCAGAACGACAACGGGGACAGCGACACCGGGTCGTGATCAGGTTTCGACCGGCTCATCCACGCTCCCTGCTCGGTGAATGCCAATGCTCCCGTACAGCGGCGCAGTAGTTGGTCATCACCGGCGAGTATCGCCCATTCCGCGGGTCGTATGCAACAGCTTGCCCGGACACAGTGTCCGACACGGTAGTCCAGCGGGTCGGGCCCGGTCCGGTCATCCACGCTCGCTGCTCGGCGACCTGCCAATGATCCCGTGCAGTGCCACATCCGTCATCTGGGCAATCACCCGCGCGCGGGCCGGCGGCCGGGTGACCCCGGAGAAGAACCAATCATCGAGCACCGCCATCGACATCACCATGCCGAAGAGGGCCCGGACGGTGATGGTCGGGTCGGCGGTCAGGCCGCGGCCGGCCAGTTCCCGGCGGGTGAACCGCTCCATGCGGTCCATCGGCCGCGCGAAGGCGTCGGTGAACGGCTCGCCGTCCGGCGCGGTCTCGCCGTCGAAGGCGTGGGCGGCCACCAGCGTGACGACCAGCTCGCGGTGTTCCCGCATCAGCGTGTACAGGGCGGAGATCCACGCCCCGGTGAGCTCCTCCGTCGTCAGGCTCCGCGGGAGGTGCTCGGCCTCCCAGCGGTCGACGAACTCCTCGATCAGGTTGCGGAACGGCTCGACGACCGCGGCGTGAAACAACCCGGACTTGTTCCCGAAGTGACGGAATATCAGCGCCTCGCGGACCCCTGCCAGCGCGGCGATCTCCCGGGTGCTCGCACCCGCGAAACCCCGTTCCGCGAACAGCTTCTGCGCGGCGTCCAGCAGCAGCCCGCGGACAACCGCGGAAGGCCGACGTATGGCCCGGACCGGTGCGGGCTCCGAGACCAACGACACGATTCAGAATCCCTTCGGCAGACCCTTGAAGCAGGTCGCCTTGCTGCCCTTGGGCGCCTGGTAGCCCTTTGTGTTGATGGTCAGCGTGAAGTAGCAGTCGTTCTGAGTCGGTGGTGCGCTCTTGTTGTAGGTCATGCCCGGGGCCAGTCCGGCCAGCGTCTCGTTCTTGACTTTCCACAGACCCTCGAGGATCAGGTCCTTGGTAATCGAGCCGCTGCGGGCCTTTTCGTAGACGTTGGCGATCGCGGCCTCGAACATCTTCCCGGCCGACCATGCGGACATGGAGTTCTGGTCCACCGAGGATCCGGCGGCGTAGGTGTTGTAAGCCTCCTGGAACTCCTTGGCGCCGGGAACGTCGTCGGCCTTGAACGGTGCGTTGCCGGTGCCCAGGTACACCCCCTGCGCCTGCAGGTTGGGATCCTTGGAGGCCGCCTCGCTGACCGCGAGCGCAGCGGTCGCCACCGGCGGGCTGTAGTCCAGCGCTCGGCAGGAGCGCGCCATCCGGCCGTCCCCGGAGCCGTCGACGGAGTAGAAGACCATCTGGGCGTTGGCGGACTTCAGCGCCTGGCACTCGGCGGTGTAGTCCGGCGCGGTGATCGAGGTGACCTTGCGCAGCACCACCTTGAGGTTCGACTGGGCGGCCATCGCCTCAAAGTTCTGGTTGATCACCCCGCAGATCGAGGCCTCGGTGCAGTAGACCAACCCGGCCGTCCTGGCGTTGTTCGAGGCCGCAGCTTCCCGCATCGCCCCGGCGTAGTCGGCCAATGCCGAGCCGCCCTGCGGGAACAGCCACGGGCTGGAGAACCAGGCGGGTTCGATCAGATCCCCCCCGATGAACGGGATCTTGTTCCGCTCGGCGAACTGTCGGGCGCCGGGGAACGTGGTGGGGATCCCGATACCCACGATCACGATCGCATGCCTGCTGAACACCAGCTCGTTGAGATTCGACGCCACCCGGGCCGGGTCGGCGCCGTCGTCCATCTGGTAGACCTGCACCGGATGGCACTGCACCCCGCCGCGGGCGTTGACTGAGCGGGCCCACAGCGCCAGACCAGAGCGCAGGTTGGCCGTGGACAGGCCGATGATCCCGGACGTCGGTGCGGTCTGCCCGAGGATCACCGGATCGAGGGGCTTCTGACAGGGCGCGCTCGGGCCGCCGCCGGCTGCAGCGCCCGCGGCCGTGCCGGACGAAATGGCACCGGTGGTCTTGGCCGCAGCACCGTTCGTGGTGCCGACGCTCTTGGACGGCCCGGCCGCGGTTGTGGTCGTGGTCGTGCCCGCCGCGGGGGCCGCGACCGTGCCATTGCCCGTGGCGGTGGCACCGCCGGCCGCGGGCACGCCGGCCGGGGCCGCGGCCGCCGCCGGGGCGGCGTTACCGGTGGTGCCGGTCGACGTGGTGGCGGCCGTGCCGTCGGTTGGGATCGCGGCGGCGCGTGCCCCACCGGAGCCGTCGGCGGCCGCGATGCTCTCATCGGAGACCCTGGTTCCGCAGCCCGCCAGTGGCAGGACCATCAGCAGGCCCAGCGCCGCCGAACGGAGGGCACGCCGGGAGTTGTTGCCTCGAACTGCCATGGTTTTCTCGTTCCCTTCGGCGAATCCGTTCACGGCCGGCTCATCGCGTTCCGACCAGGGGGCGATGCGTGCCCCTGCGGTATTCCTCCAGCCGCACGGACGCGGGGCCGGTACGGCGATCGGCGAAGCGGGCGGCCATCGATGCCGCCCAGCGCTGGTAGGCACCCTGGGAACCGATGGCGGCCAAGATCGCGGCCAGGCCGAACAGCAACTGCAGGATCGTTCCGACGTGCTCACCGGTGATGTAGTTGGGCACCACGTAGAGAAGGATCGGCGCCACCACCGCGACTTGGACCGTGCTGCGCCCGGAGATCGCCATCACCGCGAGCACCACGAGCGATTGCACGTAGATGAAGTCGGACTTGCTGACCCCACCGAACATTGAGGCGTACAGGCCACCGCTGATGCCGGCCATGAACCCGGCGATGCAGAAGACGATGACCCGGGAGACGTTGACCGACAGGCCGAGTGTGGACAGTGCCACCGGGGCATCGGCCATCCCGCGAAGCAGCCGACCCAGCCGCGATCGCTCGATCACGATCACCGCGGCGACCGCCACGACGGCAACGGCCAGCAACGCGTAGAAGTAGTGGCTGTTGCCGTCGAGGCCCCACAGGCTCGGTCGATGCGTCTCCAGCACGCCCGTGCCGAACATGTAGTCCTTGTAGAAGAAGAACTGTGTCCCGATCGTGCCCAGACCCAGCGTGGCCAGGGCCAGGTACAGCCCGGACAGCCGAATCGCCGGCACCGAGATGACCAGCGCCACCGGCAGGCACACCAGACCGCCGATCAACACGCACAGCCCGAACGGAACGCCATCGGCCTGCATGTGCGCGAATGTCGCGGCACCCACCGCAGCGAAGGCGAATTGGCACAGCGAGATCTGACCGGAGATCCGCACCAGCAGGTGCAGCGACATGAACAGTGCAACCGAGCTGAGCGCCACATCCCAGGCGGCAATGTGGGACCCGGCCCAGGCCGGGATGCTCAACGCCACGCCGAGGCTGGCGAGCGCGCCCAGGCGACGCATCCCCACGGGCAGAACCGAATCGGAGGCCGCCCGCTGCTTGACCGCCCGACCCACCTCGACCAGATACCGGCGCGGGATCACGAGCAAGCCCCCGAACAGCACCAGGAATGGGATCGTCAGGTTCAGACCGGCGAGTTGGACGTAGTCGCCGTTGTCGAGATCCTTGGCCACGAGTTTCTGCACCAACGCGACGATCAGCCCGCCCACGAAACACATCGGCAGATTGCGGAACAGTGCGATCGTGGCCGCCCCGAAGGCCTGCACGACCAGCAGCGAGAGCACGTTGACCTCGAGCTGCTGTTCCACCGAGGCGAACAGAATCCCCGACGCCGCCGCGAACACCGACCCGATCACCCATGCGGTGCGCCGTATCGAGGTTGGTGAGTAACCGGTCATGTCCAGCAGCTGCGGGTCGTCGACGACGCCGCGGATCGCGGTCCCGAGTCGGGTCAGCCGGAAGAACAGGTACAGACCGATGGCGGCGATCATCCCGATCGCCAGGGTGATCACCGAGTCGTAGCGAACCCGCACCCCGGAGAGCGTGAACGCCGTCTCCTGCGGCAGGAATGGTCGGACGACGAGGCCCTGACCGGTGTACTTCAACACGATCGCGGCCTGGATGAACACCAGCAGGCCGACAGTCGCGACGATCTTGTATGCGGTGGACACCGGGGCCAGTGCGGCGGCCAGCCGCTCCAGGATCAACCCGGCGATCGGGCCGCCGACACCCAGCACGATCAGCCCGGCCAGCGGCCAGGACAGCCCGCCCCTGGTGTGCAGGTCATGGAAGGTGTAGGCGGCCGCCGCGCAAATCGCCCCGTGGCCGATGTTGAACACCCCGGAGGTCTTGTACGTCAGCACCAGGCCCATTGCGCAGATGCCGTACACGGAACCCGCGGCGATGCCAAAAATCAGGAACGGTACGTAGTCCCTCATCCGGCGCACATCCCGCAGCGACCCGGGGAACGGGCCTCGATCTCGGCGGGACTGACGACGGCGACGGGCTTGCCGCGCACGATCGGGCAGTCCGGGCGGTGCATCAGCGTCATGTTGGGCCCGCTGACGAGCACCGCCGCCACGGCCCCACGGCGGGCCCCGGCGGCCGTCACCGCCGTCGGTTGACCGATGACCGCGACGATGTCGATCAGCAGCTGCCGCCGCCCAAGTCGCACCTCGCGCAACCCGGCCAGCAACCAGGCGCCGGCCGCCAGGCAGACGATCGTCACCCCGATCAGCGAACCGATTGCCCAGCCCTGCTGCGCGCGCAGCGTGGTCTTTCCGCTCACCTTGACCCAGCACACGACCAGGACCGCGACGCCGACGACGGCGAACACGACGGCGCGACCGGTATGCGTACGCCGCCACGGTGTGGACTCGGTCAGGTACCGACGCCTCCGTGCGGGCCGCGGGGTGATCGTCGCGCGTTCCGCGGCTCGACGGCGAGTTGTCGGCCCAACCGCCAATTCAACGCTGGACATTGACCGGCTCGGGCTCGGATTCGATCTGACGTGCAGTCAGCTCGGCCTCCAGCAGCGAACCCACCCGGCGCAGCTCGCGCCACTCGTCGCGCAGGTCGGCCGACAACCAGAGCACGGCGGCCACTCCGAGCAGCAGTACCCCGGTCAGGCCGTCGGAGACCACATAAGGCAACTGGGCCGCCACGTGGGAGGTGCCGCTGGTGCCGAGCCAGCCGACCAACAGTTCGACAAAGCCGCCGATCGCGGCCAGTATCGCGCCGGTCCGGTCCCACTGAGCCCGGAACAGATTCAGGAAGTCCACCGGGAGCGTCCCTTCACGAGCAGCACCGAAACCCCTACGAATGCCGCCAGGGCCAGGGCCAGCAACCCCAGGTAGATGGCGGAGAAGTTGCTGCCGACGAAGGCCGGCAACGCGGCGGAGAGCAAGCGTGCGGCGCCTCCCCGATGGCCGAGGGAGGGATCGAACGCGACGGTCGGTGGTGCGCCGGAGCCGCCCGGCGCGACGGCCGGGAGCGCGGCGCCGCCGGACGGCGGGGCCGGCGCGGCCGGGGCGATACCCGGCGGGAGGGTGTTCGCCGGACTGCCGGGTGCCGGCGGCAGGCCGGCGCCGGCCGTGGCCTGCGTCGAGCTGCCGCCGCGGTTCACCGCGGCCTGGGCGGCGCCGATCACGAACGTGGCCGGGGTCGCCCCGTGGTAGTAGTCGTTGGGCGGCGGCGGCGGCAGCGTGTACTCGACCGTGAACACGCCGCCGATCAGTCCGTCCTTGGTCTCCCGGGGGGAGGTGTAGTTGAGCGCCACTCCCTGCGCGCGGAAGGCGTCGAGCACCGGCTGGGCGGGCAGCGCGTACTCCTGGGTCTTGCCCGCGAACGGTAGCGAGATCGTGAACACGCCGTTGACGAAGCCGATCCTCGGCTGGGTGATCGTCTGGCCGCCGGCCGGGATCGGGATCGGCGGCGCCGGGATCGGTTGGGGTGCGGGCACGCCGGGAATCGCGAACGGCACCGGGATCGGGTAGGAACCCGGCGTCTGCTCGGGAATCCGCAGCACCAGGCCCGGGACCTCTATCTGGTCGATGCTGAAGTTGGATGAGCGGGTCAGCAGGCCGTCGGGGGCCGCGCTCACCCGGACCACCGAGTCGACGCCCTTCAGCGACACCAGCGGCCCGAGCGTGGTCAACGGTGAGGAGGCCGCGGCGGCCGACCGCACCGCTCCGTCGCCGGCCTGTTCGACCTCGGAATGTGCGGCGGCGCCCGCCCCGGCGGTGCCGACCACCGCATCGGCGACGGTGGAGCTGGCGCGGCTGACCGCGGAGAGGGTTACGCCGGGATAGTTCGCGGCGCCGGGTGCGCTGCCGTAGGTCGAGGATGCGGTGAGGGGATAGGGCGGAACGGGAAATCCGAACAGGCCGCTGACGACGCCGGGGGCAGTGGGCACCACATCACCGAAGTAGGGGAACGAGGCATTCGCGTCACCCCTGCTCAGTGAGGTCTGGGAGGCATCGGTCTGCGGGCCGCCGCCCTCCGGCCGGACACCCCCCGGAATCGAGGGATTCGAGAAGTAGCCGGTGACGAACACCGCCCGAGCGTTGCCCGCGTAGTAGCCGGTCGCGTCGGCGCCCGCGGACGGTGTCCACACCAGCGTCGTCACCCCGACCAGCGCGGTGAGGGCGACGCCGCCGCCCAGGCACCGGGTCAGTAGCGCCACACCTTTTTTGACGGGCATGCGCCGTCTCCCTCCGGGATGGGTCCGGCTCGTGCGCTCGGATTGGGCGGGCCGCTGGAAAGCCGTACCCGGTAACTGGAATCGGTGTATGGACATTGCGTAGTGAGCGAGTACTCTACATACCAGTTCGAGGGACTTCAATGACTTTGTCCAGTTCGTCCGGACGGTTCGTTCAGACAGACCGTCCAGCGGATGAACGCGGCCGGGAGGGTGCATGTCGGAGGCGTCGGCCAACGGATTGCTGGTCCGCGAGGTGTCGGTTCGCTACGGCGGCAACCTGGCCGTCGACCGCATCAGCCTGACCGCACCGAAGGGACGGATCACAGGTCTGATCGGACCCAACGGTGCGGGCAAGACCACCACGTTCAACGCCTGCTCCGGCCTGGTCCGGCCGAGCTCCGGGACCATCGAGCTGTTCGGCAAGGACATCACGCACGCCGGTCCGCACCAGCGCGCCCAACTCGGCCTCGGTCGCACGTTTCAGCGGATGGAGCTGTTCGACTCGCTCTCCGTGCGTGACAACGTCTCGTTGGGACGCGAGGCGGGTCTGGCCGGCTCGAAGCCCTGGCGGCACCTGTTCGGCCGCCCGTCCGACGCCGAGGCAATCAGTGCGGCCATCGACTTCGCCGTGCGGTCCTGCGACATCGGTGCCCTGGTCGACCGACGCCCCGCGGACTTGTCCACCGGGCAGCGCCGGTTGGTGGAGCTGGCCCGATGCATCGCCGGGGGCTTCTCGATCATGCTGCTCGACGAGCCGTCCAGCGGCCTGGACCGGGCCGAGACCGAACGCTTCGGTGCGATCCTGCGCGGCCTGGTTCGCGAGCAGGACGTCGGCATTCTGCTCGTGGAGCACGACATGGCGCTGGTGATGAGTGTGTGCGACTACATCCACGTGCTGGATTTCGGGGAGCCGATCTTCGAGGGCACGCCTGCGGAGGTGGGTGCCAGTGATTTGGTCCGTGCGGCCTACCTCGGCAGTGAGGCCGGGCTGTCGGACGCGGCTGCCAGGCAGGCGTGATGTTCGAGCTTCGGGACATCACCGCCGGCTACGCCGGGACCACCGTGCTGCGTGGCGTCGATCTGCGCGTACCCGATGGTTCGGTGGTCGCCCTGCTGGGCGCCAATGGCGCGGGCAAGACGACGTTGTTGCGCGTTGCCAGTGGCCTGCTGCACCCCACGTCGGGGAGCGTGCGGCTGGACGGGGAAGACCTCACCCGGCGCGCACCGAACGAGCTGGCCCGCCGGGGCATCTGCCACATACCCGAGGGTCGCGGGATCTTTCCCTCGCTGACGGTTCGGGAGAACCTGCTTCTCCAATCGCGGCCGGGCACCGAGCGGGAATCGATCGCCAGGGCGGTCGCCGCGTTCCCGCGCCTGGGCGAGCGACTCAACCAGGTCGCGGGCACGATGAGCGGCGGGGAGCAGCAGATGGTCGCGCTGGCCCGCACCTATGTGCAGAACCCGCGGGTGGCGCTGCTCGACGAGGTCTCGATGGGGCTGGCTCCCAAGATCGTCGACGAGATCTTCGATTTCCTATCGCTGCTGCGGACTCAGGGATCGAGCCTGCTGCTGGTCGAGCAGTACGTCACCCGGGCACTGGAGCTCGCGGACTTCGTCTATCTGCTCAACCGGGGTCGGGTGGCCTTCGTGGGTGAACCGGCGGAGCTCGACTCCGACGACGTGTTCGCCGAGTACGTCGGCGCGGCACCGGGTCACTGACCGTCGCGAAACGCGGCCCCGCGCGCCGGGGTCGGGTGAGATTCTGCCCTCCCGGCAAGGGAAATCGTTTCCTCGCGCGGAGCGGTGTTCCCCCGAAGGTGCCTGGTGCGCCCTTCGGGGCGGTGTGGTAACATCTCGTCCGGACAGAGTGTCCGAGAAGCTTGGGTTGTCCTCGAGAACGGGGCCGGATGAGCCTTGGCATCGTGGCGTACGGAGCGTACCTGCCTGCCCATCGCCTGGGGTCGACTGACGGTGCGGCAACCCCGTGTGCGGCGTTGTCCGATTCGCGGGTCGTCGCGGCCTATGACGAGGACAGCACAACGATGGGTGTCGAGGCGGCGCGAAACGTCGTGGGCGGCCAGGACGTGGGTTCAATGTGGTTCGCGACCACCTCGCCCGCGTACCTGGAGAAGACCAACGCGACCGCGCTGCATGCCGCGCTCGGTCTGGACGGCTCCGCGTTCGCCACCGACGTTGTCGGCTCGCCGCGCTGCGGGGTGGCGGCGTTGCGAGCCGCGGCCGAGCCGGGCGGATTGGCCGTGCTCGCCGACGTCCGGGTCGGCCTCCCCGGATCGACGGATGAGCGGGAGGCGGCGGACGCGGCGGCCGCCTTCCGATTCGGGCCGGCGGCGGACGCGCTGGCCATACCGGTGGCGCAG
>Ga0157362_1001138_pt1 | contig 10739 bp, 9 predicted proteins | sample AttlaeALBM3_FD_111480 | JGI IMG/M metagenome (GOLD analysis project Ga0157362, IMG submission 111480) | Fungus gardens microbial communities from leaf cutter ant in Ribeirão Preto, State of São Paulo, Brazil - Atta laevigata ALBM3 | ecosystem: Host-associated > Fungi > Mycelium > Unclassified ... | reverse complement strand
TTTTCTTCTTCTGTTTTTTTTTTACAACTTTCAGCTTGCCCGAATCTGACGAGGCATCGTCCGACGTCGTACTCTCGCAGAAGACGTCGCGACGGCACGCTCGCGTTCTCGTTGTCTTCGCGTCGATGCTCGTCTTCACCCCGACGCCGACGCAGGTGGAGGCCACCGCACCGACACCACGAAACTTTCGGCGCGACTCGAGTTTCCGCTGTGGTCGCTGTGGCTGTTTGGACACCGTTGACGTGGCCAGCAGCTTCAACGAATCCGCTTCAATCGTCAAGAAAGAGGAGGTTCTTGTAATTCTTGCATCCTTGCCCCGGGAGTTTAGGTTCACCGCTCGTTGCCAGTCAAGCTTCGCATTCTTCCTCTTGGACGGTTTCTGCCCGTCTGTTCGCGTGGATGCTTTCAATTGGGACGCATTCCGCAATTTCTTTCGTGTTTTCCTTGCGTCATCCTTGTCCGCGTCGTAGACGAGCGACTGCGGCTTCTTGGACTGCGGCCTGAAAAGATGATGCGTCAAAAGCGTAAATTTATTATGCGTACACACATAGAAAAATGTTCTGATTACATCAACAAAAAGGTTCAACCCGTTTTGGTTGAAGTTAAACAGACTAGTTATGATTCTGTTTAGCCTTACTAAAATGCTGTTCAAACTACTGTTGGGTTTTTCTATTGGTTTAACTAGAACATTTTTCAGTTCCTCTTCGCGGAGAATCCCGAAGCACATTGAATTGCGAAATCAACACATGCGATGTAATAAATAAAAAAATTCTGGCATATATCTAATTCCATCGAAACATGCAACGAACATATTCTATAGATGCTGTATGCGCGATAAGTTGAGTAATAAATCGACTCACTTTAACGTGACCTCGCCGTCCGTGGGATAGTGCAACAGAGCGTGTCTGGAGACACCCCAGCTCAACGGCATCTTAACAAATGTGTCGACGAGACGTTCCGCTTCGTTGTTCTCGTCGGCGGCGGTGCTGGTCGACACGCCAGTCCAGATCTGCCGTCTCAAAGATGTGAGCTTGATTCTCACCTCTTGGTTAATCGGCGATACCGGCGATGGATTTCTCAGCATTCTGACAAACACAATTCGTGATTTTATGAAGAAACGCATTCTTTATGATGAATACTGTCGCTCCAATTAACTGTGATGATCACGAGGTAATAATCGAAAAACTGATGAAACTAAATAGCTATTTATAATAAATTTACAAAATAAAATAAACATTGCTCTGCAAAGGAAATCCGTTTAAAAGTAAAAAAAATTTTAACAATCTTCCGAATATTATCTGTATATCTACATGAAAAAAAAATTTGCTAAAATATCTAGAAATTTAACTAGATACAAATCTGTAAATAATGTTTTGTTGGATTATCAAAATAATTATGTAGGATACTCAAATTGATTGTTATAACATTTTACAACATTGTCATCAACGTTTAAGCATTCAACATAATTATTTTTATGATTAAATGGGCAGCCATCGATGAATTCTTCTTATATTTTTATATTTTTAATAAAGAAATAGTCTGTACCGAAGACATCGCGGGTGTTGCCGAGTCTTCCGGTGATCTTTCCGTGGTAGTAATTCTCCAAAAGATACGCTGCGAGGTCTCACAATTTCCGGTAAGACCAATGTTTTTTCTTGTCGCTCTTCTTTCTCGGTTGCCTCTCGCTCGGAGAGTTCGATTATCTCTTCTCGATGTTGTTGCGTACTTTTCCATACACCTGTAAGATACACATGCACAACATATAACATAAACCGATATAATTATTTATTTCGATTTCGTACCATCATATTCTCTTCCCTCGCTTCTAACAAAACTTTCATCAGCCGAGTCGGTCAGATCACACAGATCGCTACCTGGATCTGTGGTCGGCAAATCCATTACCGCTCGTCGTGCCTATTGATAATATAACGATTTTTATTATATTTAACGTCACTTTTTAGTTGCTTGCAAAAAAAAAGAAATATAAAGAAAAAACAAATTTTAAAAGAAAATAATTTTTTATTTCTCTACATCAATCAATTATGACATTAAAGTTATATTTTTAAATTAATATTATACAAAATTTTAATGATTTAAAACATTCAAACTTATTTTTTTGGAAAATTTCATTTTTTTAAATTATGTTGTTGTTATAGCAAATGAGCGATATATACCAGATTTTTCCTGCGCTCCAAATAAATTCTTCCCGCGATGTCCCTTCGTGCTCTTCTTCTGTAAAGACCGACGCTTCTCGGTGGGAGGAGGGTCGGCGAAGGTAGAGGCACACAAAGATACCGACGGCGACTCGCCAAGAACTCTCCGCCCTCGCTGGACCACGCAGCATCTATGTACTCAATCCTACCCTCTTCCGATGAGAAACTCTCCTGTGAGATATCTCCTTCGTCGCTAGAAAAGATTTTTTTAATTGTATAAATTATTTGAGATAATATAGAATAAATAAAATATGAATTATCAGGAAGGATATATATACCTTGAATAGTCGGTCAAATCGATATTGATAGGCTCTTCAGCATTGGATCCCTCCTTCGCTAATCTGGCTATAATTTTATTTCGGAGTCTTTCCTGTCGAGTCAAGTTTGCGAGAGATCCATCATTCATCCTGATTCATTAGAATTACATAAATTAGAAATTTTTAAATGATATAATTTTCAAATGCTTCTAAATTCACAGCAATGTGATAAGCTTTATTTATTGAATTAATTTGATATTACTTACATGAGAGAGAAGAGAGAAGAAGAAAGAGATACAAGTCCATCCGAGAAAGTGCATAAATATCGAATAGATATCGATTTGATTTTTTAATTTTATTTTGCGTTTAATTGTTGTTTGTACAAGGATAAATTAAGCGACAAGTTGTTATTTGAGTCTCATTTTTTTTTCAAACAAATGTGATTGAAGTATTAATCGGATAATGTTACCTTCATGGGATCTTGATCAGAAAAGTCAAGTAGGGTCTCGCAAAATGCCTTGCCGATCTGTTCGTAATCTTGAGTAGAAAAATGCGTTCCGCATCTTGAGCCTATTTTAGAACCGCCCATAGAAGCCTCCATAGTATAACTATTTTGTATGCCCATCGACCATACAACCACTCTGCCAGTGCCTTCTTTCACCTTCTCGATATGGAATTTGCAATTCTCGAAGGAGAACTGAAATCATAAAACGAAATTGCTAATGTCACAATAATCAGCGTCAAGACACTCTTGTTTACTCACCATGGATCTTCAGACTAATGACAAGAAAAATAAAACTTCTTGAAAATATATAATATTAAAATTTGCATTTGATAAAGTGACTTGTAAAATATACCGAAAAATCTCCTTTATTTCAGAAGAGAATAAAATTATTATAAATCTCTCAATAAATTCAGTTTGTTTCATTTTTTGATTAGGCATAATTCAATTTCAAAAATATTATTTATTGATTATCGAAACACAAAGGGATATATCTTTTTTTCTATTGCAAATATTGTTTTATTAAAAAATGTTGACAAAAATTTTTTTATTTTTCTTGTCTCTGATGTCTTATGGTGAACAGGAGTCTTAAAAAATCGCTGTGATACGAAAAATTCCCTAAATTTTCAAAAGCTATCAATTTTCCTTTAACTTGATCAAAGAATTAAAATTATAAATAATTTAATTGTGCGATTTCTGGTGATATTCCTTCCTCCTCAACCCCCTCCCCCGTATGTGTGCATTTACATTACCTTATCAGCTGCGTTTTTATGAAGCATCAGCGGAAACACCTGTTCCGACAGCTTTCCGTTGCATCCTGTCCTCTTGCTTTCGCAACCATAAGCGAATATATTGTGTTTCCTCGAGTGAGCGTGAAGATCGCAGTATATCGCCACCCCGCATTCCTCGAGGAGCCTCCGGATCATTAGCTTCGTATGCCAGACAGACGGGTAACTCTCTCTCATCACTGTCCTGTATTGTCGATTTAGATCCTTCCCGGACAAGGAGCACCGATTGTTACCCACTATGACGCCGTCTGGATTTAACATCGGCACCAACTTGAAGACGAATCTCTCTCTAAGCTCCTGCGATAATCACGCGATGTTAGGTCAATCATTAAGTGTCATAGCTGAATTTTCTCAATCATATCAAGCAAATTTCAATAATGATATTTGTAATAATCTATTTAAATCGCGTTATCGATATTTTGGATCTGGAGCGATACACAGAAAGAACAATCTTGCTGAAGAGTGTAAAATTTTAATTAGATACAGATCTGAAAATAATTTTATTTTTATCATTAAAATAATTACCTATGTAGGACGCTCAAATTAGTTGCCAAAATGTTAAAACTTTTTGCAGCAACATTGTCAGTAATATTTAGAAGCGTTCTACATAATTATGATGATCCCAAATTATTTTCTGTATCTATATAGTTAAATTTCTAGATATTTCATCATATTTCTTCCCATCTAAATCTGCGAAATTGCGTCTTACTCTAGCCCGATTCGTGTCGCCGGTGAGGAAGTCGATGATACCCTTCATCGTCCAGCTCGATGGTGTTTCACCGGGATGCACCCGAGCCGTGATAACGACGCCCCGCTTCCTACGCACGTCTTCGTCGTGGGTCGGTGCGGTGATCGTCAAATAATACACACCGTTTCCGGCCAGACTGCGGCACAGCAGGCGCAATTTAGCGAATCTCGTCTTTGTGGGGTCAGCCACGATCTTACCGAGATATTCCTGGAACAGGTTTATACGGGTAATTAGAGAGGTAGATCCCGAGGAGATAGAGATTTAATCTACCGGCGGAACGCAATAAATACAATCGCTGAGACTGGGAATTGTTCGCGATGGTAATCGCGATAGGAGGGAACAGAACGTGAAATAAATATCTTCGTCCCACGAGCAGATACGCGTTTGTGAGAAGATTCCGCGTAATTACTGAAAGCATTTCTAATTCAGTCATGTTGCTTTCTTTCAGCGACAGGAAACAAGAATTAATGGAAATAAAATGAGATACTAGCTTCTTTACTTTCACAATTATTTAATTCAGTTAATAGTGCAGTTGCTTTAACTATTATATATTTTTGTAGAATTACGAGTGAACAGTGAGTTTTTTAATACCGCATAAAAACATGATTAAAGTATTTAAAATTCAGTTAGATACAAATCTGAAAATAATTTGTTGAGTTATCAAAATACAACAATTATGTAGGAAATTCAAACGTGATGAGCAATGCTGCAAAAAGTTTTGATATTTTTGTAATCAATTTGAACATCCTACATAATTTGATTATTTTGATGAATTTAACAAAATTATTTTCAGATTTGTATCTAACTAAATTTTAGATATTCAAACTGATTACAAAAATATCAAAACTTTTTGCAGCATTGCTCATCACGTTTGAATTTCTTAAATAATTGTATTTTGATGACTCAACAAATTATTTTCAGATTTAGCTAAATTTTTAAATTCTTCATCAAAGTCGTTCTATTCGTGATTGTTTTACCTGTAGATCAGTATAGGTATACGGATAGCAGTGCGCCAAGTAAACGATGTCACGATCATGAGGAAATGAGATGTTAAACGTCAGCGTGTGTTTCTCCTTCTCGTCATCGCTTCTGCAATAATTTTGTGTTATTTTTTTATATCTATGTCGCATTATATGGCATTATAATTCTCTTACGAGTCGTTATTTCGGTAATACGTGATGTTGTCGCCACATCTTCTCCATCCTACGGATCGAATTCGAGCGTCTTCAGTGGAGTATAAAAGAGGCTTGAGGCCTTCGTTATAAAGGCTTTCTTCTTTGCACATATTTACAATTGAGAACCTGCAATTTTAATAATATACTTTTCAGATTGATTTCTATTTGGTTTGGATTAAGATAATAGATACACAATTGATAAAACGTAATCTTGATTACACAAATGAGACGTTAAAATACACAATCTTGATTGCGTTTTATATATTTTAAGTTTTAATTTAAATTTAATTTCAAAAATCTTTAAAATATACAAAACAGCTAATAAAAATAGCTTCTTTTATTATAATTATGTATTTTAACATTTTGTTGTATTTTTAAATTGATAAGTTAATAAATTGATAAATTTTTTATTTAAATTAATTTTTTAATTTTTCAATTTCTTAGAAAATGCATAGTTGATTGCTTTCCCTATCTTTTTTTTATACCTGTATGTGATTCTGCTTCTTGTATTTGATACCCTAAAGTAGTACCACTGTGTATGCCTCTGCGTGTAGAGATCTCTTCTTAGATAGAGCTGATAATATGTGTCGGTTATTTTTACTACTTTGCCAAGATTTCCGGACTCAAATCGCGATTCAAACTGTAAATCCATATTGTCATTTTTCGGCCGGGATGCTTCGGCGACGAAGAAGATGTCATTCCCATTGACACACGCAGTTGATTCCCCGGGGAAATCCGTGTGGAACGGTAACACTGTGTTACCGCCTACGCAAGATCGGCTAAACTGCAGAAATAATAAGCCCCCATCTTCTAAATTCTCAAACAGAAAATATTTCTCAGTCGGCTTCGTGTTTTAACGTCCTCAAACAAACTCGAATCAATTATCGCTTTATCACTAGAATTACCGCCACCGATGATATCCGCAAGAATCGTCAAACATGCCAATTTGTTAATTTCCTATTCTTGTTTTCGGTTAGTGAAAAGTTATTTTGATATTATTTATATCATTAAAATTATTTCTATTATATATTTTATTCACGTTTTTAATATTTTGTACAATATATTTAATACTAAGAAAAAAATTGAAATGAATGATTAGCGGACTCAAAATGACACCATCGGCGGTTCTGGTAATAAATATAAGAAAAAATATAGATTATATCGTGACTTACGTAATTAGTAACATTAGTTGGGCAGTAACGAAATATCACCGTTCCAAGCTCGTCACCGATTGGTTTGGGTCTCGGTTCCTTTCCGGTTGACACGTAGAAGGCTTCCGGTGTGACAGGGTTGTACTCTATGTGACGAACTCTTTCTGGGATCACCTGAGAAGTCATTATCTCGATTAATTTTATATAATTACATAATTACTGTATCAACTAGCTTAACATAATAAGGGAATGTAAACCAAATTAATGACATCGTCTATCTCCGTAAGAAACTTCAAAGCATTTCTTATCAAAATTGTAATTCGTGTAAGTAGAGCAAATAACACTATATACGATGAATTAGCGATACGCGGCATTTTGTCTTCAGAGAAAGGCTGCTCATCGAAATAAAACTAAAACGGAAAAAGTGAAATGAAAAACGGTGCAGGTGCATCATTTTTCACCTGGCACTCGGTTGGCCACCTGGCCGCTTCCTGGATGCTTCCGTCGACGATGCAACGTGCATCAAGTACTGCTCGAAGGGCCTCCTTCGAGTACTGATATCTGGATAGACCCAAAGGTATCGCGAATAGTGCCGATTCCGCGTCTCGTCTCAGAGCTGAGCTCTCGTAACGTTCTAGTTGAGATACTTGTACATCTTGCGGCGTTAGATCAGAGAGCATGCCACCTACGATATTAAAAAAAATCCATTCTTACAATTATTTTAAAATAAAGTTATATTTGTAATTTTGGAAATATAATTTATTTTTTATTTCACTTCATTTATTCATTAATGAGAAAAATAAGTTCATGATCTGAGTTTTGTTCGTTAAATTAATCGAAACGATACTTGAGAAAATTCGATGTTTTCCATTTTAAATAGTTTCTTAGTTATCTTGATTATGTGCGTAAAATATTATGAAAAAGACAAAGCAGTTTTTCTTGTAAACGAGAAAAATAGAAAACGATTACATCGAACTACGGATTAAATTATTCGCGTGTCATAATGAGAAGTTCAAGTGAATTGGCGTTAGGTTTCGAGAGAATGAAACACGATCTTATGTTGCATACAGTAGAGGATCGATGATCGGGTACAATGTCCGTAGGTTCGCGACCTCATCGCCACTTCGATCATATATTGTTATGAATGTATCATATTCTTTCCACTATTTCAAAATCAATTTGATAATATGATATTGCATATGATATTTCTTCAGCATAAAAACTGCATTTCAAGTGCAGGAACTACTACATAGTTCAAGAGTATAAAAACATAAATGTATCACGGAAAGAACGATTGAAGTATTAAAAAATTTAATTAGACACAGATCTGAAAATAATTTTAATAGATTATCAAAGTAATTATGTAAGACGTTCAAGTTGATTGCTAGAATATCAATATTTTTTGCAGCATAATGCTTGAGCATCCTATATAATTATCTTAATGATTCAAGAAAATTATTTTCAGATTTGTTGATTCTTGCTAAATTTTTATTACAGTTAGCAAAAAAAATTTCTTCCCATGTATATACATATAAAATACACACAAATTATTATTCAATATAGTATAAAGTCATTTGTTTATTACAATTCACTTACAAGTGTTTGTTGCTAATTGCATGCATAAAATAATTACGATCAGAAGTTCAATTTTTATTACAATTATTTGTAATATTAATAATAATAAAGATATTTATAGTTCTGTATGTAAAAAAGTATATAGTTGACATCGAAAGCGATTATAATTTATAACGTATATCTTCAGTATTATAGAGAATTAATTTGTTTCGAATAAATAGCGGTTCGAGTTTGCTGTTGATTCTGTATCATCCACCAATTATCCTCGTTAAAGGAGTTCACCTGGAATGGGTTGAACCGGAAACAGCACGGCTTGGAGCTCTTTCACTCTGCTGCTCGATAGCGCCTTCATCTTTCGTTATCTCTCATCGGTCTCGTTCTCGTCGGTCTCCTGCTCGTCGCGATCGTCAGCATCGACGGCGAGCATCGGCGATGATTTACCACCCTTAACATTCTCGTGCCAGTCCGTGTATTCCTCCCTCGTCGGCACTTCCTCACCGAGGAGATACTTGACAATCGGATTTTTCATTCCCACGTTCACGTTCTCGTGATCCACATGTCAAGAATCCGCACCACTTTTCACGAGGGCACGTCAGATAGTTTTATATCTCCGACACTTTAAATAATCTCAGATTTCTTTTCTCTCACAATTGTGGCTTATTAGAATAACTTGAAATGTTATTATCGAAACAGCAAATGCGAATCTATGCAATACTGAGCTTTATTTGTTTAACGTTCTTGTCAGTGCAAAAAGGGCGTGCCCATTTTTCCGAGAAAAATGTATATATATTTAGTTACTTTATCAAACCTTTATAATAAACAAAATTATAAAATACGGTTTTAAAAATGGCAATGATTGTAATTGATATTTGTTAGAAAACAGATCTTGTAAAATCCGATTATTTTAGAATAATTAGCTTTAAGAATAAAAAATGTCACGGTATTTCTTTTTTCTCAATATCTCAATTGTCACCTCAATCGATCGAAGAATCGTACAAATAATATAAATAATCGATTAAATCTCAAGAGTGTCGAGAACGAGTAGAGGTTCACCAAGGTGAGTCAGCCGACGAGAGGGTGCAAGTTGTACTAGGAGCTCCGCGAAACTTGGAGGTAGATTCCTAGCAAACGCGGATAGGAACCTGGCTCATTGTTGAAGACATTCAGTAGAACATTCCTTAGATGATTGCCTGACAACCGTCGCGAATCGTGGGCGGAGCTACCCTCGGAACGATCGTTCGTTAACCGCTCCTCGTTCGAGAAGGCCGCCGGCGCGGCTCATCGACATAATATCTTGCCGGTAACTCGACTCGTTCTATTGACGTTTTCGAAGTAAGCGACGCTCATGTGAGCTCGTTGATCGGAAATTAGCGACGAGTTCCGTTTAAGCGCGATAATGGACACAATCGAGCGAAACAATCAAGAATGAATTAATCTAAATAATAGGGAAGAAAAGCGCAGCATTGTTGATCCAAGTTTCCTTTTGTGGGTGATATTTTTGATTAATTTTATTATGTTAACTTCATTATTATGAGTCGTTCGTGATCGACGTCTAACTTTTAATCAGCAACGCTTTGGTGGTTGCATGAAAAGGAGAAGATTTGCTGAAGTATCTAAAAATCTAGCTGATTGGAAAATAATTTTGTTGGACATCAAAATAATTATGAATACTTAAACTAGTTGCTAGAATGTTAAAATTTTTTACATTATTGACACTTAAATATTCTATTTATTTTGATGGTCTAACAAAATTATTATCAAATCTGTTTCTAGCTAAATTTTTTAATATTTCAACAAAATCATGCTTTCTGTATGATCTGAGCTATCAAAAATTTTTTTTAAGTTGCTTGTAAAATATAAATGTAGTATAAAATTTGTCAAATAAATAATTAAATAAAAATGTGAAATAAAAAGCATATTATTTAACATGATACCGTAAAGATAATAATTATCTTATTTAATCATATTACATTATTAAACTATATTTTATCATTGTACAGTGTAATTAACTTTCTATCATGGCATATATAATAAGATGTGTAAAACTCCGCTGATTACAAAATTTGTTTATGTTGTCAATGTGTCATTATTACGACTTATTAATATTATGCAAAGTAGGGTATAAACTCTTTGTATGACAAATATTTCTCAATAAGAATTTCATCAATGAAAGAACAATGGACGGATACTTTTTACTTATACTTTTTAATTATACTTTGGAAACCATTTAATTAACCTGTTATTAATTAGGAATATTATATATAATTATTTTATTGTAAGGATAGTAAAGTGCGATTTGATCATAAAATTTCCAACATATATATATATAT
>Ga0157362_1001136_pt1 | contig 10749 bp, 12 predicted proteins | sample AttlaeALBM3_FD_111480 | JGI IMG/M metagenome (GOLD analysis project Ga0157362, IMG submission 111480) | Fungus gardens microbial communities from leaf cutter ant in Ribeirão Preto, State of São Paulo, Brazil - Atta laevigata ALBM3 | ecosystem: Host-associated > Fungi > Mycelium > Unclassified ... | reverse complement strand
GAAGGGTGCCCGTGCCAGCCATAGCCGCGTTCCCGCCTGCAACAGCGGACCATTATTGGCGTCGCGGGCCCAGTCCACCGGCTTCTGGTTGCTGGCCTCGGGCATGACGATGTCGATCTCGAGCCCGCGCATCGCGCCCATGGACAGTACGGTCAGCAGACGCTCATCCGGCAGGAAATACGGCGTCATGATCCGGACGGAACGCCGCGCGACCGCAACCGCCTGCATCATGGCGAACTCGATCTTCTCCAGGTCGGCGTCGGGACCGGACGTGACGACGCGCATCAGCACGTCCCCCACCTCCTTCTGCTCGGGATAGAAGCGGGGATCGTCGAGTTCCTCGCCCGTCGAGAACGACCAGTCCTTCGCGAAGGCTTCCGTCAGCTGGTGGACGATCGGGCCGCGCAGCTCGAAATGCGTGTCGGAGACGGGATGCTTCGGCTTGAAGCGCAACATGTTCTCGACGGCGATGTTCATGCCGCCGGTGAATCCGAGGGCACCATCCACGACGAGGATCTTCTTGTGGGTGCGCAGGTTGATGAACGGCATGCGCCACGGCAGCACCGAGTGCATGAAGCGCGCCACCGGGACGCCCGCGGCGCGCAGGTGCTGCGCGACCGCGCAGCGCAGATACCCGCTGCCGATCCCGTCCACCATCACGCGGACCAGCACGCCCCGGCGGTGCGCCGCGACCAGCGCTTCAACGAAGCCGCTGCCGACGCGGTCGTCGTGGAAAATGTAGGAGCAGAGCAGGATGGACGTGCGGGCGCCGTTGATGGCGTCCAGCATCACCGGATAGGTGCTGTCCCCGTCATGGAAGCGGCGCAGCGCGTTGCCGCCCAGCAGCGGCCGTTCCGTCAGCCGCCCGACCGCCTTGGCGAGCAGCGCATGCTCGCCGTCCAGCTCGCGCTGCCCCCGGGACACATGATGCCGGCTCGACCAATGCTGGCGCTGCCGCAGGCGTTGCGCCAGGCGACGCACCCGGTTGATGCCGAACATCACGTAGAGAGCGGCACCTGTCAGCGGCGCCAGCCAGGCAAGCCCGATCCAGCCGATCGAGGAGCCCACGTCGCGCTTCGTCCGCAGCACATGCAACGTGACCAGGACGGACAGGACGAGACGAAGCGGCCAAAGTGCCAGATGCACATAAGCCAGGAACTGGTGGTTCATCGGGCGGTAACGGGACGGTAAGCACCTGCTGGCACGCTATGGGCTCCGGAGGGGGCGGGGTGATGCAGAGGAAACGCGACGACACGTTCCGCGTCGCAGGCGGCCCCGTCTCCGGTTCGATCGATGTTGCAAATCCGCAACGGTGCGTGAAGGCTGCTCGCGGGGCGGCGGCATGGCGCGACGGCTGGCGGGCGGAGGACTCGGCGGCGGCGGCGTTAGTGGCGGATGGCTGGTCGATCCTGCGTCGGCGCGCACGCACCGCCTCCGGAGAGATTGACCTTGTTGCGGAAAAAGGTGCGCCCGGACCGGAAGCGATGCTGGCCTTCGTCGAAGTGAAGGCGCGGCCCGTGCTGTCGGCAGCCGCTCATGCGCTCACGGTGCGCCAGCGGGAGCGACTGCTTGCGGCGGCGGAACTGCTGCTCGCGGAGAACCCGGACTGGAGGCACGGGATGATCCGCTTCGACCTGATCCTCGTAGACGCGTCCGGGAGCGTCCGGCGAATCGCGGACGCCTTCAGGCAGGAGTAAAGGACTCTGCGCGCGGCCTCAGGTGTGGTGACGACCGCGATGATGCGAGGTGCTGTGGCCCGCCGGCTTGTGCGCGGACGCGGTGTGCACGAGATGACGGTAGCTCGCATTGCGAACGGCGGCGACTGTGGTCCGGCCATGCCGGCTCGCGCCATGGCGGAAACGGCTGGCGAGGACCACGTGATGAACGACCGGGCGCGGCGGCGGCGCGGTGAGCGCTTCGAGGGTGAGCTTCGCGGCCTCGTTGTCCGTCACAACATGCTGGGCAAAGGCAGGCGCCGCGAGGCCGATGCTGGCGAAGCTTGCGAGCATGATGCCCGCGAAGCGTAGGCGTGTCGTCATTTGCGTCGTCCCCCGAGGCGCTCCGCGCGGAGCGCTTTCCCACCCTAGGGATCGAGGGTTAACGCATTCCTGACATGCCCGTAAAGCGCCCTGTTGAGCGTGAGCGCCCCGGAGCGCGAGCGTCAGGCCGCGACGTGGGCGATGCCCTTCTCCTTGAAGAGGTCCTCGAGCTCGCCGTTCTGGAACATCTCCATGACGATGTCGCAGCCGCCGACCAGCTCGCCCTTCACGTAGAGCTGCGGGATGGTGGGCCAGTTGGAGAAGGCCTTGACGCCTTCGCGAAGCTCTGGATCCTCCAGGACATTGGCTGTCTGGAACGGCACCTGCATGTGCGACAGCACCTGCACCACGCGGGCGGAGAAGCCGCACTGCGGGAACATGGCATTGCCCTTCATGTAGAGCATCACCGGGTTCGCTTCGATCTCGCTCTGGATCCGCTGGAAAATGGTGTCGGACATCGAGGCCATCCTGCTGGAGGAGTTCAGGGAATACTGGTCTGCAGGGCCAGCGCATGGAGTGCGCCACCCATCTGACCCTTGAGCGCGGCATAGACCATCTGGTGCTGCTGGATACGCGAGCGGCCGCGAAAGGCCTCGCTCACCACCGTACAGGCATAGTGATCCCCATCGCCCGCGAGATCCTCGATCGTCACCTGCGCATCGGGCAGGGACGCGCGGATCAGGGTCTCGATCTCGGACGCGGCCATCGGCATTGCGACAGGGTCTCCGTGCTCAACGAGCCTGTGGGCTCAGCTGCCCATCAGGGCGGGAAAGAACGCGGCATGAGCCGTTCGCAGCCGCGCGATCGATATTGTGGCGCCGCTGGGCAATGTCAAACCGTCGCCGCCGGTCCGACCCAGCAGCCGTGCGGGCACGCCCGCGGACTCCGCGGCCTCCAGAAGGGCGGCCCCACCGGCGACAGCGACCAGATACCGGCCCTGATCCTCGCCGAACCAGTAGGCCTGCGGCGGCATGCCGGAGACAGCAGAATCGAGCGTGACGCCCACCCCACCCGCCATCGCCATTTCCGCGACACCGACCAGCAATCCGCCATCCGACAGGTCGTGGCAGGCGATGATCTCGCCCGACAGGATCCGCAGACGCACGAAGTCGCCGTTGCGGCGCTCCGCGGCCAGGTCGAGCGGCGGCGGTGCGCCCTCTTCCCGTCCATGGATCTCGCGAAGCCAGAGCGACTGGCCAAGCGCGCCCTCGGTCCGGCCGATGAGCACCAGGTCGAGCTGCGGCTTGAGCCCGATCCCGATTGCCTGGGCGGCATCCTCGAGCACGCCCAGCCCGCCGATCGCGGGCGTCGGCTGGATGCCGATCGTGGAGCCGTCCGGCAGGCGCGTTTCGTTGTAGAGCGAGACGTTGCCGCTCACGACGGGGAAGTCGAGCGCCCGGCAAGCCTCGCCCATCCCGGTGATCGCATCGGCGAACTGCCCCATCACCTCCGGCTTCTCCGGGTTGGCGAAGTTGAGGTTGTCCGTCACCGCCAGCGGGCGGGCGCCCACGGCCGTCAGGTTGCGCCAGGCTTCGGCGACCGCCTGCGCGCCGCCGAGCTTCGCATCCGCCGCGACGTAGCGCGGCGTGCAGTCGGTGGTGAGTGCCAGCCCGAGCGTCGTGTCCTCGACCTTGACGACGGCCGCGTCCGCGGCGCCCGGACGGCGGACCGTCTGGCCGCCGACCGTGCTGTCGTACTGGTTCCACACCCAGGCGCGCGAGGCGACGTCCGGGCTGCCGATCAGGCGGATCAACGCCTCCTCGATACCGACAGGGTCGGAAACCGGGCCAAGCGGTGCCGGCGCGGGCTTAGGCGCGGTCGGCCGGTGATAAAGCGGCGCCTCGTCGGCGAGCGGGGCCAGCGGGATGTCGGCTTCCACCACGCCCTGGTGGCGCACCACGATGTGGCCGGTATCGGTCAGGTGGCCGATGACGGCGAAATCCAGCTCCCACTTGTCGAAGATGGCGCGCGCCTGCTCCGTCCGGTCCGGACGGATGACGATCAGCAGGCGCTCCTGGCTTTCGGAGAGCATCATCTCGTAGGCCGTCATGCCGCGCTCGCGCTGCGGCACGCTGTCGAGATCGAGATCGATGCCGACGCCGCCCTTGCCGGCCATCTCCACAGAGGAGGAGGTGAGGCCGGCGGCTCCCATGTCCTGGATGGCGACGATCGCGTCCGTGCCCATCAGTTCCAGGCAGGCCTCGATCAGCAGCTTCTCGACGAACGGGTCGCCGACCTGCACGGTCGGGCGCTTCGCCTCCGCATCCTCACCGAACTCGGCCGAAGCCATGGTGGCGCCATGGATGCCGTCGCGACCGGTCTTGGAGCCGACATAGATCACTGGATTGCCGATCCCGGCGGCGGCCGACAGGAAAATCCTGTCCTGGCGCGCGACGCCGACCGTCATCGCGTTGACCAGCGGGTTGCCGTCATAGGACGGATGGAAATTGATCTCGCCGCCCACCGTCGGCACCCCGACGCAATTGCCGTAGCCGCCGACGCCACGCACCACGCCGTCGACGATACGCTTCGTGTTGGGGTTGTCCGGGCTGCCGAAGCGCAGCGCGTTCAGGTTGGCGACGGGGCGCGCGCCCATGGTGAAGACGTCGCGCAGGATGCCGCCGACGCCGGTTGCGGCGCCCTGGTACGGTTCGATGAAGGACGGGTGGTTGTGGCTCTCCATCTTGAAGATAGCCGCCAGCCCCTGCCCGATATCGACGACGCCGGCATTCTCGCCCGGGCCGTGGATCACCCAGGGCGCGGTCGTCGGCAGCGTCTTCAGCCACACGCGGGAGGATTTGTAGGAGCAATGCTCTGACCACATCACGGAGAAGATGCCGAGCTCCGTCAGGCTCGGCGTCCGGCCCATGATGGCCAGCACCTTCTCGTACTCGTCGGCGGTCAGGCCGAACTCGCGGGCCAGGGCCGCATCGACGGCCCGTGCGCCGTTCTTCGAGGCGGTCATCGGACGAGCGCCTCAACCAGAGAGTCGAACAAGGGCTTGCCGTCCTCCCCGCCCATCAGCGGGTCCACCAGATCCTCGGGATGCGGCATCAGGCCGCAGACGCGGAGGTTCTCGCTGAACACGCCCGCGATGGCGCGCGCGCTGCCGTTCGGGCTTTCGACGGCGCCCTGGGGCGTCGCGTAGCGAAAGGCCACCCGCCCCTCGCCTTCCAGCCGGTCCAGCGTCGCCTCGTCGGCTGCGTAGTTGCCGTCCCCATGCGCCATCGGCGCACGGAACAGGTCTCCTTCCGACCAGCGGCGGGTGAAGGCGGTGTCGGCCCGCTCCACGCGCAGATGCCAGTCCTGCGACAGGAAGCGCATCCCCGCATTGCGCAGCAGCGCGCCCGGCAGGAGTTGCGCCTCCGTCAGGATCTGGAAGCCGTTGCAGACGCCCAGCACATGCCCGCCCGCTTCCGCGAAGGCGCGCACCGCCGCCATCACCGGCGCATGCGCGGCCATCGCGCCGGAGCGGAGATAGTCGCCATGGCTGAAGCCCCCCGGCAGCACGACCAGGTCGAGCTCCGGCAGCTCCGTTTCACGGTGCCAGATCATGGACGGCGCGTGGCCGGATGCGCGCTTCAGCGCGATCGCCATGTCGCGCTCCCGGTTGGTCCCCGGGAAGACGACGATCCCGGACTTCACTTCTTGCCGCCCGCTCCGCAGGGGAAGGCTTCGCCGAGAGCCTCGTAGACGACGGGCCCGACATCCGCAGACAGCTTGTCCGGATGGGTCGAAAGCCACTTGGTCACGGTGCTGCGCAGCTGCGAGCCGGTCGCCTGCGGGATGCAGACCTTGCGCGCCACGTCCGGGCCGGCCTGCGTCTCGACCAGCGTGATGCCGTCGCTGATGCCGCTGACATAGGCGTCGCACAGCTGCGCGCCCTTCGGCGACTGGCACATGGCGAGCAGCTTGCTCGCCTGCAGATGCGTCAGGCGTCCGCCTTCCGCATGCGCCGCGCCGCAACTCAGCAGGGAGGCGCCGACCAGCGCCGCGAACCAACGACCGCTCATTCCACCACCTCCGACGTGAATGTCTCGATGACGAGGTTCGCCAGCAGCTTGCGGCCCATCTCGTCGGCCTGCGCCTTGGCGCGTGCCCGATCCGTCTCGTCCAGCTCGATCTCGATGACCCGGCCCGCCCGGACCTCGCCGACGCCGCCAAAGCCGAGCGTGGCCAGCGCGTGGCCGATCGCCTTGCCCTGGGGGTCGAGCACCCCGTCCTTCAGCATGACGGTGACGCGGACCTTCGTGCTCATTGCATCACCTCCGGTCCCTTCATGTCGCTGTTGCCGGCTTCCGGCAGGATGCCGAGACGCTTCGCGACCTCCTGGTAGGCCTCCTCGACGCGGCCCATGTCCCGGCGGAACCGGTCCTTGTCGAGCTTCTCGCTCGTCTTGGCGTCCCACAGGCGGCAATTGTCCGGGCTGATCTCGTCGGCAAGGACGATCCGCATGTCGTCATTCTCCCACAGGCGGCCGAACTCCAGCTTGAAGTCGACCAGGGTGATGCCGACGCCCAGGAACAGGCCGCTTAGGAAGTCGTTCACCCGCAGCGCCAGGGCGACCATGTCGTCCATGTCGGCGGTGGAGGCCCAGCCGAAGGCGGTGATGTGTTCCTCGGCCACCATCGGGTCGCCGAGATTGTCGTTCTTGTAATAATACTCGATGATCGAGCGCGGCAGGCGGGTGCCCTCGGGGATGCCGAGGCGCTTGGACAGGCTGCCGGCCGCGACGTTGCGGATCACGATCTCGAGCGGGATGATCTCCACCTCGCGGATCAGCTGCTCGCGCATGTTCAGGCGCCGGACGAAATGCGTCGGCACGCCGATCTCGTGCAGCCGCAGCATCAGATGCTCGCTGATGCGGTTGTTCAGGACGCCCTTGCCGGTGATCACGCCCTTCTTGGCGCCGTTGCCCGCAGTCGCGTCATCCTTGAAATACTGGACGAGCGTGCCCGGCTCCGGTCCCTCGAAGAGGATCTTGGCTTTTCCTTCGTAGAGCTGTCGGCGGCGGGCCATACCGATCCTTCACATGCGCTGTCGCCCCGAAGGCGGGACGCGCGCGATATAGCAGCGTCATCGGGAGGTGGATACTGCGCTCTCCGCAGCCCACCTGCCTGCGCCGGGAGCCCCGCCTGGATCGCCCGCGTCAGCGGGCCGCCAGATCCACCGGCTCGAAGGCCGCGCGATCCGGCGCACCGGCCGCGAAGAACCAGCTCGACGCAGCACCCTGGTCGGCGGGAATTCCCACCAGCGAGGCGTTCGACGTCCCGAAGCCGGAGCGCGGCGGGATGTTGAGCTCGCTCCCGGCGGGCAGCGAGCGGTCGGACAGCAGCGTCGCCCAACTCGTCCAGTCCGGCGGCCGCGGCGTGTCGGCCGCCTGGAAGCGCGGCAGGTGCCGGGCGATGCGTGGGATCGTCATGTCGTCCGGACCAGCCGTCGCGATCATGTGGACCCCCGGTTCGAGCTCCGTCGCTTCCGGGTGCCCGTAGCCCAGGCCCGCGAGGTAGAAGGCGCGCGTCCGGTCCGCCACCACCATGTTGTACGACCGGTAGCGGCCAGCATCCGTGCGCGTCAGCGCCCCCACGGCGGCTTCGGCCGTCGGCTCCGCCAGGGCCATGAGGGGAAGCTCGCCGCGCGACCGCTTTCCGGGCGCCGGGCCGAGGCTGCCGACGCGGTTGAGCACTCCGGCCACCACGCCCGTGTCGCTGAGCGCGAGCCAGGTGCCCCCGCCCGGCACGTCCTGCGGCCCCACAATGTGCGGATGCTCCGGCCAGTGCCGGCCGGGCTTGGTCCATGGCCGGTCCAGACGCTCGTCGCGGTTGGCCGCGAGGAGCAGGGGCCAGGCTTCACCAGGCGTGATGGAGACGATGACGGTGCACACGTTCGATGAGGTCCGATTTCCTTCAGCCGATCCGGCCCGGGATCACGCGGCGCGCGGTCGGGTCGGCTGACATAATTCCGCAGTGCGACATGGAGAAGTCTGCGAGTCAATGCGAAGCTGGCGGTTACGCCGGACGCACTGGCCCGCTTTCCCCGAAGACACGAAGGTAGCTCGTGTCGAGCGCGGACAGATGGCGCGAGGCGTCCATGGCCTGCTCCAGCGCCTCAGGCGCCACCCGCCCGGCGACCTCCGGATCGTTCTGGAGGTTCTCGCGGAAGCTGCGGCCGTCCGGCTCGCCCAGCCGCGTCCAGGTCGCCATCGCGTTGCGCTGGACGATCCGGTAGGCGTCCTCACGCAGAATGCCGGCGCGGGCGAGCTCCAGCAGCACCTCGCCCGAATGCACGACCCCGCCGAGGCTTTCCAGGTTGGCGAGCATGCGGTCGGGATAGATGACGAGCTTGTCCATCATTCCCGCCAGGCGCGAGAGCGCGAAATCGAGGCCGATGGTGGCGTCCGGGCCGATATTGCGCTCCACGGAGGAGTGGCTGATGTCGCGCTCGTGCCAGAGCGCCACGTTCTCCAATGCCGGCACGGCATGGGAACGGACCAGGCGCGCCAGTCCGGTCAGGTTCTCCGAAAGCACCGGGTTGCGCTTGTGCGGCATGGCGGACGAGCCCTTCTGCCCCGGGTGGAAGAACTCCTCCGCTTCCCGCACCTCCGAGCGCTGGAGGTGGCGCACCTCCACGGCCAGCCGCTCGATCCCGCTTGCGATCACCGCCAGCGTGCAGAAGAACGCCGCGTGCCGGTCGCGCGGGATCACCTGGGTGGAGACGGGCTCCGGCTGCAGTCCCAGCCGGCCGGCCACGAACTCCTCCACGCGCGGATCGACATGCGCGAACGTGCCGACGGCGCCGGAGATGGCGCAGGTCGCGATCTCGGCGCGGGCCGCCAGCAGGCGCTCCCGGTTGCGGGCGAACTCCGCGTAATGCCCGGCCAGCTTGAGCCCGAAGGAGGTGGGCTCGGCATGGATGGCGTGGCTGCGGCCGATGGTCAGCGTGTATTTATGCTCGAAGGCGCGGCGCTTGAGCGACGCCAGCACGGCGTCCAGATCCTCGAGCAGCAGGTCCGTCGCCTGCACCAGCTGCACCGCGAAGCAGGTGTCGAGCACGTCGGAGGAGGTCATGCCGAGATGGACGAACCGGCTTTCCGGGCCGATCTTCTCGGCGAGCCAGGTCAGGAAGGCGATCACGTCATGGCGCGTTTCCGCCTCGATCGCGTCGATGCGCGCCAGATCCGCCTCCGAGAACGCGGCCATGGCGGCATCGCCCTTCTCGCGGATCACCCGCACCGCATCGGCCGGGACGTCGCCGAAGAGCGACATGCCTTCGCTGGCGAGCGCCTCGATCTCGAACCAGATCCGGTAGCGGTTCTCCGGCGCCCAGATGGCGGCCATCGCAGGCCGTGTGTAGCGTGGGACCATCGGGCGTTCCTCTGCGACAAAACATGTGGCGGCCTAGCGGGAGGTCCTGCTGGCCGTTAAGGGGTGGGGCTTAGCGTAAGAGCGCTCCGACCGGAACCGCCCGAACGTGGTGGGCCGGTGCGCGCGCCGGGCGCGCCATGACAAGGGAGCGATCCGATGCCGCATCATCTCCTGCCGCAGCTGCTCGACCTGCTGCAGGTGCTGGTCATCGACATCACGCTCGCCGGCGACAACGCGGTCGTGGTCGGGCTTGCCGTCCTGGGCCTGCCGCCGAAGCAGCGCCGGCTCGCCATCCTGTTCGGCATCGCCGCCGCCACCATCCTCAGGATCGGCCTTGCCGCCATCGCCCTGAAGCTGCTGGCGATCATCGGGCTGACCCTCGCGGGCGGGCTGCTGCTGCTCTGGGTGTGCTGGAAGATGTTCCGCGAGCTGCGCCACCAGCAGGCGGTGTCGCACCAGGCCGCCCCGCCCTTGCCCGCGGAGGGTGCGCTGCGCCGGGCGATTGGCCGGATCGTCCTGGCGGACCTGTCCATGAGCCTGGACAACGTGCTCGCGGTGGCGGGCGCGGCGAAGCAGCATCTCTGGGTGCTGGTGACGGGCCTGGCGGCGTCCGTGGTCCTGATGGGCGCGGCGGCCTCGCTGATGGCCCGGCTGCTGGAGCGCTATCGCTGGATCGCCTGGGTGGGCCTGCTGATCGTTCTCGCCGTGGCGCTGGAGATGATCTTCAAGGGCAGCCACGAGGTCATCCGCCACGTGGCCGCCCCCTAGACCGCTACTCGCCGATCGCGGCGCCGCCCGGGTGGCGCAGGTCGACGCCGCCATAGAAGCGGGCCGCGCCCTTCTGCCCGAGGGCGGGGCCGCCCACGAGGATACCTTCCGCCGCGCCCCAGTTCTCGTGCGGCTTGATCCTGTAGCCCATGGAAGCCAGGGCGTCCGACACCTGCGGTGACAGGGCGCCACGCTCGGCTTCCACGGCGTCGGGCGTCCACTGCTCATGGATTCGCGGCATGTTGACCGCCTGCGCGATGTCCGCGCCACCATCCACGACCGACAGGATCGCTTCCAGCGTGATGGTGGGGATGCGCGAGCCACCCGGGCTGCCGATGACCATGACGACCTTGCCGTTCTTCGACAGGATGGTGGGCGACATGGAGGAAAGCGGCGTTTTGCCGGGCGCGATGGCGTTGGCTTCCGAGCCCACCAGGCCATACATGTTCGGCGCTCCGGGCTTGGACGAGAAATCGTCCATCTCGTCGTTCAACATGATGCCGGTCTTGCCCGCGACCACCTGCGCGCCGAACCAGCCGTTGAGCGTATACGTCATCGAGACCGCCCGACCGTCCTTG
>Ga0157362_1001135_pt1 | contig 10751 bp, 3 predicted proteins | sample AttlaeALBM3_FD_111480 | JGI IMG/M metagenome (GOLD analysis project Ga0157362, IMG submission 111480) | Fungus gardens microbial communities from leaf cutter ant in Ribeirão Preto, State of São Paulo, Brazil - Atta laevigata ALBM3 | ecosystem: Host-associated > Fungi > Mycelium > Unclassified ... | reverse complement strand
TTTAATTCATAATGTCAAATTATGTCCAATTTGAAATGTTTCTTTTCATTTTTGTGTAAATCGTCACTGCTGAGACTCAATATTTAGTTAATTTAATTTATAGTTAAAACAATAGAGTTAAATAATTTAATCAAAAGTATATATTGAATTTTACTTAAATTTAGTACATTATTAGTTCATTATTTACCAAGTGCATACATTAATATAGATTTCGTTTTTTTTTTAAACTAACTGCAAGAATTAATTGATTTACAATTTGACCTATATAAGACTTATAAAAGTTTAAAATAACAAAATATTATTTAATTCAGGTTACTACTGATATCTAATAGTGATGGAATATTATCTTTTGAATAAATTAATTTTGTTTAATTAATTGCATAAATATATTTATTTTCTACTTTCAAATATATCTAAATTAATTTCTAAATTAATTTTTGTTGCATATTAATGTTAAGAAAATGTGCGTACATATTAACGATAATATATTTTCGTAGCCAATAAAATACGGATAGTAAATTGTGCTATCATTGACAATAACAAGAGTGAAATAGTAGCTACGAGGTAGCAGATACATACATCTCGCCGGCGGATTATGAATCAAGAATAGATACCGGTATAGGAACTGAAATATTGATATGAGAACAGAATCACGACGGGCCTACATTTTATTGTTGCGTCATTCATCGTCGTAAAGCCCACTTGCTTTTGAGGATCAGCGTGACACGTCAAGTGTACTTCATGTACACTACGTGAAACATGAATGGAAATCGCGACGATCCCGTTGGCGACACGTGCAATGAGTTAGCACTTGACGGAGAATCTAGATACCCAACAATAATTACAATAAATTATCATGCGTGTCGTGTATCTCTGCAATGAACGTGTCGCTTTACATCTCCATTAACATATCGGGTGTGTAAAACGCACTCCGACGAGCGTCTGTTGACTAATCGGTGAAAAGTAAGAAAACAGTCGTCAACGTAGAGATTTCAGGAATGTTACTTTAACTGTTCTTTCTTCAAATAGGTCTAATGTCAACATATGTATTAAGGCATGTCGAGAAAAGAATTTTTTAAGAATGAGAAATCTTAGTGCTACAATCCCGTAAAGTATGTTACGATCCCGAAAATCATGGCTACAATAGATCCTTAAAGGACCTCTTGTGAGCAGAGAAATTCCAAGAGATTTGGGTACAGCACGTGCGTCATTGTCCGACGAGTCCGTCATTGTCATGACGAGTTTCGAAATTCTCCTATTTCATTCTCGGATCTTGCTTGGCAATCGCGAAACTATCAACAAAGAAAAAGCATAATGCACATTTGCCAGACGGCCGGTGTATTTTTATCATCCTATTGAAGTAGTAGTGAAAAGAAGTGTCCGCGACCGGTACTTCAGACTGTCAAAGTCAATTTTCTTTATATGAAGTACAGGCTATAGAGTTATAAGTATATTATCATTGAGTTGAAGTATGTTTGTATGTAGTAAGAATTTCCGGCAGCAGCATTTCTCAGGATTATAAGTCTGTGAATTTATAAGCTATTTCATACATCTGACTACTTTTGTGCTACCACTTAGTAATAAATTTAAATTTTTACCGCAGCTTGAAAAGTTCGAAATTCTCTAATCTGAAAAATTTCAAAAATATCAGAAATTGCTCTATGTAAAATTAATTATTTTTTCATTTTTTACATTTGTAAATTTTTAACTTAATACTCGAAATATATTATGTTTCTAATTAAACTGTTAACAAAAATTTAATTGATAATCAATCTTAAACTTAAATTTTGTAAAGATTATAAGTATGACAGAAGAATATTGTTTCTCTATTAAATTTTATTTCTTTTTGAAATCTCAAAGGTATCAACTGCAAAATTCATTTGTTAAACCAGACTTTTACCAGACAGTCTCCGCGATATTCGAGTCATCGCTGTTATTAATATGGCCGCGAAGAATCATCGCGCGTAAATCGCGTATGATTCTCAAGACATACGCGTTTTCATCTGATTTACACGGATGTTCGGAATTACAGGTGCGTTTGCACGCCGCGAGAAATCGATTATCGATCCAACTATTCGTATGTAAGTGGCATCCCGCGGCTAATATCAGGCCGAAAACGAAAACCTGTCGGTACAGCCATAATTGATGCCTGCAGATCACCATGCGGCTCAATCGATTAATCAGACTCGCTCTCTATAGGATTAACGAGGCATAATATTAATGATCACGGTATTCGAATGCGTCGGTCAAGAATTCGATGATGATATGACGATGAGGGGAATAAGAAAGGGATTAACAGAAACGGTGTTTGGTACTTGCTCGCGCTGAACTGACCACAATTAAAACACAAACTGATCCATCTCAACACATGTACCCTATTACGATTGTTGCATCGTATCTTTATTTTGTATTGATCAGTTTTAAAAATTCACATAATTAAAAAATTTTCAGTTTTCTGAAGTCCCGTGACTTTAATTTCTGTATATTTAAAAATACAAATTTATATGAAGATACAAATATTTATATGCACAAAAATATAAATATTTGTTTTCTATATAAATTATTACAGGAAAGTATCTATCGTATCTACACAATAAATGTCTAATATTTTGAAAACAAAAATAAGAAATAATGCCGAATACATATATTTCTTCTTATTTTTATTATAAAGAACAACTAAAAAAAAGTTCCTTATAAAAAATTACTAAACTTCCACGTGAGGACTTTTAGTGAGGACTTTTTCTAGGTCGTTAATTGAGTAGAGCTCCATTCCCTGTCCACTGTTCCTGTGGTATTCTTTGAATTTTTTCTTCTGGAAGTATATCAAGTATCAAGGACATCGTTTACTCTACTAAAGTACCGTATTTTATGCAATCAAATTACAACCGCCAGTGACACGATGTACTAATGATATATTTCAGCGCAATTGGCGATAAAGTTACCTGCTCGATATCCTTCATGTCATTAAAGTACCAAGTGTTCATGTCGAAGTTTGATAATTTCTTGTAAAAAACTTTTTCAGCTGTGTTCTTCACAATAAAAATATCTAGAAAAATGTATATATATTCGTTTATATTTATATTTTTCATCACATCAAAATATGTACACAGGAAATTCATGGTGTACATCATGTATTTTATATTAAATTATATGATCTATTCAAAAGTGTAAATTCATACATTCCAAGTTGAATCCGAAGGATATGCGATCGCGTGATAGAATTCATATCGTGTACAAGTACTCTTTACGAACTTCCCCTCCCATTCACGAATGATTATGAATACAAGAAAGAATGCAAATAGTACAATAAGAGGATGCAAGTAGCGACTACTGTAATAGGCGCGCGTACATACGGTAACAATTCTTTGTTTACACACGTCCGGTACACCTGGTGCGGTAAACGTCAAAGCGGACTGCAATTGCGGATACGGTAAATGCAGCGTCTCGCGAACGACCAGCAGCGCAAGTCGCTTATGTGGCGCGTGCAATTTAAATGCCTGAGCGGCGAACGGCGTGCGACCACGTGGCCACCAAGTCCGATAATGAACTCGAAACAGTGTGACCGCCTCACGTAAAGTATCGCCACAATGCTGATGATAACAATGATGATTGTGAGCCGCCCTACGATAATCGTTTTCCGACCTATCCTTTTCTCATTATGTACTTGACAATGGCACGCTCACAAATAGGCACAATATATCTCTCGATTAATAACAATGATGTTTGAAATGGTATGCTATTATTTGTAGAAGCATTTTCACACTATTGCTAATGGAAATTAACCGAAGCGACACGGTTTGTAAAATAAGATTGATTGTTTGTAAAATAAGATTGAGACGTGACCGCATTAAATGATAAATGTAAAATAAATACATCGCAAGAAGAAAATCATAAATCAAATCATAAATTATTCTACCATTTCAAATGATGTACTTGCTATCTTATTAATATCTCTTTTCTTCAATCATATGCACTTTCTCGAGCTTGCGAATCAACATTGAAATATGCACACCGAAAAGAAAAAAGATTTTGCTGAAGTAGCTAATAAAAATTGAAGTAGATACAAATCTGTGAAAATAATTTTATTTGACTGCTGAAATAATTACGTAAGAAGCTTAAGTATAACGACCAATGCTGCAAAAAGTTTTAACATTTCGTAACGTTTCTAATAAGTTTCAGTTTGAGTATCTTATATAATCATTTTTTTTTTAAATTGCCTTCCGATTTTAAGTACGCAAAAATTAAATAAATTTCCTACCTAAAGTACCTAGCTAAATTTTTAAATACTTTACTTTTTAAATTCTTTGGAATAGAACTTGACTCTAAAAAGTGAAAATTGAGCTAGTCTTGAAAAAGAGGCTCAATTTCTAATCTTTTAGACTAAAATTTCATTCTTCAGAGTAAGACTCACTTTAAAAGTTTTAGAGAATAACAAAAATTGTTCTTTTCGCGCAGAGTCATATTTTTGTTTTTGAAGAATTAAAAAAGCAATAACGGTACTGACGTATCCCGTTAAGTAAAAATAAATACAAAGAAATACGGAGCAGACGGAGAATGCGATACGGGAATAGAGGTAAGATAAAAACGTAATTTGCGGTAATTGCGTCCCTGAGACATTCAAGTACGCGTGTATTGTGCGGCAATCATGAAATGTGTTTATGTGTACACGTACGCCCGATGTTTACAACAAATAGTCTTAGGAGAACTTATGAGTTTCGCTTTCGTAGTATAACAAGTGGTTCTAAGACCGATAAGCCGACTGAGAGTGCGGGAGCCTTTTCTAGACGAGAATTATAGGAAGGCGATAATCTGTGACGTGCCAGTCTCCACCAAAATTTAAACACTACACGCCACTTAGAAACAGCCATATTTTTGATACGTTATTGGAGTAGTTTCTCTACAGCTTATAAATCGTGATTTTTTTTCAATGTATTGCAAGATAACGAAACACGTAATGGCGTACATGGCTATAAAGTATGAAATAAATATATCCAGAGTTCTAAAAACAATCTTATAAAAAACTAAGATTATTTTTACGTATATCATCCTAGTAATTTACTTAGTAATAAAAATAAATGCAAGCCTAAACACAAAAGACACAAAAGTAAAGACAGTGTTATCTTGATAAGTCGCAAGTCATGAAATTACAAGTTTTTCAAGTAGAATATGTAGCTGCAGAAGATTTTATGAGAGAAAAATATTAATATCTGATTATATCTTATGATGGTCTCCAAAAAACAATAACGACGCACATTTATAATTTCATGTATCCTCAATTATTCCTCAATCGTGATTTGTTGATCATAAAGATAGCTAACTAAATATGAACAAGCAATACGCTAAATTCATTCTATCAGATCCTTAGATTAAGCAAACTTCGATCTCATGTTCGTAAACATACGTAGCAACGAATGGACATACTGCCCACGACAGTGGCCGACTTACATTACGTTCTACTCAGACGATCGCATTCTCCTTCAATGGATCGAATCGTGACAGTGCCACCCACACAATATTCGTTCATATAGATTATTAATCATCCCGTCACTCGGACCAACGAGCCTTTTAATTCAATCTCCTCTGATGCGACACGCTAATGGATTATTGATAATTACCGCAACGTCTCGGATAACGAAATCTAAACGAGATGCATCACACGCGCACAGAATGGGATTAACATGATTTATGACAATCTATCTGAATTAAATATTTCTTGACTTAACGCTGTTCACTGTCGACATCTATTAGAATTAACTTAAGATAATTTCATTCACGCTAAAACGTGTCGTTAACGTAATTTCTTTAGAATTCGGAAAATAAAAAAATTTAAATATATTTTTCATACATTAAATTTAATCTTCAGTAGGTAGACGGTTTAAAGATATACAAGTTGATAGGTAAAGTGTTCAGAACATCCCAAAAATTTTTAATTTTATAATTATATTTTTTATTAGTATATTACATTATGGTTAAATTTATATTAATTATAATTTTATATAAATAAAAAAACGTAAAAATAATAAACTTTAAGACTTTCCGTACATCAATACTTTTATTTTTCTTTTCCAGAATAAGATTTTCCAGATAACAAGAGAAGTGCTGGCTACTTCATCTAAAAGTTAAATAACCAATTCATTTATTACAGTATTCTATATTAATTATTTTATAATAGTGATTAATTTGAAAAATTATGTGCCTCGTGGAAAAATTTCTTCGTAAATAGATAGCCACGACTTGGCCGATTCCGGAACTCATCGCGAATGCTCGGATGATTCCTATGTGATTGCGCTGAATCATTTTACTCGGGGTTTTACGTTAGCAGTAACCGCGTTCGGACCTCCCAGACTGCAATTTAGAATGATAGCTATGCAAATTGAACAGCGCTTCGGCCAATCAACCCCTTTCGTGGAAGCGTTGACTTTTTTCGAAGAGCCCGCCGCTCTCTCGGTACGAGGCGACATCGCCGCCCCGTGACAGGAAACGTTCTCTTCTCCTGCGAGTTCTTATCTTAATTGCACAACCGACAAAGGATCTGATCTGCGAGCGTGACTGGCTCGTCCCTTTCAAGTGTCTGGCACGCTGTCAGCTCGCTGACGTCTTTACAACAAAGTATATAAAGCGCACGCGGGGAAGACACGTTGCAAATCGTTGAATTAAACTCGCCGTCGACTGCGCATTTTCCCATCCGATCGCTTCCGCGTCGATGACTTTCGTCACGGTGTAGTGTGCCATATCAGAGCTAACTGTATTAATTCTTATTACATGATTGGGTCATTTGTGTTCTACATATTTCTTTTCTTCGAATAACTAGGAGCATCAAGTAATTAATTATAATATTTATATATACAATTTTTTTAAATATCTTAATATTTGAAAAAATAATAAAGTATTTAAATTTCTAAAGATATTAAAGCATACGTAAGAATTCAATCACTTAAAAATTTTTGCATATTTATGTGATGAAAATTAATTCGGGACATGAATGACCCATCATGTGCAAAGAACCAAAATTTGTGAGTATTATTAACAATTAATAATTGTCTGTAAATTAAATTAACCTTATATTCGAGAAGAAACGAAAGAATAATTGGCTAACGTCGCAATTATTTGAATCATCACAAAGTTACGCTGATAAAAAAGTTAAATAAAATACGTTTTCAATTAATAATGAATTCGAATAGATTTCAATTTTTAATAATAAAATCGTCGCGTTACAAAATATTAATTTTTTTATGGCGCAAAGAAAATCACGCGAAATGCTTAACGCCGGAGATTTTAACGTTGCAAATACGAGTTTGTCCGCGTAAAAAAGGAGCTTTTAACCCGCTGTCGAAAAGTCAAGTGATTACCACCGCTTTCTAAAGCGAGATGTTCGCAAGGGTGATTTATATGGCGGCGAAAATGCCGATTCACCGCGAAAAATACGCCGCTGACTTTCTCAGCGACATAAATCTCATCGTACGGCAATTTACTGCGATTTTGTACAATAGAACCGCGTAGCGTCGCGATTAGATGATTCAACGCTGCAGCATAAGGGTCAACACCTGCTTCAGTCTATCCTATTAATATCAATTAACTTTTATTAGTTCAATTATACTTAATGTTTCTCTCTTCTGTTATACATTCTTCTTACCCATAATAAGATTTACGAAGCCGATTTACAATAATATGTACAAGTCAAATATTAAACAACTAATTATAAAAGACAAATGTTATACAAGTTAATCGTAAAAGTCAAATGTTATGTAAGTATTATACGAGTTATAAACATCTATTAAACTAACACAACTACAGTTCAATTGGATAAAACAAGATACAAACGATTAACACAAAATCATACCGAAACAAAATTTATTTTAAAACTAAAAATTGACTTTCGCAAAGTTAAGTTAATTAAATTAACGAAATTTAGAAAACAAATTACTGTCGGTATTATAATATTTAAAATGTCATAAAAGTCCTAGAAATCAAAATTGTTTTTTATCTCTTTGACGTCATTTTTAATTTTTATATTTATTATCGTAAACATTGATTATAAAAGTAAAATAAAAAAAATACACACATATTTTGTAATATGTAATACATTTATATCATACATGTTAAGAGATTTATATTTGAAATGAACTTACGACATGAAGTCGATATATCATATTTATGTTCAATATAGTGGTTAGCGTGGAATAAACAGGTTTATAAGTTGAAGCGCCAGATAAATTTCATTCGGAATCAGTTACAAGAAAAATATGCCTCGAAACGTCATTTATTAATGAGATATGTTACAACTCATCGCGCATACTTTACAAAATATTGAATAAATAGAATATTGAATAAATAGAATATTAATTAGAAAATTGATTTTAATGTAAAAATAATAAAAACTATTAATAGCTTTATGTTCATGAGAAACTAGTGTTATCTCCTGTAAAATCTGTGCAATAGAGTTTGTTTTCAATTGAACAGAGTGCATTTAAAAATATAAAGTTACGTACGACTCTTTTCATATAAAAAGAATTTTTATATTTTGACTTACATTTTTACTTTATTATCAACAAGAATTTGGTAATTAATATTTAGCCATCATTGAGTCTTATTAAAAATAAATGACTCATTAAAAAATTAAAGAAAAATTTATTTATGGCATTCGGAATTTTCTTCACGATTAACAAATCTTCTCTTATATTCCTCGTATATTTTGATTTCATTACAATCTCTCTCAGGAAATAACTTTTTCTCGATTCATTTTAATTTTTCGATTTTTCTTTTACTAAGAAAGAGCGTTTTTCTGGCATGAGAGCCAAAAGAAAGCAAAAGATCATGATGGTTCTCTGACCGTAGTCGATGCAAGGAACGGATAAGGAAAAAGATAGACTCTATCTGTTCAAGAAGACTGCCTTAAACAACCTTGGCCTTAGCCTTAGAGCAGCTGCTATCGTCTTAACAAGAGCCGGCTTTTGCGCAAGCACGTCAGCGCTTCTGGCGAAGTGGCAAAAAGCGACTTGCAAGCAGCGGAGCGAGATGAAACGAGTGCATGTGATGGCGCTAATAAAAGAGTACTGGATTAATCGTCGTATGCAAGAATGTATCGGCAAGATTTTCCTGAGATTTCTCCTAAATGTAAAGGATGAAGAACATTGTCAGATCAAACCCTATCTGTTTTTATTAATTAAATTAAAATTAAATCAAACATTTCAAGCTTAATAATCAAAGTTTATTTTTTAAGCTGTAAGATTTTCATATCACACAAATATCATATAAAAAGTCATGACGAAATGTTGAGTCACGTATGATATTTCCTGTCCACTGTAATGTTCTCTAGACTATATTGTGCAAGCAACTCTTATTATAGTTATCTTTCGGCGACGTGTTTCCGGTTCTTAGTGGCGCCCCGAGGCAGCGGAAAAAACAGGGCGATAAAGGCAAGCGCGAGTAGGCGTCCCGATCTGAAAGGTGCAATTTTCGGACGAGTGGGCGGTCGTGCATGCGCGCGAGGAGGTGAAACGGAGAGGCGCAGGTTGAACGACCGAAACGAGAGATCGAAACACATACTGAATGGACATTTTTATTCTACCGTCGTTGACTCCTCATTCGAGGATCATGCAAGTGAGCGAACAAATCAAGCAACAAGATGTTTCACCTTAACACGTTCGCCTTTACGACCGTCGATCGACCGTATTTCGTCACGCATTTTTTTGCTTGCAAATGTCGTAATACAGTATTAACTTTTGCTACAGTAAGAGTAATAAAATCGAAGAGTAAAAAAGATGAAAATTTGTTTTAATTACAGATATCTTTTTAACTTATAAAAATTTTTAACAACTTCATTGTACGGAAAAACTATTTTGCTAAAGTATTAAAAAATTCAGCCAGATGAAATAAAAATGTGTGAAAATAATTTTATTTAAACTATAAAAATAATTATAGAGAACAATGAAACTGATTGCTAGAATCAACCTTTTTTTGAGACAACAGAGATCTTTAAAGACGTCATTGATGTTATTTGATTATGAATTTTGATAGATAAATTTAAAGTGGAAAATATGTAAAATACGAGTACAATCTAACTTCTATGATAGCAAAAACTCATTATTAAAACTTTAACTTAAAATACCAGATTTTTTCAGATTTTTATATAATTCAGAATAATAAAAAAACTTGCTCTCTGTTTCTCAAAAACATTTTGCTGATCGAAGAGTTAAAATTTATGTCACCACGAAAAAGTTAAAATTTGTGATAACAGTGTCATCAATTAAATGTTCTATATAATTATTTTGATAGTCTCAAAAATTATTCAAATTTATATTCAACATTTAACATATTTAGCAAAGCTTTTTAACATATTTAGCAAAAGAGTTGCTTTCATGTAAATTATGAAACAATTAATTGATAAACATTTTAATGTGCGACTTATATATATATCGAGCATTAGCAAAATATACAGATGTGTAGATTCATATGCCTCTGTAAAGACGATGCAATTACGATCTTTGCCGGGCGCGCTTTGTAATCATTGCGAGTCAAATTCAGGAGAAACGATTATACGCGTTTGATGCACACGGAAGTTAACATTTACACGCACGGAACGCTTAAGGCGTGTGAAATACCGCGTCCGTTAACACGAGCGGCGGACCCGAGTGCGTTGCAGATGCAAGAAATTTCGTAGCGAAAGCCAAGAAGGAATGCCGATCGCGCACGCCATTGCTGGTCGTTTCATGTAATTCGACGGTTATTACGATCATAACGTCCAATTTGGT
>Ga0157362_1001134_pt1 | contig 10753 bp, 3 predicted proteins | sample AttlaeALBM3_FD_111480 | JGI IMG/M metagenome (GOLD analysis project Ga0157362, IMG submission 111480) | Fungus gardens microbial communities from leaf cutter ant in Ribeirão Preto, State of São Paulo, Brazil - Atta laevigata ALBM3 | ecosystem: Host-associated > Fungi > Mycelium > Unclassified ... | reverse complement strand
TATGTATGAAAATGTGCAATTGTGGAGCAATTTGACACACAAAAAGGCTGTAGGAAATTTACAAAATAAATTTTTATTAAGTGTCTCAGCTCCACTATAACGGTTGGCGCACTGTCCTAAAATATATATGTATATGTCTTACATTAGTAGAATGTAAGAAACATACATGTATAGAATGTTTTATAAATGCACATATGCATAGGCAAATTCACATCAAATTTTTTTTATATGCACACATATATTGTATAATTAGTTTTATAAACAATAATGCATAAAACGCAAAAAAAATCAAGAAACTCACGTAATTATAATAATCGCAAATGTACATACGAATTAGCACATTGCATGCACAGATAATTTTTTTATATGTAAATGTGGCAGTTACGTAAAAAAATTCAAGAATTTAAATTCATTTTTTTAACTCAGTAAATAATAAATTTCTTTAATAATTGTACAAATAATATATAAATAATATATAAATAATATATAAATTTCTTTAATCGTATATTTGTTGAATTGAAATGTAAATTCTTTTAGACACATGTGTCTTGTATAACTGATACAATGCAGACGAAGCATATAAATAATCAATATTAAACTAAATATTAAAAAATACGTATATTCCTTTGCAAGAAATATTGACATGTTTCTCTTTCTTGCTCTGCGAATAAAAGACTCATGATCGTTACATTCCTTATATTACGTAATTCTACAACTCGAATGATATTAAATATTGTTTTTTTTATAAAATATCAGTTTGGTATGTTAAGACTGACGAAATCGCGTATGCCAATTGTGTAGTAAAGTTTTGTGTAGCGAAGTTATTTTTTTGCTTTGACTCAATAAATTATTTCTACACATAAGTAAAATTAAAACATAATCAAAATCGAGAAATTACAAATCAAATTGCAAATTTCGTTTTGATTCAGTTATTTTGCAAATTTATTACAATGTTGAAACTGAAATTGTCTTGATCAACAAATTGAAGATAATTACAAATTACTCTATTAGTTACGCCAAAATATAATTAACGCCGTGATCGAATGCAAACGAACAAAAGGGTAAAAGAAAAGTTTTATATTGACAAAATATGACACTACGAATTTATCTTTTGTTTGAGTGTAGATAATGTGAGACGTATCTCTATTAAATTTAGATTTTTAGATATTAATTAGGCTTGATGTACACAATCTACACAACGAACTACATTAATATTTAAGTATATAGATGTACAAAATATACACATAATGTATAATACATTATTGAATGTAATATGTATAATACGTTATTCTTGTACCGTAGAATATCGATGAAGTGCCTTGATATTAATTATTATTATTCGAGTTCACATTCTATCTAGATAGAGATTTAGACGTTGTGAAATTTCGAGATAATGTTATGGCTTTCTCATGCGAAGCGTAGATGTGATGAAATTAACATAAAATTGTTTCATTTCTAGAATTAGTTAAATCTATCAAATATGTATTGTTAGCGATTTTTTTTCACTCGTTATCACTACGCAACTTAGATTCAAAATTATCTTTATTATTTCTACAATGCCTCGCGCGATGAGTTATACGAAATTTGTGATATATGTGTTATTTATACAAAAAAAAATAGTCATTTATAAATGCCACTAATGTTTAGAATAAGCATTATATTCAACCTAAGAGTTGCGACAAATATCAATCTTAACATAACTTTAGATAAATGCAATCAACAGAATATAAAAATATATTATATGTTTCATGTCTAAATACATTCGCCGCGTGCCACTTGTGGGCAATTTTATACTTTACATTTCAATAAAAAAAAAATCTATATTATTTTCATAATATTAAATGATTTTCTATGATTCATAACATTACAATATAAGCAGATGTTTACACAATCAGTATTTTTTAATAAGTAACATCAACATCAATATTCTTAACTCTTAAGGATCCTCTACATATTAGCATGAAATTGCATGAAATTGAATGGAAAAATAATGGATTTCTTTTTACTACACCTAATAGAAGTCGTGGAAAACCAATCACAATCAAATATAAATAAATATAATATAATATAATACTCGATTAGAATTGATCAGTTTCCTACGACTTAAGACTCCACAACTGTCTATGACTTCTATGTAGAGGACCCTTCAAACTCCTTTTCGGCGTATTCGACTTTTTTCTAATATTTTTTTTTTTAATTCATTTTATTTCATTGCTTATAACTTTTTCGTTAATAAACATACATACGTTTACTTGATACCGTTATATTCCTTAATGTTTTGATTGAAAAAAAAATTATTTGCAATATATTTACTTTTATGAAAGTTACAGACAGGGTTATGCCGTACTCAAGGATGTTGTTTTCATAGTTTGATGTTTAAGAGTTAAGAGTTTATGTTAAAGTTTTTTATATCTCTTCTCTATATTTTCATAATTATCGCGCCGCGTTATAAATAGCGACTGTGGCTCGATCTCGTAAATGTTTTATCATTCTATTGCATCCACGTCGGTCACAATCATCAAATGTTAACGTCATTTACTACATTATAGATGTATGGTAGCGTATTTTTCTGTTAAACTTTTGGACAGTTTTAATTACGGAAATCAAATAAATGTATTATCAACAATTGCGTAAATAAAGAGTATAACAAATATCTAAACAACAAAAGCGTATAAAATTTTTTAAAATACGAGATTTAATTTGTCATGCTTTACTTGCACGCCATTACGTTTCGCGAGATCTAACGTCATCAAACGATTAAATTCTTTCAACAAGAGTTGCATAAACCCGATCGAATGGATAGACCTGCTTCGTGTGCAAGTAAGATTAAGTTAATTATTATCGTTTATTATTATAAATTAAAGAATTTGCAAAAGCAAAATTTAAATGTGTCGAGAATAGCAAGTTTGCTGCAAGTGAAACGCTGAGTAACGTTGATAAGGAATTTATGAGGCATTATCGTGTGTCTGCTGTCGATCATTGCGAATATCATGATTACGAATTTGTTATCATATTTGTCTCCTGCAAGAGGTTACATCCAAAATAGAAGTTGCTGATTGTATATATTCATTCGCAGTGATATCGATAAAATAATGTCAACGTTTGTTTGCGAAACAACATAAACATAAAATTTTTTTATACCTGGCATAACCTCCAATTATAATAATATTTCCTCTATTTATATTATTGTTTTGATTGTTTTCGAGTAATATCGATAATTCGAGTATATACTTAAATCTTATACATAAAGATTTATAAACTAAGATTGTTCAGGACTGAATTTTAAATAACCAATGAATATTATAATGCATTTACATCTCTATATAAATCTTTAAAAATTATCAGTGATCTGCGAATTAATTAGTAGCAATTGTATTGTACAATATTTTAAACATAAGATTTTCATTTACCGACATTTGTTATTTAATAAGATCCGCATATTTCCATTTATATTTTTTTAAATATAAAAACATATTGTGATATAAAATTATATTTTTTAACTTCTCCAATACCGTTGAACAAATCTTATTAACAAAATTCAATAATCAAGTTCTTTATATCACATAATCTATAATCTCTTGTCAAGTAAATTATACAAAATCGTTTATTGTTTTAGTGAGAGAGAGAGAGAGAGAGAGAGAGAGAGAGAGAGAGATATGGTGAGAGGGGCGTGGGAGTTTTATCCTTCACAGAAGACCAATTATCGATTTACCTCCCTCGCCTTTATCTCCTTTTTAAAATAACTCGTTCACATTGTAAGTGATATAGTGATTATTTGTAAAGATCGAGACTGAATTCTAGCAATTAATTTACGCTTTTTCTAGACAGACAGATGAAAGATTATCAGATTAACGATAACGTTCTTAAACTGAGATATTCGCTAAATAAATACGGATACATAAGATTTGCATTGGCTGTATTCAGCAGAGAAAGTTGCTCAGTGATTCTTTAATACGATTGGTTTCTACACTCAGATCCAGCGGAAAAACTAAAGATAAGAACTAATTGTCGTATTAAAAAAAATCACTGAACGTTCATTAGTTGATTAGTTTTCTCTGCTGAGCGCAGTCATTATAAACGTTCCTACTTGCTTTCCACGCGTGAAAACGTGTGACGGGAGACAATAGAGAAACATCTTTCGTCAATATTCAATTCTCGATGCGTGACAAAATGCGCACACGTGCGTGAAACAAAGCGAAGTAAAGGAGAGACGATGATGGTGGAATACATAAATGCGGCGCGACATGCGGAGATTGTAATACTTGCGACGTGCAGATTATTCTCTTCTTTTCTCTTCTTTCCTTTTCTTTTTTCCTCTTTTTTTTCCTTCTCATGCAACTAAGCCGCTTACCATCCCGCGAATCGCACGTGCGCGTAACGCGGGCGAACTGAAATCACGTATTTAAAGCGATGCAATACGCAATTGTTGACTTTGAATGTTGAATACGCAAACAAGCCGCTAAACAAACATATCGCAGTCGATGAGTTACGACGGAGCGAGGCGTGCAAAGCGCGAGGGATTGTAGAAGCTGAACAAGATATCCGCACGAATTCCGGTAGATCGATGGCAAATAATACGCAAATTATCGAAGAGCGTAAAGCATTTTCGAATGTTATTTCACAAGATGGGATCGTTTACGGTTTGCATTCGCGCGGTTTGATAAGGCAATGAAAATAACATCACGTTCGAAAAGTTGAAATAATATCTTATGATTATCGCTTTGTATTATCAGCATCACGATAGAATGTATCATTTGCACAATTGAAGATGTAATGCTACGTTATAACGCTCTATTAATTAATTAGAAATTAAAACGTCACGCCACGAAGAGGGATCGAAAACTCGCAAGAAATGTTTCATCTACCGTAAGAATTCCCATCGAACGATTCGCTTCATCTATCGTTAATAAAATCATGAAACGCGGAATAGCTCGAGAATATGGCAGACTATCGAAAGACTCGGTTTCTTTGAATTCTGCTCTTCCGTGTCTTTTGTTTTTCCGCACCGGCGAGTGAAATCTGCGATGGGATTAGCATAAGGACGAAAATTGGAACGTCTAATTGTCACGTCTACCGCCGCGGAACGTTCTTTTTAAAGCGGATGTATGGCAAGCTCGTCTCCTCGGGACGACGAAGTAAAAAGAATTGTAGTCTCAAGCGACAAAGGATAGCGTTCGTTATTGTCTCACGAAACATTTGTACCTCTATTGTATCTTATCACGGTGTTAAATCATGACTTAGTCAAAAGATAGCGACATAAAAAAATTGAAAGATGCATTAACAATTCTTAGAGAAAACAAAATTTATCGTTGTTGAGTGCGATTCGAGAATGACTCAGTTGACTCTTGTCACTAAAAGTAACATAACATCTGTATTATAATAATATCGCGATATAAATGTTACGTAACAGTTGCTGCGTACAATCAAAGGAACAGGAAATAAGAATTTCAATAAGAAACCATGTACTGTGGAATATATAGTTAATAAGATAAAATTCTCATTCTCTATTCCATATTCTTTTGGTTGTGCGTGTGTAAATTCCTTACACTGTTGAGTGCGAAATTATAACATAGATATTGCATTATTGTAGTTGCCGACTGAGATTTTCTTACATAACAAATGTAACACTTATTATATAATAGTTACACTGTTGGGTGCGAAATTATAATACATATATATTATGTTACTTTTAGTTAGTGGTCGACTTGGATCTTTCTACGCAAGTCGAACATTTTCAAGACTTGCGAGAGAGACTCGCTTCATAAACGTCATTACAAAGAAATAGCTCTGGAAAATGGATATATCTGACTTGACATGACAGCCGGAAAGATTAAAAATGCAGCAATACTTTCTAAGTATCAATCGAATGTTCCTCGTAATAATCGTAATTGAAATAATGATCCATTAAGCTGATTAAAGCTAACTGTTATGAACATTAAATGTAGCGTATTCTCGACTATTCTAAAAACAAAATTGCACGAACACGCATGTGTATCTTCATTCTTTTTTCATTTACATTAACTGCGTTGTTGCGAGTGCGCTATCATATGAAGCAAGAGTGTAATCAATGACGCATATTGGCTTGTTATGTCCCTCGAACAAACTTTGAGCAAATTTATTATCTGCACGATAACGAGATCTATAAAAGGAAGAAATATCTGAGGGACGAGAAGACGTCATTGCTAACAGCACAAAAGGGCCGCAATTTCAGCACTAAATAAATAAGCCGCCCTTCTGCAAAAATGGCGTGTTGTTCGTTTCGTGAAATTAATTCATTAACACCGCTGACCCGTCATGCCAATTTATACACGAACAATAATAGCATTTATGCTTCTTGCAAACGGATATCTCGTTAAGGAAACGATATGTCTAGTCTTTGAATAATTACAAACATATTTTAAATAAATAATATTGCTAAACGTAGACCGTGAAGATTGGAAAATTCATAAATATATAGAACGCACGATTGAATATTTAATTTTAAATTAAAATTGTATATGTACTTAAAAAATTTAACTTTTATCTCGTTGTGCAGATAATTATCACTGTATTTTCATTATTATTGCTGTATTTTTATCATCGAATAATTACTGCGGCTTCCTTATTCGAAATGAAATATCACGCGATGATTTATTGGAACATTTAAAATATATAATTAAACAACTATGAATCGTGTGCTGGATACCAAGGAGCAATTAATCGTGAATTCAATAAAACACTCGGAGTGTCATTCCGTAAACATTCCGTTGTTCTTGCCAGCACAGCAAGACGATAAGATCCATTTTCTACAAAATATTACGTGTCTGACATGTCGCATAAACTTGTCATCAACATATGATACAACTTGATGATTCAAAATAACGTTATAAATAATATTTGATGCCAAGAAATGCGATGTTTTAATAATCATGTCTAAAAAAGATGATGATCGCATATCTATTTTATTTCTCAGAATTCCGATGATTTGCAATGATTTTGTGCCAACAAGAGCAATTTTTAGAGCGACGTTTTCTCGTTTATGAACCGTTTGTATGTAATGCTTTGAATATTCACCGAAATATGTTAGTTTAAATAATTAAAACAATTGTGACAAACAAATAGAATAAAGAAAATGAGTATGTTGCTTTTTAGTCAAATAACATATTATAGAGATAACATATTATAGAGAGTAAGATAAGAAAATTGGCCAACTTTTTTCACAATAAATACATATTGATTTTTTGGAAACGTGAATTATTAATATTACGATCTGTACTGTTAAATAATGTCAAATTACACTCAATTTGAATTATTTAGAATCATTTTTATTGTCGTCATTGTTCCTATTCAATATGTTAATTTAACTAAAATAATAGAGTTAAATAATTTAACTGAAGAAAATTGAATTTAGTTTATTACTTACAAGGAAAAGAACTATATTGCAAAAATGTAAAATATAAAATATAAAAAATAAAATCTAACGTTATTAATCGAAAAATTACATGTTTGAAATAGGTATTCTAAATAATGGAATCTTGGAATTCTGTATCCGAGTTAGGCTGGAACGTTTGATCATATTAATTTAGATAATAAAAATACTTTGAAGCAATGCACGTTTGAAAAAAGTTTCAAATAAAAGTTGTAGAGTTTGAAGAGAATCATATTTTTTAGAATATGAATCTACAATAGAACACAGGCGTTTCCCTCAAAAAAATCGTCCTAGGCCTATTATGCTCAAAGTGGACTTTGGACCCAAAATCTAAGTAATATCTGATGACTTAAAGTCCTCTTCAAATCCTACAGCTTTCACTTGAAATATTTTTTTCTTCATTATTTTCGGGATATTTTAATGGGATATTTTACCTAAATTAAAATAGCTAAACATGTTTCACAGCTTAAAATCCAATTTCTTCATCTCTAGATAATTTTATCCAAGAAATATCTCCCAGAATACAATGGAGATATCTCCTGGCTAAGGTTATTCGCAACTTATCTGAAAGTAAAAAAATTGAGCATAAATCGAGATACAGAATCTATAGAATCCCAAGGTTTGACTATCTAGAATATTTCAAACATGATCTTTTGATTAACGTTAATTCTTTTTTGTATCACTTTTGTAATACATTCTCTTGTAAATGCATGTGTTAATACTGTGCAGGCAGAGTACATGATAGGAACTAAAATGACGTCAATGTGGCGTCATCGTCTTTTAAAGTGTTAATAGTCTCAGTTGTTTACTTTGAAACTGACCACAAAAATGGATTGATTTGTGTTTTAATACGTATGAAAGTTGTTCTTCTGCTATCTAACAGTACATATGAAAGAAAATATTGAATATTGTTTTCAATTATACAGAGTGTCTCATAACTACCGCATTTCCTGTTAAGAATATATCCTTAGGTAATTTTGACACGAAAATTCTAATATAAAAATATCGAAGCTACAATAGTTTTTGAATTATAATTGATTAAAGATAGTAATTCAAAAATTATTATAGTCTCGATATTTTCGTATTAGGATTTTTGTCTCAAAATTATATCAAGAATAAGAAATGCGATAATTATGAGACACCCTGTGAGAACAAAAAAGAATATATATATATATAATATATTCTTTTTTGTTCTACGTTTGTATATTTAATGAAAGAAGTTACACAGCTTAAAAGAAAACTGAGACACTACCGTGTCTCCAGATATGACACATATCCGAAAATTTTGGTAAATTTTGAAAGTTTTAGATCGATGCTGAAAACGCCCTTATTCCCTTCGGTTGTGAACCCTCGGCAGATGTTTCACCCCACCATGCAGCGCAGGGAGCCAAGAATGACCCCCGTTGCATTTATGGATTCTGTACCCGAACACATGTTAGGCGTAGCCACAGGGAACTATAGGGCGTAAAACAACACGTGATAACAACGCGAACATTTTATTGTGCTTATAACGCGCAAACTGTTGGACTTCTGTCCTTTCAGAAACCCCATCAAAACTGTTTTAATCGATTAAGTCATGTAAGGGTGACGCTTTTAATGCGTCGCCTAATTGAATGTGCTGTTAATAAAATGTCGTACTTATCATCGCGATTGATTAAAGCTTTTATTGTTTGATCGATTTCTCGTGTTTTCGAAGTTCTCACACAAATTTCATTTACGCTTGAGAATATTGCAGCAGCCTTATAACAGCAATAATCAGACAACATGATTATTTAAATTATTTAATAATCGCAAATGAAATAGATACATACATCATTTACTTTAATTACGTCATGTTACAATATATTAAAAGATATTTCAAGATATGCTTTATATATTATATATAACACAAAAGACTTTATAGATTGCAATCGTACAAGTGATTTTTTTTAATACTTTCTTTTTCATTGCATAATATGCTATCTGGGAGTGTTGCTTATCACAACAGCATTATAACAACAATAATGAGGACATATGATTACTTAAATTATTTAATAATCGTAAATGAAATACATGCACGATTATTTACTTTAGATTATGTTGTTATCGTATATTACAAAGTATTTCAAGATATGCTTTATACATTTCATACAACAGGAAATATTAATATAAATTACAGTCGTACATTTGATTTTTTAAATACAGCTCTTACTTTTTTATCATACAATATGAATCTGGGAGTGTTGCTTGTTGCAACAGCATTAATAACAATAATCAGAAATAATTATTTAAATTACTTAATAACCGTAAATGAAATACATATCGCATACACGGTTTACTTTAATTAAATTTAATGCGCTATGTTGCACATTAAAAAGTATTTTATTTTCATGCTTTGCGCTTTGTATACAACAGGAAAGATATATAAATTTGCAATTGCGTCAGGCGTGATTTTTTTTAATTGTTACTTTCTTTTCTATTACAGAATACAAGTACGCATATTTATGTTAGTCACATGATTTTCTATTTCACTTATATGGAATAGGATAAAGCCGATACATTCAACGTATTATCCAACGACGTAGATATCCTCAGGTAAAAGAAGGTGGGCACCGTTCAAAAATCTTGAAATACCGTGAATATGGCGGACTAAAGGCAGACTTTAAGGTAGAATAAGATATCTATGTATCTTATTCTAACTCACGTATCTCATTCTATCATTTTAAATACGGTCCTGAACATGGCGGACCAAATGGACCAATCAAAAATTGTCTAAACCGCTGTTCAAACCGCTGTCGAGGATCTCCAGTTCAACGGATAGTGAAAGGGTGTCCGGAAAAAAAAAAAAAACCGGATCTTGTTTTTCTTCTGTTACAGAGAGCGTTTTCAACCCTCGGATGTAGATATTCGCGTTCGTAGCATCCGCGTGACAAGCGGTCTACCTGTCTGCAGGCTCGATATTTCCGCAATAGCACGTTCTCCCTTCCAATTGCGCAAGTACGACGTCGGCGACGATCTACCGTGAACGTCCCACGCGGAAATCCCGCGCGACATCGAGGCCGCGATAAGAACCGTCGTAAGAGAACGGATCCTTCGTAACCCTTGCATCTCGAATCGACTATTCGTGCGTCACCCTTCCGCCTGCGTTCCGCGCCCTTTCCCCTGTCGTCGTTTCGCGTCGTTCCCCATACGCGTTTAGCGATTCGCGGCTTCGAGACAAGGCCCTCCCCTCCTCCCCCGGAGATATGGCGGCAAAAGCACGTGTGTGCCGGCGCGGCGTTGCAGCGCCGCGAAATATGACCGACGGTATGTACGTGCCATTACGCGCGCCTGGATTTCGACGATCGGTCGACCGCTCGTGCTCCC
>Ga0157362_1001133_pt1 | contig 10756 bp, 8 predicted proteins | sample AttlaeALBM3_FD_111480 | JGI IMG/M metagenome (GOLD analysis project Ga0157362, IMG submission 111480) | Fungus gardens microbial communities from leaf cutter ant in Ribeirão Preto, State of São Paulo, Brazil - Atta laevigata ALBM3 | ecosystem: Host-associated > Fungi > Mycelium > Unclassified ... | reverse complement strand
TATCGACATTTTGTCAAAGTTATGATTAACGGAAGTTTCAAAAATTATTTACATGGTCATAAAGGTCGTAAAGTTATATTTTATAATTAAAAGTGAAAAGTGAATAAAAAATTTCGAGGAGAAGGGATTGAACGTTCATATAATACATTATATTATATTAAATTAACAGTCAAGTATGTTAAAATATTCAACACAAAGATTTTAACAAGGACTAGTTTTAACGCAAATATTATACAAAATATTTTTTATTGTATAAATTGTACTTCCATCTTCATTATCTCGTATAGCATTATATGATATTATCTACAAAAATCATGCATTTCATACATTCTGCATTTTATCTAGTTGCATAGAAATAGTAGAGGCAGGGTGTTTCGAATGTTCGCAGCAGATACATTTTGTTAAGGTGAATTACATTAGAGTACATAGAAGGAAAACGCGGCCCGCGGAACCGAAATCTCTGCGCTTGTCGTGCGCGCATTGCCAGCTTTTACGCCGGCCAGATTGTGAACCGTATAATACGGGGTTAGGGCGAGAATGTTACACGAAATGGAAATTGTACGCTGTTTACGAAGGACGCACGCCTGGAATATTATTTCGCTTGCACTCCGATAAAACAGCGGGACGCTTTTACTACGCCGGATAAATATTCGGGCCAAATTAAAAGCACTATTTTATCACGAAGACACGTCGGGCGCGCTCAACTAGGCCGAAACGTCATAATTTGCCGAATACACTCGTTCCCGGATTTACATGCCTTTTTCGTACGATTTCGCTTTTATGCGGTGAGTAATCCCTCGAGTAAATATCCGGAATATTGGTCATCTCACCGACTTTTTGGAAAATGAAAATGCACTATCTCTATACCGCAGAAACCAAAAAATCATCCTAAAATTCCTATATCACAGATCCTTCGCACAGAGAGAGGAAATTGACTAAATAAAAAAATTATTCATTGTTGATAAATGTTATAAATGTTATCTGATATTTAATCAAATATCAGCTCTTTGTATGCATTAATAGAACCGTACTATTGACAACAGATCTTGGAGTGAAAGAAGCAGGCAAAGTCGACGGATCGATGAAGATAACTTTGTAACTAACGGCGGATAATCTATTTCGAAAGGGATGAGGGTGGGGAAATTCTCGGTTAGATGGTTCGGTAACTAGTAGAAAGGCGTATATGTAGGAGGGGTTAATCCTATCGTTGTAGAGACGCGGATATCCGAGGGCGAAGGAGACGACGAGAACTATCAGCCCATGCCTCAGCATCAAAGGGATATTCTCTTTTCTCTCTCTCTCTCTCTCTCTCTCTCTCCCTCACTTTTTACATCTGCCCGCAGCTCGTTGCAATATAGCGAGCACTTCAGGATATATTGCCTCGCTCGCGTTAAAAGAGAGACTATCGAATCGTATCGCACGTTCTTCATTGGCGGGCAGGAAAACGCGTACGCGATATATGTATGCTCGATAGTAGCCCAAACGAAAATGTTTGCCCAGCCGGCAATTAATAACGCCGATGCGATGGAATAAATGCACAAGTGGCGGCAACAGTGCAGGCGGCAGCGACGTCGCCTGTTTTGCGCTGCAAATGCCGCGCACTGCGAAAGACACGACTTCTTTTCGGACGTAGCGAAATTTATTTCGCCGCTAAATCGGCTTGTTTACTTCAAAGGTGGCCGGGAAATTGCACCTCAGCGCCAGTTACTGGATGCTATTTCCCGTGTCTGTAATTTCTCCCGGTTATTACGACCCCTTGACTACGGCGAAGATGGGATAAAAGAAGATTTTGCAAATTTATGACTTTCAATCAAGGCTATTATTAGCAACGGCAGCGAGGCAGGCAACGACTGGCCGTGTAAAATGGACTGAATTGATTGCGTCTTAAAAATTGTGCGGAGGTAACGTCGTTTGCTTCGCATAAAAGGCATTTCCGTGCTTTTATAAATAAAAAAAAAAACCAATGGGGAATATTGAGAGTACCCGATGCAATTATACTCCACTAGTACCGTAGCAATTGGTCATCAAATTTTGTTCAAATTTACCTTTCGCTGCGAAATTTCGCTGAAATGCATTCTCACGTTGACCCGCGGATTAATTTATTGTCTGATGATAGTTGAAAGTTTCGTGAGTTTACGTCAGTTAGAACTGTCATAGAAGTAACACGCTTAACTACCACCTTCTGGACAGATAATAAATGATCATAAGTTGATATAACAAATTCAATGGCTTGTATATTGGGATTCTATGTGTCTTGATATATTCTGTCTAAATATTTCCGCAGGAAGTATCTCTTCACGCGGATCCATACAGTACGGTGAAAAGATCGCATCATTTGCTAACCTTTGCAGACGTGGTCACACATTGAATGAAATCGTCTGGATAGTGTGCAGCTTTCGGGGGTAAAAATACGTATGCATGCTCTCTTCCTGGAAAAGAATGTCCCGTACATGCGCCTATCGCGCCCACGTCAATTTCTATCTTCGTAGCACATATCTCTCCACTTTGCCATTCCTTTTATCCTTCTACACACGCTTTTCCTGCGCGTTTTCCGTCGCTGATAGTCGCACAGGACTTTGACGAATGACTTTGCATTCGTTTTTCACCTAGACCACAGATTCTCCGGTCATCCTTCTGGATATGCGCTCTCTCGTTGCCTTTATCTTTTTTCACTTTTTATGTTTTCCTTTCTATCTCTCTTTTCCACATTCTCTCTCTATCTCCTTTCTGCTCAGTTCTTTACCCCTCTCTCAGTTGTTATCTGCATTTTCCATTCGTTTCGTGTTTACTCTTGCACACGTGGATAACATGGAGATTGAAAATGTTGATTTACTGAACAAACCACTATCGGCCTGTTTACAGGTAGATAAAATGTTGCTGATTTTCAGCGTCTTGACAGATGCCATTTACCATGATTAAGTAGAAACGCGGGATCGAGCTGCTCTTTCATGATGTGACCATGTCGCGTTAACCTCGATCAGTCAATTTGCGCGAATAAGTCTGCACGGTAAAGGAAGCCGCTCCCTTTTTTTCGCGTTGGATCAACGTACGCTTTCGTGTTTCAAGCGATTAAGATACCTTCGATAATGCTGCATGGCATACGCCCGCGTGTCGAGGAATCATTGCGTCGCGTCGTCCCATTTACTCGACAATCTCAATTACACCATTTGATCTTACCTCGTATTGTCACCAAGGATTATTTAATGCTACCTCTCTTGCCGTGCCGGACGACCAAGGGGTCGAATTATCGCGGGTGTTACAATTGACCCCAAGCTTCTCTACACGTAACCGCAATTTCGAGCCCGAGCAACGACATAAATTCCAATCGGGCTTTGTCGCTAAATGCACGACTCGTTCGTTCTTTAGAATCCTGCGATAGGTGGCTCTTCAAGTGATATCCTTTATTCTCGTCTCTTCTACCAACTTCGACTTACGTATAGATCTACCACAGCTATTACATCGATCCATTCGCCGACGATGATTGCGGGCTCTCAAAGTCGCGAAAGCTCGTAGCTTTGTGCGCTCTTGGTCCTTTCTTTCCCGCACGACAAAAGCTAACGCGATTGTAAAGTTTCCAGTACGCGAACGATCGTGCGACAATCCGTGCCGGTCGTCGGAAGTTTGCGAGAAGCGTTTAATTCGATCATTCCGCTACCGCTCTCAAAGAGATTACTTACAATATTCGTCGTCTATGTATTCGAGCATCATTAAAAGTAACGTCGCTGGAAGTTACAATGAATCTGTATTAGATTTGATGGTATTTATTTTAAAAATAATTCACAAACTCTCACGCTTTTCAAAGCCTTAGTAAAATCAGTACGTTTATGCTTTAACAATATAGATGTAACGATTAGGAATTAAATTTACGTTGCTTTCATACGAAATCATATAATCATTCTTCTCCGTGCAAATCGTGAATTTATATGATTGCATTGTTTCAAATATATATTTCCTAGTTTGCACATGGGAAATAATTCCGTTTCACCACTGCCTCAATAACGTAACCGTACTTCAAACATATCTTTACACATATGCATATATTATCCGAGTATAAATATTAGATCGGTAGAGCGGTTTTACTCTAGGGAATAGCCCACCTTGTTTGTAGTTGGACGGTTCCTCCGTGTAGCATATCCCGGTGTTACATACTTTGGATATGTATTACTCATCTAGGTATTCTTGTGCATAAAACATCACTTCGTCGTAAGCACTAATTAATATTATTTATGCGCAACGACGAAGCTAATGTTACAAGATATCATAATTTTAAGATCTTGTAAGTAGTTAAAAATTACTTAAAATTTTTACTTAAAATTATTATACAATTGATTTCACTCGCATTTTTACTCTGGTTTTCTTTTTACAACAGATTTTCGCGAGCTTGCGTTTTTTAATCGGTATCGCTTCGAAGTTTTCTTAACTGATATTCGAGGAATATTCAGTGTATTTTAAATTAATGTACCTTTGCTGAAAATTAACATAATTGAACTATTTTTTTCTTATTTTAAAAGTCAAGAAATAAGTAATTATAATTCGAAATAAGACCAACAAAGATCTCAAAACTCAAGGAATAAGATTATGTGACTTAAAATTTATTAAAAACAATTTTTCACAACGTAGTAAAAGAAAATCCGGGTCTACTAAATCCGATTAGGATTTCAGTACCTTAGAGTTTCAATCCTATATCCTATATTTTTTGTTTTTTGTATTTTGATATAAGATCTCTAATGAATTGTTGTTTGCTTACAGATTTACGTGTGTTTACTGCGAACGTCCAATAAACACATGTTGGTATAAAAACAATAATAATTACAAATGGAGTCTCAAATTCTAAATAATATACAAATAAAAAAATGCGTAAATGGGAATCAATGCAGATAAATTATTACGGCAAATTATTATGAAATAATTTAATATTCTATAGAAATGATGTCTTCTTTATTTGAATATTTCAAATCTCTTTGGAGTCTTCCTCAGCAATGTAGATATAAAAGTATTGATAGCTTACATATTCATAATGATCAAGTCATTTATAAATTGACAAAGCTAAAGCGTTATTAATCATTAGGGAACGAGAGAAATGTATCATGAAGCTTTGTTACATATTCATAAGCGAAATTAAATACAAATGCATTGTAGTATAAAGACATATTGGTATGTTATACGTTTATTAAATATAAATATGGTACAAAATTAATATAGGTATATGGCATATACGTTAAAAAATAGTTCATGAAACATCAGAATATAAAAAAATATCCGAATTTTTATCTACATTTTATCTACATTTTATCTACATTTATAATACGTATAAAAATAGTAATATACGTATAAAAATTCTAATTAATAAATATATGTTTTTTAATACGTTTATAACTTGCGAAAAATATTCTTTTAACTAACGTATTAAGAATTATTAATATATTTAAATAGTATATCACATCTGGTTTAACATCCAGGTATCTTAATTTAATTATCTAAATTAGTGAATAACATTTAAAAAACGAATACATATGACAACGTCTATCAGCTGGATATTATAACTAAAATTATTGGAACTGATACATGTTATAGCTATTACGTTTAAATCTGATTCGAACGTATAATACACCATCGTGTGTTTGTACATGTATTAAATCTAAAAATAACAATAGATTATTGATCACTAATGAGACTGGTTCTGAAACGATTGTCCCATTGGTGATATCGTCTGTTCGGAATGTCACGTTTGTTTGTTATCGGCCACTAGCACTATGGCGTATATTCACTGCATTCCATCCAGTAGTTTTCCCTTCCTTTCGGAAAATTAATGCTTCCATTCATTCCTGGAATTTCAGGTAATGAGAGATATTTCTCTCTTTTCTCTCCTTTCTTCCTCCTTCTCTCTCTCTCTCTCTCTCTCTCTCTCTATTCCTGCAATTTTCTCTATATTTACCTATTTCTCCAACCTTTTCCTATTCCTTTCTATATTCTCCACATCTACCGCTTCTCCCTGATAGTGCGATATTACGAAGAGTCACGAAATTATTTGCACATTATTGTGCATGTGTGCGTGCGTGCGTACCAATAACTTTTTTTTCTCCAAATCTTTACCACTTTGATATTTGATTTCTATTGCATTTTTATAAGAGTCACAAGCGGACGCAAATTATCTCTACACAAATTATTGTTTTAAGCTTTATTAATTTATATGATTAATTACAAAAGAACTATCAAGAATAATTCAAGGAGAATATTTCAAGGAACATAACTAAAGTGAAAGTCTAACTTAAATGAAAATACAACTATGTAAAGATTCAACTTCATGTTACGTCGCTCTTAAATGTTAAGGAAAATAGTTTAGTTGTAACTACTATACTTTCGACACCCGAAACGTGGAAAATGACCAAAAGTTAAATTACAGTAAACAAAGCCAAGCAATTTATTTTGAAATTATTCCAATATTGTGAACACATTTTACGAAGAGATGATGAAGCTAATAACTCAATGCGTACGAATTCTTTCTCGTTCCAATAAAATCACAGTTACGCGAAATGCAAATCCAAGATTGAACATCTTTATGTCGAATGTTGACATATTTTTGGATAACGAGTCAATCATTGGCATTAGCTCATTTTAACACTTAAAAAATGGGAGCAAATTTAACATTATAAATGTTGAATATAATTTTCATTATGTTAATATAAACACCAATATAATGAAAATTATATAAACATTGCATGATGATAATCCTTAAATGTTTCAATGCAAGAAAAATACACTCGTGAACGGCATAGCGAATCCAATTCGATTACTTATAATTTTCATAAAAATAAACATATTGTAAAAATTTTTTTTCTTCAATCAAATGCTACATATTAAGGAACGTGATGGTATAAAAGAAATATATGTAACTTAATTAATAAAACGATTATAAGCAATGGAAAAATATTGAAAAAGCGTTGAAAAAAGGATATACCGAAGGCATTTAAAGATTAAGGGCTGCCGAAAATATTTTCCATAGTACTAACAAGACGTACCGTAAAAATTAGCTAATTACAATCAAGAATTGTCAAAAATTTCCAGCTCTGATTGACTAATTCTTATCCCTATTCTACAATAGTTAGGCCCCCCCCCCCCTTAGAGCTGCTTTACACTTTTTTTAATCATTTCGCCTATTCTACAATTTCATAAGCGTAGTTGTAGTTGTAAGAATTGACCAATCACAGTCGAATACGAAAGAATATTCGACTGTGATCAATTTTTACAATTATAATCAGTTACAGTTATAACTACGCTTATAAAATTGTAGAATAGGCTTTATGATTAGAAAAAGTGTGTATAACAGCCCTAAGGGGGGCCCGTATACACTTTTGTAACAATAATCGTAAGAGTGTACAGATTAACCAATCAAAGCTGAAAATTTTTAAAAATTCTTGACTGTGATTGGCTAATTCTTACGGTACATCTTATTTTATTGTTACGGAAAATGTATGTGGACTCCCTAGAAATCCTAAAAGTAAAGACCGGCATAATGTTGTGAAACTGGAAATCACATGATCTTAGAATTGTATGCCAATATATCAATGTCAATTTCGATAAAAATCTTGACAGAAAACTGGTGTCGTTTCTTTTACTCTCGTATTCATTTCTCTCACTCTCACATTCGGTTTCACAACAACATGGCAGAGCCAATGACAGATCGAATCAGCATTGGTCGATCTCTACTTCGTCGTGGGCTTTAAGATCTCTAGAGGCAGTATATCTAGAAGTGTGCTAATGTCATAATAACGTAAATTATAATAACGTAAGGAAGAATAAACAAGAAATTCGTCTTAGACTACATTTACATGGCATTTTTAATCGGGTTTAATAATATCCGTATGAAACTAGCCTGTCGCAGTCATTCCATTCTTCCGAGGAATAGCTATGGTTGGCCAATTTCATAACTGCGGATGTTATTGAAACCGATTAAGTGTGCCGTGTAAATGTAATCTTAGATGCCATGAAAAAAACACAAAATATAGTTTTTAGCATCAAATGTATGAAATGAGATATCATTAAAATAATCACTCGTTATCATGAACAGGAGTGTTCATGATAACGAGTGATTATTTTACAATGGACTGAAGATCAGGAATGTCAGGACATGTAGTAGGAGATGTAGGTGAATTAACAATGATAATGAGTAATTTTCTATCGCGTCGGCACGCGCAAAGACGCGGAAAAATATATCCTCGTACATTTGGGTTGCAGACAGCTTTGTGTGCACTCTAAAAAGTTACACATGGTTGAGTCTTTAGCAAGAGTAACGAGGAGACAGCATAGAAAACTGCGCGGCATGTACATTGCCGCGACGATATTACATGACGACCTCGTTTCATTTATTTGCTCTCTGAATAACAATGTCCGCATGGTCGAATACTCGTCACGCGTGCGGATTTTTGTGTGTGCATACGCAGAATACTTGCGCATGTCGTATTCCGATATGTTTTGTTTTCCTGGATTAACATTGCATTGGTGCACGCGACTATGTCGTGGAACTAATTGTTGAGAGCTGTTTACGATTGCGTTTTATTTTTTTTCGAGCAAATTGCAGGCAACCGATACATATGATATAATCAACACATCTCCATGTGATTGCTGAAAGTACCGAAAGCGAAAAGTACAATAGTTGTTTCCTAGGTAAGGGCAATAAAATTGAGACAATATAAATGCAAATGCATCATTAGACGACAGAAATAAAAATGTGCGTCAAATATCGAGACCCCGGGATTCCGGATTAGTATTATCCGGATTATTCTTTTCAATGAGAGAGAGAGAGAGAGAGAGAGAGAGAGGGGGGGGAATCTCTCTCGGTCCTTCGCTTCCTATATACAGCATCTATCATCGTTAGGGCACAATTTAGTTTAATTAGATCTTAATTTAATTCAATAGCAACTGCCATGACGCGATAATACGGCCGTTGATAAGTGAGGAAGGGAGGAATAGGGAAGGAACACAAGCGAGGAACTGGGAGGAAATGGTTACGTCCGGAACAGACTCGAACAAGGACTTCCACTTTCATCGTTTTATAAACGAGATTAACGTCACAATTTTCTTTATTGCCCGAACTCTAGAACGGTGTGTCGTTGAAAAGTCCAGTTTGCTCGTCGTAAGACAAGCGCGCAGCATGGAACTACTCACGGTGATAGAGAAATGAAAATACTCGGGGATTAAAATACACGCTCCAATTGTTACGTTTACTCTATACGCGCATTGTACTATGAATCTTCTGCCGAGCCCCTCAATATCGTCTCCCCCAATAAACAACCTTTTGCTACGAAATAAACCGACATACGAGTCTCTTTGGAATATCATAATATTCGGCGATGTGTATTCGTTGTGATTAAAGAGAAAATAAAGCGAACGGGTACGTAAAGTAAACAAAAGTAAAAACTGCAAAACTTGCTCTCAATTATATGACAATTTAATTCTATTTATTTCTATATTATATTTTCTAAACAATTTTAAAAATCTCTAAATTTTCTATGATTCGAATAAAATACGAAGAAGATATGTCGAAAATTCGATTATATAACATCCTTCTCTGATCGGATTGGTTGTATGTCACATCAACGTTCTATTCTTCTATTGTTTCGTCTTTAACGTTTCATACTTTGAAATCTCCTCCATTTAAAAATGTATCAAGTGTATATATAGATTCTCTACAAAAAGTGACTAAAATTGGAAATTCATATTTTCCGTATAAAAATATAAATGTTATATATATAGCTATAAAACTATCAGTTAGATTAATATTTATACATTTAGTAATACAATTTTATAATTTAAATGAAATTGTTCTTATTTTATCTTAATTATTTTTTAAAAATTTCTTATTGAAAAAATTTTTGATCTAAGCTCTAAATTGCTGCAAATTACTTTTAAATATAATATTAAAAAATCTACATTTTTTTCCATATTTTTTTCATTTTGCAAAATATACGTAATACATAGTTAAATTTTAAATTTCATAATAATGCCACGTCTTCTATCTGTTTTTTTCAAACTTATTTCAACTCCTTTTCGTACTCCGTTTTTTTTACTTTACAAAATTCTGTGTTCGATCACTTTTTGTCACCATTATTGATAAATACTAGTTTATTACCCTTCGTTATCTGTTCAGCTTCATCATTTACTTCTTTTCAATCTGTTGCTTCTATATTATATCTCACCATTCATAAATCTTATTGTTAGACTTTTTCGCTTCTTTGTTGTATCTTCTTATTTAGTTTTCATTTTTAGTTACACCTTATAGTAACTGTATTGTTGTTGTTTCATCGTTGTTTGCGTTACATTCAAATTTTTCATTCAATCTCAATAATTTCGTCATTCTAAGTTGTATGTGCTTAATAAAGATGTTATTACTATTGTTAAAAAAAGATTATTAATAAAAGAAGAAAATTATTATTAAAAGAAAATGCTCTTGTTCGACAAAGATTTTCTGTAAGTTTCAATGAGCAAGTCTAATTAGAGAAAGTTCTTTTGCACGAATACTCGTTCCAATTGGAAGATTTCTCGCGAGCAGAGTACATGGAATCACAATTATTTATGGCGTTAGTGCAGGAGAAAATCGGTTTCTATCGGTTAACGTGATTCTTTCTATAGAGAAATGGTCTTACGCGAGATCGTTAGGGAAACTTATTACTATTCCGGAAGCGGTACGAAATTTATATCCGGCGCGGTTAGTCTCCGTGAAATTTTCACTTATCCCGCTCGTCTGCACCGTATCTTT
>Ga0157362_1001132_pt1 | contig 10756 bp, 10 predicted proteins | sample AttlaeALBM3_FD_111480 | JGI IMG/M metagenome (GOLD analysis project Ga0157362, IMG submission 111480) | Fungus gardens microbial communities from leaf cutter ant in Ribeirão Preto, State of São Paulo, Brazil - Atta laevigata ALBM3 | ecosystem: Host-associated > Fungi > Mycelium > Unclassified ... | reverse complement strand
GGACTGAATATTTGGAACCGGAAGACTGTCCGGCGCAGCCGCCCCTAATGAGGCGAAAGCGGGTGGAGCCCGAAAGCCCCACCTTGATCAGATCCGGGAAGGATCAGATCTTGCCGACAAGATCGAGGGACGGCTTCAGCGTTTCGCCGCCTTCCTTCCACTTTGCCGGGCAGACTTCGCCCGGATGGCTTGCGACATACTGTGCAGCCTGAATCTTCTCCAGCAGTTCGGTCGCGCTACGGCCGACACCACCAGCAGTGATCTCGATGTACTGGATCTTGCCTTCCGGATCGATCAGGAACGTACCGCGATCGGCCATTCCGGCTTCTTCGATCAGCACATCAAAGTTGCGTGCAATCGCGCCCGTCGGATCGCCCAGCATCGTGTACTTGATCTTGCCGATGGCCGGGGACGTGTCATGCCAGGCCTTGTGCGTGAAATGCTTGTCCGTGGAGACGGAGAAGATTTCCACGCCCAGCTTGTCGAAAGCGGCCTGGTTGTCGGCGAGGTCTTCGAGTTCCGTCGGGCAGACGAACGTGAAGTCGGCCGGATAGAAGAAGAAAACGGACCACTTGCCGCGAACGTCGGAGTCCGTGACCGTGAGGAACTCACCGTTGCGGAAAGCATCGGTAGAGAAGGGCTTCAGCGGGGAGTTGATGCGAACCATCAGACTGTCTCCTGACCTTGGGTTGAAGTTGTGTTGCGGACCCTATGTCCCACAGAAAGAGAGGGACAGGAAACAGTTCCTGTCAATATGACTAATCGTCAAAACCGAATTGAAGATATGAATATATCAAAACTCCCGATCAGGAAACGTAGAGCTTTCTCCTGAAACCTGCCCGGCCCGACGCTATTTTTCTTTAACAGGCATAACCGCACTTCCCCATTGGGATATTCGGTCATATCTATGGGACATGAGCTACGTTCCCCTTTCCGGCCTTTCCCTACGCGATATCGAATATGTGGTTGCGGTCGATGATCTGCGCAACTTCTCCCGCGCTGCAGAACGCTGCGGCGTCAGTCAGGCTGGACTGTCCGAACAGGTCCGTAAACTCGAACAGCTTCTGGACGTCACTCTTTTCGAGCGTTCCCGGCGCCATGTCGCCCCGACGCCCGATGGTGAACGGCTCCTCGCGCTCGGCCGCGAGGTTCTGGCAGCAGCCCGCAACCTGCTCGAAGTCGCCCGCGCCCATACCGGGCCAATGGAAGGCCCCCTGCGTCTCGGTGTCATCCCCACACTCGGCCCTTATTACATCCCCGGCCTTCTGCCCCGCCTGCGGGAACATTATCCGTCCCTCAGCCTGCGCCTGCGCGAGAACATGACGGACACGCTTGTCCACGCCCTACGCAACAGCGAACTAGATGTGGCCCTCATGGCGCTGCCCGCACCGTCGGAAGCGCTGGAATGTGCGCCCCTTTTCGAAGAGTCCTTCCTCGCCGTTTTCCCGAGCACACACGAACTGGCGCACAAACCGAAACTGTCCCTGAGCCAACTAGGCCGTCCGGACCTGCTCCTGCTTGAGGACGGGCACTGCCTACGCGATCAGGCCCTGTCCATCTGTCCGACAGTTCCCCGCCAGGGCGAGCAGCGTTTGGCCAGCAGCCTTGAAATGCTCTGGTACATGATCGGCGCTGGCGAGGGCTTTTCCCTTATCCCGCAGATCGCACTGCGCAATCGTGCGGATTTCGAAGATCTAATCACTGTCCGCACCCTGCCCGAGCCGGAAGCACGCCGCACGATCGGCCTGATCTGGCGCGCTTCTGATCCTCGTGCTCAGGTCTTCCGCGAGTTCGCAGCCTATCTGCGCAGCATCACTCCAGAACACTGCCACACCTGCAGTTGAGCAGGTGCCGCCAGGAACAGCCGGGCCCAGGATCCGTTTGAATAGTCCAAAGCCTTCTCCAGATCAGAACAGAATACTTCAAAATCCACAGTCTGGGAAAACGCTTTTAGTCAATCTCCAATCCCACTCAATCGAGCAAGACGCTCTTAAAAATCAAAGAAACCGATCCGATTTATTATATATTCTTCCAATCAGCGCAGAAGAAATAGAATTATAGAGCAGCTTTCAAAACCAGAGTGTTCTTCAAACCGTCCAGGCCTCGTCAAACATGCTCTGAAAAAAATATGGTGATTTCTGCTATTTTACTACGCAGCCACTGATAACGAGGGTCGCCCCCGGTACGGCAGTGCCAGGCAAGAATCTTGTCAAAGCCCGGCACGGTCAGGGGAGAGGGTGGACTGAACAATGTCAGGTCTTTTCTCCCATGTAAAAGTCTACGTGGGGCCATCGTAAGCAGGTCCGTCTTCAAAAGAAGATCAGGGAGTGCCAGAAAGTTTGGCACAGACAGGGCGACATGACGCCTACGTCCAAGCGTTTCTAGTTTCTTGTCTGTCGCGCCGCAGAATTGCCCGCCTTCATACGAGACAATGATGTGACCGGCCGCGCAATACTGATCCAGCGTCATGTGCATGCCCGCGGTCGGATGGTTCTTTCGCGCCGCACAGATATACTCTTCATGAAACAGCTTTGATGACAGCAGGTCGGGCGGGCAAGTCTCGGGTGTGATCAGCGCCATGTCGAGCTGACCTTTTTCCAACTGCTCCTGAAGCCGGGCATCATCAAGCGGATAAACCGCAAGTGTGATTCCAGGCGCCTCCTGTCGCAACCGAGCGATGAGCGGCAGTAGAATAACCTGAAGCGCATAATCGGTCGCGGCAATTGAAACGGTGAACGATGCCGCAACCGGATCGAAAGCGTCTGGCTGACAGAGTGTGCCAATCTCACACAGAATGCGTTTGAGCGGCGCGACAAGATCGAGCGCACGCGTTGTCGGCGTCATGCCGCGTTGTGTTCTGACCAGCAGCGGATCGCCAAAATTCTCCCTAAGACGCGTAAGCATGTTGCTGACCGCTGGCTGTGTCACGCCGAGCCGTTCCGCCGCCCGTGTCACACTACCTTCCTCAAGCAGCATGTCGAGCGCGCGGAGCAGGTTGAGATCGAGGATCCTGATATCACCCATGTTTATGGGGCCCATATTCTGTGTCTATTGGATTTATTCTGAGGGCAATGCCATCCTGACGCAACTCATGATTCCTGCGAGGATAACTGCCATGCCTCACCCTGTGTTCAAGATACTGATGGTCGTGACCTCTCACGCGGCCCTGGGCGCCTCCGGTCATCAGACCGGCGTCTGGTTCGAGGAACTGACCACACCCTATTATATCTTTCGGGATGCGGGTGCGCAGGTCGATATCACATCGATTGAGGGCGGGAAAATCCCGGTCGATCCGCGCTCCGTTCAGCATAGCGACGAAGATCCCAAGAGCGTGCAGCGCTTTCTGAAAGATCGTCCTGCCATGAATGATCTGGAGCACTCACGCAAAATCACCAGTGTTTCCGTAGATGGGTATGACGCCGTTTTTATTCCCGGCGGCCACGGTGTGATGTGGGACATGCCCAACAGCACGCCGCTTCAGAGACTGATCCTGCGCGCCTGGTCGGACGGCAAAGTTGTTGCGTCCGTCTGTCACGGGCCGGCAAGCCTGACGGGAGTTCGTACCCCTGATGGAACCCCGTTCGTGAAAGGCAAGAAGATCAGCGCCTTTACGGACAGCGAGGAAGAAGCCGCCGGCCTGACAAAAACCGTTCCGTTCCTTCTGGAAACCAGGCTGCGCGATGAGGGTGCGATTTATGAGCAGGGCGAGAACTTCAAGCCGTTCATGGTCCGCGACGGACGGCTCGTGACGGGACAAAACCCGCAATCTTCCGCGTTGGTTGCCCAGGAAGTACTGTCGGTCCTGACAAATGACGGGCACGCAAAATGACGCACCATACGGTTCCCGATCATTATCGGGCATGGTGCTGGGAACAGGGAACATCGCCTCTGGATCTCGTGCTGAAGAGTGTTTCTCGCCCTGTGCTTCAGCCCGATGAAGTGCTGGTGCGCAATCATGTTGCCGGGCTGAACCCGGTTGACTGGAAAGCCCTCGGTACGCGCCTGGCACCGTGGGGGCCGGGATGGGTCCCCGGTGTCGATGGCGCTGGCATCGTAGTGGCGGTCGGGCGAGATGTTGAATCCGAGTGTCTGGGGCGGCGCGTGGCCTATCACCAGAGCCTGATGCGCCCTGGCAGTTTCGCCGAGTATACGCCCGTCCGTCTTCGCACACTTATCGACCTGCCCCGAACACTGGATTTCGAGACGGCGGCCGGCGTGCCCTGCCCTGCTCTGACGGCGTGGCTGGCACTGGTCAAATTTCCGAGCAGGACAGGAGACACGCTGCTGATCGCGGGTGCAGGAGGTGGTGTGGGCAATTATCTGGTGCAGCTTGCCGTGGACCGGGGTTTTGCCGTGACGGCGATGTGCAATGATCGGCACTGGACACGGCTACGGGCCATGGGCGTGCAGGATTGCGTTTCAGGGCCTCTGAAAACCAGCGAAGCGCTACCCGACACACTGAAAAACCGTCTCCACGCAGTGATCGACTGCGTGAGCGCGGAGCATGCAGCGGCCCTGGCTCCGGCACTGAAGGCGAACGGGCATATCGTATGCATCCAGAACCGACTGACGGAATGGCCCGATCCCCCGTTCACCCGGTGTATTTCAGTTCATGAAGTCGCTCTTGGTGCGCTGCATCAGTATGGCGACGATGCCGACTGGCGCGACCTTGCGACGGCCGGACATCGTGTTCTGGCCTGTCTGGCGGAGCAGACTCTCGTTCCTGAAGAGAGCGTCATTCGCGACTTCAGGGATCTCCCGACATTTCTGAATGACCTCGAACATCGACAGTTTTCCGGCAAGGCGCTGATCCGCGTCACATCCGTTAAGGAAGCATGACATGACCCCCGCTCTTTTTACGCCCTTCGCCCTAAAGAACAGGCAACTACGAAATCGCATCGTTGTTCCGCCCATGTGCCAGTATACCGCCGTTGACGGCTTCACAACCGATTGGCACGCAGCCCATTACGCAGGTCTTGCCCGCGGCGGTTCCAGTCTTGTTATCGTGGAAGCGACGGCCGTCTCTCCAGAAGGGCGGATCACGCCCGGATGTGCAGGGTTGTGGGATGACCGGCATATCGCGGGCATGGCGGCTGTTGCGCGTGAGATCAAGGCCGCTGGTGCCGTCGCAGGGATTCAGCTTGCTCATGCGGGCCGGAAGGCGAGCGCCAACCGACCGTGGGAGGGTGACGACCATATTGCTGAGGACGACCCGCGCGGGTGGAAGACGATTTCGCCGTCCGCCATCGCTTATGGCGCGAACCTGCCCCAGGTGCCGCTGGAAATGACGCATGAGGACATCGCGCGGGTACAGGCGGATTTTGTTGCCGCGACGCGACGCGCCGTGGAGGCTGGGTTCGAATGGCTGGAACTACACTTCGCACATGGCTATTTGGCGCAAAGCTTTTTCTCCGTGCATGCCAATCATCGCACCGACGAGTATGGCGGCGATCTAGCGGGGCGGAGCCGTTTTCTTCTGGAAACACTCCGTGCTGTCCGCAAGGTGTGGCCTGAAACTTTTCCCCTGACGGCCCGCTTCGGAGTCATTGAGTTCGACGGACGGGATGAGGAGACGCTTGAAGAAGCGATCACCCTGACCCGCCAGTTCAAGGCGGAGGGACTGGACATGCTCAATGTTAGCGTCGGTTTCTCAACGCCGGATGCACATATTCCGTGGGGTCCGGCATTTCTGGCGCCGATTGCCGAGCAGGTCCATCGTGAGACGGGCCTGCCCGTGGCATCGTCCTGGGGGATCGATACGCCGCTTCTAGCCAATGGGGTCGTGGAAAAGAAACAGATGGATCTGGTGATGGTGGGACGGGCACAGCTTGCTAATCCGCACTGGCCCTACGTGGCGGCGTTGAAGCTTGCTCTTGATCGGCCGTCCTGGGTTTTACCGCCGTCTTATGCGCACTGGCTGGAACGCTATCGACCGGCGGCGTCAGAATAGATTTATTTATAATATTTTCATGAGTTATGACCTTCATCATAACTCATGATTGGAATTTATATCTTGGGCGAATTATCAAACAGTTCTGCTTTCAGAAAAGGAGAAAATTCCAATGGCAAACGAAATCTTCTGGCCTCAAGCCTATATCCCAGGCTTTGCGGATAATTTCGCTTCGAATGAGATGATTGTGGCAGGCCTGACAACTGCTGAAATCTGGCCGTTGCTCAGTCATCCGACGAAATGGCCAACCTATTATGCCAATTCCGCCAATCCCCGCTTTTATGATGATAGAGGCCCTGAACTGGCGCAGGGAATGCGGTTTTATTTTGAGACATTCGGCTTTCCGGTTGAAGCTGAAGTCACGGAATATGTTGCCCCGGCTTCGGGCCAGCCAGGCCGGGTGGCATGGCATGGATGGGCTGGCGAGAAAGGCTCGGCTGAGAGGCTTGATGTTCACCATGCCTGGCTGATTGAAGATCTGCCGGAAGGACGCGTCAGAATTCTTACGCAGGAAACCCAAAATGGGGAACCGGCCAAGACATTGGCAACGACGCGTCCGAATCCGATGATTAATGGCCATCAGGAATGGCTCGACGGATTGGTGTTAGCAGCTCGAAGTTCAACGGTAACGCAACTATCCAAACCATGAATATTGTTTTTTTTTCGGAACCATCTTTGAAGAGCGGCTTGCTCGGCTGTGCGGGCCGGGTGATCAGCTCGAAGCGTTTTCCCGGACTGTGGGTTTTGAAGTGTTCTACTCTGGCCTATTCAACTGGGAATAAAGGCGGGCGACCGCCATTTGATCCGGTGCTGATGTTCAGGACCCTGGATGTCACACTGATGGCTGCTCCAAAGCAGTGCAAAACGAACGCAGAGAAAGCGGATCTCCGGGCAGGACGTATTCCCGCAGACTGGCAGGGCAAGTCGGCAAAGCTATCCCACAAGGATCGTCATGCGCGTTGGAGACTGAAGTTCGCTAAAGCGGAGCAGCAGGATGATGGAAGCATGCCATCCCGTTCTTTGACTACAAGTCGCACATCTCCATCGACCGGCAGTTCCGTTTCATCCGGAAGTGGAAGACAAAGGCTGTCGCCGCCTGTGATGGCGCGCTGTTGGGAAAGGGACTGCTGGATAAAACCAATGAAGGCTTTATGGAGAAAAAGGGCTTTGTCTCAAAGGTTCACAGGAAAAAGCCGCATCTCAAGCCCATACCCCAGCATATCCAGCGGTCCAATACCGGGAAAGTCGGTCATCCGCTCGCGTGTCGAGCATGTCTTTGCCGATCAGAAATCACAGACAGGTCTGCTCGTCCGAACGGTAAGCATAACGCAGGCCCCATGAGGATCGGGCTGGCCAATATCGTCTATAAATATGCACCGCTTCCTTTTCCTCCACAGGTTGAACGCGCGCACGTAGCAATCCAGCGGAGGGCGGGACTTGATCTGCTAAAAACGTAGATCAAGTCCCGCCCCAAAAGCCCAAAACCACAAACGAGGCACATCAGCCAACGCTTCTTCAATCCTTCCAAGGGAAGCTGTCTCAACAGCAATATCGAAGCAACACTCCCCGCACCACAAGCATGACTAATTATCGCTCATATCGGAAGATATTCTGTGACAATCACTCAGACTGCTTTTTGAATCAGAATTTCAGAAATCGATCGAAGTTTTCACATAATACATGCCGCCGTTAAATCCATAAGGCGAATATGAAGCGTATTTTGTGAGTCCCTGCTGCGTATGCGAGATAGAAGAAGAAACACGTGTCGGGTATTTATTTCCGACATTGTTAGCTCCCACTCCAATACTCCAACGAGGCAGAATTTTATAATCCACTTCCAGGTTAGTCAGTAGTGCCGGGTTCTGCATGAACGGTACGCTGCCTGGCCCCGTCGGAGCCGCCATGTAGATGATCGAACCGTAACGCATCTCCTGTACGAATGCGGACCATTTACCATAGGTCCAGTTCACGCTGATCTGCTCGCGGTTTTTCGGAGCTGCGTGCAGTACGACTTCCTTGGTATATTCATTGACGAAGCTGTCCTTCGCGGAACGAATTTCAGTATCCGAGAAATTGATTCCCATCGCAAACCGGAACTGCCCCAGACGCTGCGTGTGCAGCGTATAATCTGCACTGAAATCGCCACCGAATGTCTGGGTATTATAAAGATTTGCGTAATAAGAAAGCGATGTCGCGCTCTCAAGATTATTCTGCGCCAGCAGGTTCATGAGGACGGAATCGTCTTGATTAACGCTATAGGTTTTCGTGCTTCCCAGACGGGAATTGATGGCAATGTAATAAAGATTCCCGGTGACATGAAAATTATCCACCGGCGTAGCATCGATACCAATGCTGTAACTCCGGGAATACTCACCCTTCATTGTACCAGAACCGAGATATTTGGCGATGGTGCTGTTTGCGGGAACCTGATCCACCGTGTAGCCGGGGTAAGGCGCGGAATAGAAATAGGACATCTTACCCAACGTCGGCGGACGATATCCGGTATTGACGTTGGCACGAACAGCCCAGCGTTTATTGAAGTTGTACCGTGTTCCAACCGAACCCGTTTCAACAGTGGCGAGATTGTTGTAGCTCACAACGCGGCCACCCAGTGTCCACTCCCATTGTTTAGTGACGTAGAAGTCCAGATTCGCAAAGCCCTCGTAAACGTCACGATTCTGGTTGGTAACGGCCATCGGCACGTTCCCCGGATGATCCGTGGCTCCCAGTCCTTCCCAGGATGCCGTCTCGCCTTCGGTCATCTGGAACGTATCATGCCGGTATTCCGCGCCAAATTTCAGATCAACAGGCCGGGGCAGGAAACCTGTCTGGAACGATCGGGAGCCACGAATGCCACTCGTCAGCTCTGTTGCGATGGACGCCCCATCATAAAAAGACGTCTGTGTGCTGTCGGGGATGGAAACATTTTCTGAATCCTTGGTCCCGTATTTCTGCGCATCACGCCCAAACGTGACGTAGGCGTCCCAGGCAAATCCAAACTTGTGAGCCCGGATGCCATTATCCGTCTCAAAGTCATACTGGTCCATCGTAATATAGGGCTGGTTTCCGTTGGGATACAAGTTGGTATTGATCCAGGTATCCGTATCGGCCGCACTACGATACGTTTCGGCGACATTGGCACGACGGTGGGAGAATGTTGAGGTGCTATAGGCACTGAAGCCGTTCCCAAGCGGCAGAGACATATTCTCGCTTAATGTCTCCAGCGTTGACTTTGGAAGACCAAGTCCTCGCTGAACATCGCGATTGGCCGTCTCATTTCGGGAATCGCTGAAGAGAGTGCCATAGAAATCGCCACCACGCGTTGTGGGAAGCTGATGAGTAACCTGCGCGGCAAGATCAAGGTATCCGCCATTATTGCCCAGAGCCATGCCATAATTAGCTGATCCGTCGAGACCCTGTCCATCGCCAGCATAATAACCATTGTTCTTGAAATTAATGCTGCCGCCATGAGTGTCCCGTTTGAGGACAATATTGACCGCACCTGCAATGGCATCCTGTCCGTAAAGCGCAGATGCCCCTTCGGTAATTACCTCAATATGATCAATGGCAGAGACCGGGATCAATGAAATATCGCTCGGTTCACTGCCCCAATTCGTTCCGGCGTTCGAGTTGAAGTTGGCGCCGATATGACGGCGATGCCCGTTGACAAGAATTAGCGTGTCATCCGGAGACTGACCACGAAGCTGCATCGTCTGAACGAATGAACTCGCTCCACCGCCTGGAAGCGCGGCCGTCGTGATGGCCGGATTGGCCTGCGCCAGTGCGGAGAGCACGTTCGTCTGGCCTGTCTTGAGCAGTTCAGCTCCAGTCACTACAGTGACCTGCGTCGTGCTGTGACGCGCTGTAACCGGCGAGAAAACCGAGTTCGTCTGCCGTCCACCGACCTGAATACTCTCCGTTGATATCGCCTGAAGCGACGTCGGAGCACGATGAGCCGAAGGCTTGCTCAGGGCGGGAGAAGCCCCCACTTTTTTTTGAGCAACGACCCTATGATGTTTCACTGGAGCCGTTGCTGAAGCCGATGCCGCAAGAACCCTGTCCGGCATGAACCCGCCCAGTGCAGCTCCTGCGACCAGACAGAGTTTCCAATTTGACCCAATCAACATTGCATCCCTCTCAAGTCGCCGGAATTTCAATACGAAGTATGATTTTATGGTACGGATGCGTTATGTTTTGGCGTCATAGGGATTATTTATATTCCAACCTCGCAATGAGAATTTTCTGGAATTCTTCTGCTGCTACCTTGGGCGGGTTCAATCGCATTCCGATGGGTTCATTGACCATTTTCTCCAATCGGCAGAGTATTGAATTCACAGTTCGCACATCAGGAGATTGGCCCGTTGGATATCAGGCGTTTGCAGGCCTTCGTGAAGATCATTGATCTTGGCAGCATTTCACGCGCCGCCGATCTGCTGAACATCGCCCAGCCCGCGCTCAGCCAGCAACTGGCAGCCCTTGAAAGCGCGTTCCGCCAGAAACTGGTGATCCGGAGTAAAAGTGGCGTCACGCCTACGATTGCCGGTTCCGTCCTGTACCGTCACGTCCAGATCCTGAGCAAACAGTTCGACCGGGCCATGGTCGAAATTACCCAGGGGGCTGGTCCCCTTGTCGGCAAGGTTTCGGTCGGCCTGTCTCCATACAGCGCAGGCTCAACGCTATCCGTGGAGCTTCTGCGCCGTATCCGGGAGGAACTTCCGGGCATCGTCCTGCATCTGACCGAAAGTTTTGACGACATTTACAGCGAACTCGTCATGACCGGACGCCTGGACATGGCCGTCATACATG
>Ga0157362_1001131_pt1 | contig 10757 bp, 13 predicted proteins | sample AttlaeALBM3_FD_111480 | JGI IMG/M metagenome (GOLD analysis project Ga0157362, IMG submission 111480) | Fungus gardens microbial communities from leaf cutter ant in Ribeirão Preto, State of São Paulo, Brazil - Atta laevigata ALBM3 | ecosystem: Host-associated > Fungi > Mycelium > Unclassified ... | reverse complement strand
GACGCTCTCGACACCTGCAGGGATCATAAACATCACCCGGCCGTTGTTCTCCCGGATCTGACGAATAACCGTTCTATTTTCTGTTTCCAGATACAGATCGGCATCGTTGACCATTGTTCGAGCGGGGACCTGCGAATCATGGCCTGCCAGAACGGAACGGGCTTCGATCTGCCGAAACAGAGGCTCGACGAACGCACGGTCAGTAGCCAGTGGGGCCGCTGCATCTTCTACCCACGTCAGGGCACGCGCAGGACGCAGAGAAGCCACCTTGCCGCTCTGGCGGAATATTTTGTGGTTCTCTGTATCCAGGAAAGATTCAGAAAGCGCTCCGTCAGCGATCAGCACTGAGTGTTGAGCAGTCTCGACGTGATAGACATCGAACGTCGTCAGGTCGCGATCGTAGAAAATTGAGCGACCGTTGACGAGCATCCGGGCAGGAACGAACTTTCCTTCAAAGAACAGGCAGTGTTCCGCCGTGATAAGCATGTCCTTGTAAGGAACGCCGTCAGAAAGAGCATCCTTAAGGATACGAACGGGGTAGTTGGACAGATCATCTGCAAGATGCGGCTGGACAACGATTTTTCGCGTACCAACCCAGACGATAGCCTCGACCTTTTCAGACGCAGAGGCCGGATCCCAAACAACCAGCTCATCACCAATTGCCAGTGTTTCAACAGCCTTCTCGCCCTCAGGCGTGCGAATCATCGAACCAGGGAGATAGCAGGGAGTCGTACCAACGTAAGATACAACTCCAGCGCTGTCGGAGAAGGTTCCTGTGTAGCCCTTGCCAACATCATAAGTATAAGTGTTGGATCCACTCGTGATCGTCAGGATACCTGTAGTCTTGTCGTAGCTCGTTGTTCCAGTGACGTTCAGGTCGAGCTTATCACCCTGGCTGAAACCACGAATCACACCAGTAAATGTCTGGCCGTTAGCAACGTCGAGCGTATTGTCTCCGCCAGAGAAGTTGAACGTCTGACCAGCCCCGGAATTCGTTCCGTTGAGCGTAACGTCTGCGCCGTTTGTGAGGTTAACGGTTCCGCTCGTTCCCTTAAGGGCTTGATCAAAGGTCAGATTGGCGTCGGTGACATTGATGGTGCCATTGTTGGTGTAGCCCGCCGTTCCTGCGCCCAGAAACTGGATGTTTCCAGCGCCGGTTCCATGCGAAGTAATCGACCAAGTCCCGTTATTAGTAAAGCCGCCGCTTCCAACCTGAAAGAGTGCTGTCGAAGCGGCAGGTACGTTAATCGAGAACGTACCGCCAGTCTGGTTCGTAATCTGCTTGAAATTAAGATTCGTCGTCGATCCTGACGTTGCCGCAGAATCGTCGATAGAAAAGTTGCCGCTATTATTGAATGTGCCAGTACCATTACCCCAGTTCGAGGTCATACCGGTGCCGCTGGTGTCGACGACCTTGATCGTTCCAGCATTGGTTAGGTTGGCGACATAAGGCGCTGAAATAGTGGAGGCACCTGCCGATTCCAGATCGATCGTACTGGTCGCGTCGTTATTGATAGTGCCATATTGGAGATAGACGGACGCGCCAGATGTCCCGTTAAGCTGTGAGAAACTCAACGTACCGCCAGTTTGCGTCAGTGTATCGCTTGACCCTCCAAGATTAGCGGTCGATCCAGTTCCAACTGTGGACGGCTTAAATGAAACCGTACCGCTATTGGTCAAACTTCCATAGAAATTATTGATCGTAGCCGCGGCAGAATTAAAATTATACGATCCAGTATTAATGATCGTGTTGCCAGCACTGCCAATTGTGGTGGCTGTAGTGTAAGTTACATCGGTTGAATTCGTATACGTTGTCACGGCACGAACCTTTCACTGTGGAATCAAAGGTTAGCTATCAACAAAATGTTTTTTCAATTAAAAAACCCCTCTCATGTTTATATATTTTTCACCTATGCGTGAGATAAAATGAGTAATGATTATTTTCAAAACTTGAATCAAAAAAATTATATGTCATTTTCCGCAGTATTATGCGGATGTTATCGATAATAAATTCCAATGAGGCTTTGGGTATTTCTTCAATATCTCTGTTAAAGCGACGGTATCTTCCGATACATGCGAATATCCATTCTACGATCCAGCGCCCTGGCGCTGTTTCTCGGTCTGGCCTGACGGGCCAGTGACCTTACTGTCGCTGTTCTCCGAAACGATCCCGGCAGGTCTTCAGGAGGCCTCTGACCGTCTGGCCCTGGCCGCCCGATCTCCGGCCACGCTGCGCGCCTATCGTACGGACTGGGCCGCCTTCGTCGCCTGGTGCTGCACCCAGAGCGTCACGGCGCTCCCCGCCCAGCCCGAGACCGTTTCCGCCTGGATCGCGTCGCGTCTGGAGCAGGGCCGCAAAGCCGCGACGCTGGCCCGTGGCGTGGCGGCGGTATCCTGTGCGCATGAATTGGCGGGTTTCGAGAGCTTCAGCCGCTCCCGCGTCGTCCAGGACGCGCTGCGGGGCATGCGGCGCACGCTTGGCACCGCGCCAATCCGCAAAGCCCCTGCGACCGTGGACCTGTTGCGCCGGATGCTCGACGTCCAGCCCGACACGCTGATCGGTCGGCGCAACCGGGCGCTGCTGGCCCTGGGCTTTGCCGGGGCCTTGCGGCGGTCTGAATTGGTAACGCTGGACGTTACGGATCTCGTGTCCCAGGAGGGCGGTGCGCTGCTCACACTCCGACGCAGCAAGACTGACCCGGACGGGGCCGGTCAGACGATTGGCATTCTGAATGGCTCTATCATCCGGGCGCTGGAGCATGTCTCCATCTGGTTCGAAGCGGCCGAGATCACGTCCGGTCGGCTGTTCCGGTCCGTAAACCGGCATGGAAGGGTCGGTAAATCTCTCTCGGACCGGTCGGTGGCCCGGATCATCAAGACAGCCGCCGAGGCCGTAGGGCTCGATCCAGATCGGTTTTCGGGGCATTCGCTGCGGGCAGGGTTCGTCACCTCCGGAGCCGAGGCCGGCGCCGATGCGCTGCTGATCGCAGAGACCTCGCGACATCAGAGCCTCGACGTGCTGCGTACCTATGTCCGGCGCGCCTCGCTGCTGAAGGCCCATGCCGGACACCGCTTCCTGTAATTCCTAACCCAATGGCCACCACCAGCGACAAAGGGGATACGCCTCACCGTAACGACGTATCCCCTTTGTAGAGTACGCGTAGCACCCGTCCGATGAGGTTTTGTGGTCGTGACTGCGCAATGGGCTTCTGAGGTAAGGAGTGTACCCCAGGTAATGGCGTTTTCTGAGCTTCAAGCGTTGCTAGCCTCTCACGCAGAACAGCATTCTGCTCCTGACTATCCAGAAGTGCCGTGGTCAAATCTTCTATCCTCTGAGCCTGTTTTACCGTAACACCTGTCAGGTTTTCTACCGTATCCCTTAATGTCTCTATAGCTTGGTTTTCTGGGGGTTTTGAGGGGGATACAGTTGTTTCCATCCGTTCTGTATCCTCGGGCACGAGAACACGGACAACCCCATCATTGCCCCGTCCACGCTTCCATCCGGCGCGCCGAACCCGCTGCTTGGCGGCAGGAACCGTAATATCCCATTGTTCGGCAAGCTCCTGATAGGTGTAGCGTTGTCGATTCATATGGTCATCCAGATCCAAGAAATACGCTTAAACGATACAGGCATATCCCTATCGTAGCTACGCTGTAGCTCTTCTTAACGACAGCAGAACATCAACCCTGATTTTGGAGCACTTCATGAGCAATCGTTTGGTCGTATTTTCTGCCCTGTGCTTTCTTCTCTTTCCGATTTGCGCTTTTGCACAAACATCCCCGGACTGGCTGCCAGAGTCTGGTGTAAAATCCCCCTACAGCCCGCTTGCCGTTCCGACGACACTTCACCCAGTCACGGCCTCTCTGAGCAATCTGCTCAAAACAGGCTACCGGATCACCACAACCACAAACTACGCCGGATCCGGGGCGCTCTTTACGCTAGAAAAACGGGGGCAGACCATCCTCTGTGTCCTGACCCCTCCCAATCCTCAAACGGACCAGAATGTCCCAACCTCACGCTGCTGGAATTTATGAAAACCAGAAACGGATTTTCATTCCCAATAGCCCTTAAGGCTGTAAGATTTTCTGCATTCGTATCAATGGAACATTCACTCCGTTCCCTATGGCTTCAACTCTTTCTAGGGGACGATATCCGGAAGCTATGTAGAGAGGCTCTCCACTGAGAGTGGCCATGAGCTCTGCGGTTTTAAAACCGTTGTCTGCTGCGGCTTGTTCGCACTGCTGCAAAAGCAGTCGGCCAATGCCTTTTCGCGTGAAAGCCGGATCAGTGTACATGGCCCGGATCCTCGCAGGATCTCGCTCAGGATCCAGAAGAAGAGGATCACGAAGGTCGCGGCTGTGATCGCCTCCGTAGAGCGTCGCGCGCTTACTCCATCCCCCGCATCCAGCCACAATCCCATCATATTCGGCAACGAGATAAGATCCGTCTTCAACCAACTGGGTGTCCAGACCCATGACAGCATGACTGGCGATGATTTGCTCAGGAGAGAGAAATCCAACCTGTAAGGCGTCGATGGATCTGTTGATGAGGGTTTTCAGCGCTGGAAGATCGTCGAGCGTAGCCCAACGGGTCTGAATCTTTCCGGAGGCGTAAGTCGTCATGATGGTCCTAAATGGCTCGCAATTGAGGCCTTATGTCTGCAACCCGATCAAAAATCCATTTGTCGGACGCGATGCCAGAACAACGTGGATGGCTCAAAGTGCCAGCCTGATTGTGCTGGAAATCAGCATGCCTTTCCGTTACATGTAACGGAAGGAGAAACGCCATGACCCCTGTTGCCATCCGCGTCCAGAAGCGCCGTGACACCCTTCGCAAGGCCGGACTGCGCCCCGTCCAGATCTGGGTGCCCGATACACGCACACCCGGCTTTGATGCGGAATGCCAGCGCCAAGCCCGTCTGGTCGCCGAAGCCGACCGGCATAATCCCCCGCTAACGTCCTTCCTGGACAGTGCAGCCAGCGATCTCGACGGATGGGATGCATGAACCGAGGAGACTTCGTGACCGTTGCTCTCCAAGGTGATCTGGGCAAACCCCGACCGGCTTTGATCGTCCAGGCGGACCGCTTCGAGACGACGGCCTCTGTGACCATTCTTCCTGTCACCAGCACCCTCATAGACGCGCCCTTACTCCGCCTGTCGGTGGCCCCGGACGAGCGGAACGGGCTGCGCAAAACGTCCCAGGTGATGATCGACAAGCCCAGCACGGTCTCCCGAGACAAGATTGGCCCCACCTTCGGGATCGCCAGCGATACCGTCATGCTCTCCGTCAATCGCGCCCTGGCGCTGTTTCTCGGTCTGGCCTGAACGGTCCGTGACCTTACAGCCGCTTTTCCCCGAAACGATTCCAGCAGGTCTTCAGAACGCCTCTGACCGTCTGGTTCTGGCGGCCAGGTCTCCGGCCACGCTACGCGCCTATCGCACTGACTGGACCGCCTTTGTCGCCTGGTGCCGCACCCAGGACGTCACGGCATTGCCCGCTCGGCCCGAAACTGTCGCCGCCTGGATCGCGTCGCGTCTGGAGCAGGGCCGCAAAGCCGCGACGCTGGCCCGTGGGGTAGCAGCCGTGTCCTGCGCGCATGAACTGGCCGGGTTCGAGAGCTTCAGCCGCTCCCGTCTCGTTCAGGATGCACTGCGGGGCATGCGGCGCACGCTTGGCACCGCACCGACCCGCAAAGCCCCCGCAACCGTGGACCTGTTGCGCCGGATGCTCGACGTCCAGCCTGACACGCTGATCGGTCGGCGCAACCGGGCACTGCTGGCCCTGGGCTTTGCCGGGGCCTTACGGCGGTCTGAACTGGCGATGCTGGACGTCGGGGATCTCGTACCGCAGGACGGTGGCGCATTACTCACGGTTCGACGCAGCAAAACCGACCCGGACGGGGCCGGTCAGACAATCGGCATTCTGAATGGCTCCACCATCCGGGCGCTGGAGCATATCTCCGTCTGGTGCGAGGCAGCCGGGATCATGTCCGGTCGGCTGTTCCGGTCCGTAGACCGGCATGGCCGGATCGGCGGGTCGCTGTCAGATCGATCGGTGGCCCGGATCATCAAGACGGCTGCCGAGGCCGTAGGGCTCGATCCGGAACGTTTCTCGGGGCATTCGCTGCGGGCGGGCTTCATTACCTCCGGAGCCGAGGCCGGGGCCGATGCGCTGCTGATCGCGGAGACCTCGCGGCATCAGAGCCTCGACGTGCTGCGCACCTATGTCCGGCGTGCCTCGCTGTTGAAGACCCATGCCGGACAGCGTTTCCTGTAATCCCTAGCCAAACGGCCACCACCAACGACGGCGAGCGTACACCCCGTACGACCGGGTCTGTTCAGGGTGTACGCGTTCACCCTCGATCCGTGAGATCTTCTCCCTGAGCTGGGCATTTTGTTCCTTAAGGACAGCGTTTTCTTCCCGGTAATCTGAGACTTCTTGGCGCCTTTCATTCAGTTCAATTTGGAGAAGACCCATCATGTCCCGCAGGGTGGACAAAGCCGTATTGTCCGGGGTGAACATTCCATTGTGTTCGGGTGTACGTCCGGTGCTGCGCGTTCAGTCCGTTCAGGGGTCTTGTCCAGGGCAAAAACGGGAACAGAAACACGGACAGTACCATGATTGTCCGTGATTTTTAGCCAGCCACCGCGACGAACGCGCGCACGTGCAGCTTCAAGGGAAAGTCCAAGCCGGTCAGCTAACTGACGATAGGTCAGATTTTCTGTTTTCTCGGCCATAGATCCTCTCACATCTCAAGACTGAGCTTATATCCGGTCGAGCATGAAATGCGAGTAAGGCTGTCACCCTAGGTAGGGTGACATATCTTGCCTGTTAATGTTTTGTCCGCGACGGCCCGACTTGGCCCTGAATGGCCCGAGACGGCCTCAGTCAGCCCGAAACTTTGAAAACTTTCTCTTGAGGCCATTCAGGGCCAAGTCGGGCCGAGATGAAGGGATAGTCTTTCCAAGAGCTCCTTCATCTTGAGCCTTTTGAACGTGCGTTTGAAGGGAAATTCTGGTGCGGGTACGTCAACTCGTCGACGGAGACGGAGACCAGGACGCGATCAGGTCGAGCCAGTCATTCTTGGAGCATGGCTTTTCAAAGAAAATATCTCTTTGAAAATGAGATCCGCTGCCGTTTTGGCAGTTAGAAGAAAACCTGAGTTTTCGGCGCGCGAGAGCCTCTTTAAGGCGCTGTGTCGCATGAGCTGCGGCGACCTTGGCTTGTTCCAGGCTAACCAGAATTAATCGGTAGCGATTGGGACCATTCACAATACGTCCTGAACGCCGCATACGCTGGCGGATCCGTTCCACCAGACCAAGACTATAAGCCGTCTCCAGCGCCCGGATCACGGTTCTGGTGCTGCACCCTGCACGAGCGGCAATGCTTTCGTGGGAGGGGAATAGACCGCGAGGCCCTTCGAAGCTGGCCAAGACCTGAAGAACAAGATGTGTCTTGGCGGTGATCTGACGGGCTTGGGTCAGGGTCCAGATCTGGGAAGCGAAAGAGGTCATGCCTGTGATCCTTTTCAGGCGAGACACTTCCCCGTACAGCTAATCAGACATTGAAACCGACACCGGCCAAGTCTATTATCTATACATCGGATGCCTAAGCGGGCTGAATCGCTTCTGCATCTGCCTCGCCGGGCAACAGCGAGATTCGAAGGGGACAGCCCGGCAAGGCTGTCCCCTTCATTATTTCAATGCATACTGATCGGTTGAGGGCCTATTGTCCATAGATGGCACAGGACTGTCGTTAGATAGTATGCGAAATACACCAAAATTATAAATTGGGGTTTTTTAAGTAAAAATCTACTCGAAATAAATTACTTAGCATGCCGACTTGGCAAATCGGTCTGCCATCGAATCATATCAGCAATAATAGGATAAATGTCGTTATGTTTAGCACCAAATCTCATATATCCTCCCTGATAAGATCCAATATCTCTGTTAGCTGTACCATCATTATTTGGTAGCCAATCTTTAAGAGAAGATAGATTAAAATTGACTATTTCTTCTTCAGTTAGTTCATAAAATCTCCAAACAGGATTATCGTGAGAAAAATTAATATTTTCAATACCATCTAAAAGATTATTGAAACATTCGTCAGAATCATTATTACGTCTGTTGCTAAAATTAAAATCGTACGTCAACTTTGCCAGAGCTTTAAGCACTACAGGTTGAGCAGAAATCGTTTTTTCTTTTGCATTTTTCTCTCCAAAACCTGTAATATTACTTATTTTATTCCACAACAATTCAACTTTTTCTTGTCTTGGCTCTATTACAGCTGGAGTAGCGCCTGAAGCATTAGATTTATTAAGGAATGCCAGAGAATTAATAGCAACCATATCCTTCATAGCAATGGTTCCTTCATCGTCTGACCAATCTTTTGGTTCATTATCGCTAATACGAACAATCCCACTTGCTGCTATATCGTTTTTGATAAATTTTGTAATAGGATTGGAACTGTCAAATTGAAGAGCTAAGCTGCTACTAACTTTTTTCCCAAGCTTATTTAAATCATGAAAAAGCTGTCTCTCTTGATCAATATCTAAACCTAAGTGTACTTCCAAAGTAAGCGTAGCATATGACCTTGCCGCTTCGTATACTTCATTCCATACTGTCATTTCATCTTGAGAAACCTCATTCCCTTTACTAGGGTAAAGGATAGGAGTTTTTCCAGGATATTTACCGCTTTGCCGAACATCCTGAAGAAAAGTCATAACATAATCAGCGGCAGCTCGACGATGCTGCCCATCGATTACCCATAAAATATGGCGCTCTGATAAAAATATACGGAAAGACGCAGTTTCACCGCGTTCAGTTTGAAGTCTAATTCCTCGAATACCACCAACACCGGTTCCACCATATGGAATATTTCGAATATTACAGACAATGGGCTGGAGTGAAAAATAAGGCTGACTACCAAGTACATCCAGGATTTTATCAAAAGCTTCAACGTGTGGCTTTTGTGTAATTTGCCGACGCATCATTGCCGCTGAAACAAGGCCACGAAGCATATATTTTGCTAAATTTTGAGCATGTCCCTTATCCAAGGCACGCTGAGCAACCGGTCCCGTATCGCGATCATTGGCAACGTCAGAAATCTCGTAAAATTGGCGGAATGGAACAGACATCGTAAAGACGCGATGGCCAAGATTATGCCCAATGAAGACATTAAAAGGTGTCTCGTTCACATCTCCAGATGACGACAGAGTATCAAGATCTTCGAGAGATTCACTCTCAACAATCGGCTGAGGCATACCATTAAGAGATGGGTACATGATTTTTATCCAATAAAATTCCAGGAATACATTATTATACTACCTGGCTGAGACTATAAATGCCCCAGGAACATTTATATGTCAATGATTTTATATCATACTTCAAGCCTGGATATATTTTTTGAATAACTCACTGAAAATAAGTCTTATATTTTGGCTCTGCATGACATCTCTGCTGCCCTAATCCCAGAGAGCTCTAGTTTTATCGGCAATATAGAGAATGTTTCAATTTAACGATTGTAAAAAAAATTATTCATATTATTATCATTTGTGGATGCAAAATTAATAGCAGGAATTAGTCCATATATGCTTAAGAGATATGAAGATTCCCTTTCTCAAAGAATTGACTCCGTAGCATGGAAAGGATTTTCCTTTATTGAATGGTGGGAGCTGAAATCCTGGTACAATAAAGACCGTATTGGAAAAGGAGTCTGGCGCGATCTTTATGACCGTTTCAAAGAAATATCTGATGAAAAGGCGGAACTTTATCTCTATCAGGCTGATAGTGGCGTCATGCTTATTCATTCAGATGGTTTGAATAAAATTCCATCGACCGGAATTTGGGAAAGCATTACTGGGACCAAATCCCAAGAAAGCACTGATGAGGAATAAAAAAACGGCCCGCATGTGCGGGCCGTTTTTTTATGCGGCCATTGCCCGACGTACAGCGTCTGGCTCTCGCCAGAGCACGCGAAGCAGGGTCCGCACTGCGGGATCCAGCCGAACCCGACCCTGCTCCCAGTTCCGCCAGGTAGCGACCGGCCCCCCCGCCAAAGCGGCAATATCCTTCTGGGTTAGCTTCAGATGAAGCCGTACGGTCGCCGGTGACGGAGCGGCCAGCCCCGGAAGCTCCACATCCGTGCCATCTTCCTTGGCCTGGCGATCAATGTCGCCGTCCGTGGTCGCGTTCACCCGGGTCCAGTCAATCGTAGAGGGACGGGCCTTGATCTCTGTCAGCGTCATTCTTGCCATTTGATCCACTCCTTCCGGTGCATTTTCCGGGCTGAAATGATCCGGAAGCCGTCCCCCCGAACCGTATAGACAACCATGAACGGAACGCCTTCACTCAAGCCTTCGGCCCTGATGAGCGGCTTCCCCTAGCACCAGATTACCCTGTCCAGATCTCACCTCGCAGCTTCAAACAGCATTGGTATTACCTCGGTAATACCATTGAGGCGCAGAAAACTGCCAAAAATGGCGGAAACGTATTACCAAGGTAATACGCCCAAAGAGCTATTTTCCTAAAAAGTCATTATTTTTCAAAGACTTGTCAGTCTGAAGGACTGCGTATTGTGTATAGTCCAGATTAAGGGAAATCCGGTCCTTTATTCAGAGGAAAAGTCCTTCCTCCCCACCCTTACGTCTTCAAAATCGTCCTGATCCTGGGAGCGCAGCGACCTCCAGTTTTGAGACACCAAAATATCACCAGAAATACGTCAAAAACTCTCCAAAAAAGCTCTTTCTGAACTGAG
>Ga0157362_1001130_pt1 | contig 10758 bp, 13 predicted proteins | sample AttlaeALBM3_FD_111480 | JGI IMG/M metagenome (GOLD analysis project Ga0157362, IMG submission 111480) | Fungus gardens microbial communities from leaf cutter ant in Ribeirão Preto, State of São Paulo, Brazil - Atta laevigata ALBM3 | ecosystem: Host-associated > Fungi > Mycelium > Unclassified ... | reverse complement strand
TCCAGACAGACGGTCAGTAAGTGGCTAAGCCAACGGGTCAGTGGGTCAGTCAGTAACTGGCCTACAAGGTCGGTAAGTCAGTAAGTCGGCAGGCTGCGTAGGTCGGTCAATAACCGGCCTACCTCTGTTTGATCCTGAAAGTTGCTGCTGCCTAGCTGAGTGCAACCCACTATATCCAACAGAATGAGCCATTATGCCATGTTAGATGATTATACAAAGTAGTGCTTAGAATGAGCAGGATAGGAACAGTAGCTTGTTGGAGAAAACACTATAATATGGTAAACAATTGGAGTTGTCCTTTTGTATCTATATCTAAGTAACTACATTTTATACATGGAACTTAGTACAAAACAAAGTAATGTTTTTCTCAACCTTTCTTCTCTGCCCTGGGTTAATGATAACAAATTTGTCTTTCTCAACCTTTCTCCTTTTCCCTGTGTTGACATGAACAGTATTAGTAGACTCTTTGAAGTGTTCTGTATCAGTAGCAGATCCAGATAGAGTTATCTGTACATTGCTGATAATCTTCTGCAGTTGAAGGTCCTGAAATATGTTAAAATTCTTTCTATCTTCAGGAATTTTCAAGAACATCTGCCATTGAGTGCTTGCCCTAATGTAGGGTTCAACCATATTTTCTGGGAGCTGGCCCAGGTAACCAGCTGATATTCCATACAACTGCTCCTCTGTTACCAATAAATGCCCTGCCTGAAGAGCACCAGGATCTTCTTCATCTCTTAGTTCAAAAATTGTCTTCATTGTAGAGCAGTGAGCCTACCTGATGAACACAGATAGATGTCAATAGCTTCTCACACTGAGTGAGGTTTCCATTTTTTCTTGGCTAATTTCTTGCAAAATGTAGGATATGTTATCAGTAGTGAAAAGACAATTAAAGTTGACATATAGGTGGTTGCTTCAGAGGGAGAAGATGTCATCACGATCAGGAAATAATACCCTGACAAGATGTTAAGTGTATCGCGACCTGTTTTTGATGACTTCTTCGAGTATCTGGCAATGGTAACTATTCTACTCCCAATTGAATATACACCTCATGATTGGTGAGGTGTATTTCGTAACTGTATATCGTAACTGTATACCAGTCAACTTGGTTCCTTGGCTTGGAGAACCTGCTAAGACATGGCCACCTGCTATTAAATACAGTAATGCCTTTGAGTAGTCTCTGAGCCAATCCTTTGCTCAAACTTTGTTGAATATTGGCGTTCCATTAGCTGATAATCCAGTAAAAAATTCATCCCATAGGTTAGGGCTGTCCATAATTGCATTGAGGAAAGCTCTTTGATTAATTTGTTGATCATTTCTGGGGTCGTTCATGAATGAGTAGCTAGGCTAAGTGTTTGTCAAATTGTCTGAGATATGCCCTGAAATCCTCCACTTGACACCAAGAAATACCTTCTCTATGAATATTTTTTGGACACGATGCAGAAGGTCTTGGCTAAACTCCTGAAACAGTTCAAGAGAGATTTTTGATCCATCCCAAATAAACTCTGTATTTTCTTTATTATTCTAGTAAACTTGAGAGAGAGAAAGTTGGGTATAGGCAACCGATAATGCCATATACTGAAAAGAACATACACTATAGAATATTGAGTTCTGATCACTATCAAGCCATGTTTTGATGGCACTGTGCCTCTTGCATACACAAGCAGATACACTGTTAAAATGAATATTATATAGGAATACTGTTTGTAGAATGTAAAGCATTCTTGCAAGGATGGGAGTGATATCCTTTGCTTGTGCCCAACTGTTATCATGTTGAATGCATGATAAAACAATAAAACAGATGGTGGGGTCACCAATTGAGTTTCCCATATATGGGTCCCAGACACAGGTCCACATAAATATAAGCAACTTGGAGAGTTTTATTGCATAGTCATTATATCCATGTTGAAAATATGGTGGTGGAAATTGCAAAGGTGAAGGGATATTCCTGAATAATGTGATTTCTTCTACAATGTCTACTGGAAGTGGAAGAATATAATTCCTTTTTTCATGGAACAAAAAGGCTGTCAAACAGCTCAAGACTCGAATATAACTCTTTTTAGAATCTTGAGTCTGCAATCTCTTAAATGGTTGATGAGAAATTTCCCTATCAATTTTTGTGAGTAGTGTTATTTAGCTCAAATTTAAGACTCACCTTAGATTTTTTGATTTCAGTTGCTTCTGGATTGAATCAGGAGTATACTTGATAGTAGCTACTGCTACATCAAAAATCCAAGTAACAGTTTCCTTCAATATTGGGAACTCATCTTGGGTTGGTGGCTTCACCAATGATTGCAATTTAGTTGTATTAAGACCCCGGACATGTTCAGGCCACCCTGATTGCACCAAGAATGCATTAACATTCCATATGTCATTAGGATCAAATCCAGGATAATCAGTTATTTGGTCAATCTCTAATTCTAGTTTTGTTATCTAGTCTTTGTCCAAAGATGGCCTAGACAGGTAAGATGGGACTTTCATGTGGAAATACTAGCTATGCTTGCCCTTGTCTATTTGTTGGGCAGTAATAATGTGCCATATTAAAGGTAATTGTCTACTCTTAAATCCATGATCCTTTTCATGATGTTTTCACATTGAGCTGTCTGTTGCAAATAGCCTGTTACACCCCTCATGACAACAGACCAGAACCATTGTATGAAGCTTTAGTCCACTGAGGGCATCAATACCCTCCAGATTCTCTAACAATGGGTATTCTTCTTGGACTTTAAGTAAGGTATAGATATCTTCATATTTCTTTTTTGGATATTTTTCATATGTTTTTGCATGACAGTTATGGATATGTTTCAGACTGGTTTGAGATGTTAACAGAATTGAACACTCAAGACAGCATAACATCTTCATTGTTTTTTGAAATTGCAATGAATATTCTGCCAGGCCAGACTCAAATACCAAGTCTAGCATAAAGATAGGTTTGGTAGGTGAATGATATCCATCTCTGTTCTGTAATTTGATGAGTTTATCTGTTTTTCTTTTCTTCTAGTCCAGACCTACCAATTTAAACTCTATCAGACCATTATGTTGCCTATCATTAGGTAGCTTTATCAGAGTGGCACCACCAATTTCTATTGTAGTTGTCATCGTATGTTGTAAAATTTTTGTAAAATTAATTTGGTTTTATTTGGTACATCTTTCCTGATTCTTCTGACATTCAACTCATTCAACTCACTCTGGTCCTATGGGAAAGTATGTTATTTTATTACAAGGAGAGAAATCTGTCAAAAAAGACTCTAGATACAATTAGCTACTTCTATATCACATAAATTGAGAAGAGCAATATCTTAGCATGTGACCGAAGCCAAGTTATGACTCACTGAAGCACAAGTTTGCCTGCATTCTGAATCCCAATCCATTCTCCAATCTCACATGGCAAGAGGTCAAAGTAAGGCTATGGAGTCAAAAATATCAGCACAAATGAAACAATAGTGAAACAGAAATAACTTACAAGTTGTTTTTCTTCTGCTTTCTTCACAACTTTGCTCGGAACACCCTTGAACTATCTCAATGGTGTCATGCTTCTTTGCATCCTCTGTCTTACACAGATCTAAAGCAGCTTTTGCAGATACTGCCTGTCTACACTTTAAAGATAAGCTGGTATTTTTTGAGTAACACTACAGCAAAGTCAACAATATTGGTGCGTTTTTGTACAAGTACAGGCTCTTTTTGATCATCAACACCTACACCATACAATCCCAGATCTTTTAGCATTCTCACATACCTGCCGATTCATTAGAATCTTCTTAGAAAGCCAAAGAAAAAACTCACAAATATGTGTAGCCCAACTATTGTACTGCCTTGTCCGGTCTGCTGATCTTGAGTATCTTGAGCTGAGAGTTCAAAGATAGAAGCTAGTGGAACTCCTCCAGAGAGGGGCAAACATCACAACTGTGGTAATCAAGCTCCAGTAACACAAGGCTGACATTGTTCTGCCATGTCAACAATTAAATAAAGCACTGACCAATGAACATGGATGCCTTGAAGCTTGAGATGATGGAGTTTTGGTAAGAGGGTGTTACAGTACTAGAGAGGAACAGAGTAACTGTTAGGAGTGAAGAAGAGCCCCTCTTTTATCGACTCAGGATAAAAATAAGGTAAAATTAGGTGCAGAAACAGGTGAAACAGTATTGGATTCCAAGGCTGTTATCAGTGCAGAGGATAGATCTTGTGGCATAACAGGCATTGTCACTTGAGACAAGATACTATTATCCAAATGCCATTTCACTAAAAAAAGAAAAAAAAAAGAAAAGTTCAGTCAGCGCATTCTTTTAGACCATCGAATAAATAGAGTTGATATACAATTTAATCGTGGCATCTTGGGTGCTAAGAGTACCATTGGGATATACCTCAAATGTTCCAATCCTCTCACACTTTCCGTCTACTCTGAAATCAGCAAAAAAAAAAAGAAAAAAAAACTCTTAATCCAATTCCAAAAACTAATTCACTCACCATGTTCAACATATTCACCACAATCGTATCCACATGTGGACATTTATTCTTATCCACAACCTCTGCAATACTATGTACCATATGTAGTTTCAACCCTAACACTCTCATCACATCATCTACCTTAGTCGTATCTCCCAACGTATCCACAAACAATATCGTCCTTTTCAAAAACAGTGCCATCTTGGATAAAATAGCTTCCATCAGCAATATCAATATTTGTGACAAAATGGTGAAAAAAGAATTTGGATCCTTTTAATACTTCTAATTCAACCCATATATTGCCTTGCATGAGATTAACTAGTCGTTTTGAAATTGACAGTCCAAGTCTTGTGCCTCCATATTCCTGAAAAAAAAATAAGATAAACATATTAACAAATGAATAGCAACAACAACAACAACAAAAAAATCAAATCTCTTGGGACACTCACTCTCGTTGTCGATTTATCTGCTTGACAAAATGTATCAAAAATCATTGTCAGTTTATCCTTCACAATTCCAATCCCAGTATCCATCACTATTTGATCATCCAAACTCAACAACCTATACCCCAACATTACATGCCCTTTCCTTGTCACCTTACTAGGTGTAAATTTGATAGCATTTCCTACCAAATTTGTAATGACTTGTCTCAACCTCAAGGAATCTCCAATAAGTTAATCAGGAACATCACTTTCAATCTCGTATGTCAAATCTAGATTGTTTTGTAATGCTCGCACAACGAGTGTTTTGAGAATCCCAAAAACAGTTTGACGTAATGAGTATGTGATGGCTTCCATGTAAGGGGACATCTAGGGTAGTGCTTAGTCAGTATTGAGGGTCTGTTCTATTAGTGGTCTGGTGACAGTACATGTACACATTCCCATTGTTCCTGTCTTCTCTCTGTCTGTGTCATGTGGTGCGACACCTTCTATTCTAATATTAGGACATTGTGATTACTGATCCATGCGCCCATGTGATAGTGCATGTGATCGTCTAGTGTAGAGTATATATACTAGCAAGTTGTTGTAGATATACTTCACTTGAATCTCAACTTAGCTTCCGGGACTCTTACCTAGCTTAAGGAGTGATCGCCTTTGAGTGGTTACCCTAACATTCTATGGTCATTCTTCCAGCCTTAACTGAAATATTCTGATGAGTTGGGAAACAAGAGAAAAGAGTAAGAGTAAGAAACGTACTTGTGGAGATATTCAAAATATCATTGATAATCAGCAACAAACTCCTTGCCAGACTATGCACTAAAAGTAAACTCTCTCTCTGAGATCGATCCAGATCGCTATCCAACGTCAACTTGATCATCCCAATAATCCCATTCATAGGTGTTCTAATCTCATGACTTATATCGGCCAAAAACTTGGATTTGGATCTGTTGGCCAACTTGGCTGCTTCCCTTGCAGCTGTATTCTTCTGGATGGAATCCCTCAAGTTGAACACCATCTGGTTTATCTGAGTTTTCAATGAATCCATCTCTCCAGATGCCTCTATAGTGATAAACCATGTAAAATTGCCATCTATTGCTGCTGCCAAAATCTGTGCAAATCTGCACACTTGTGTTGTCAAGTTACCCACCATGGTATTCACAGACAACCTGATTGAGCATGAACAAGATGAGTGTATTAGAGAAGCAGGGTGACATACATGATTTCTTGCCAAATTCCCTGTACATTGCTAACTTTGGCCTGAACACCTAACTTTTCTTCTATGCCCACTTCTCTAGCTATCTTTTTTACCTCTGCAGCAAAAATAGCCAACTGATCAATCATATTGGTATTCACTAAATTCAACATTTTTCCAGAAACCAATATACCATGAATTTTCTGAGTTAGATCTCCTCTGGCAATGTCAGTTTAGTAGGATTTTGAAACAATGACAGGGAGGAACAGAGAGAAATCAAGAACTCACTGTGGCAACAGCAATAGTTCTGACTTGCAGGGTTAGATTATTGGCCATGACAAACCAATGAGTACTGTGCCCTTAATGAGTACTGTGCTCTCTAGCTACATTTGTGATATGCCTTCAGTGTTGGTGGTTGGTTGGTGACCACAGGTGCCTAGCTCAGTGACCTATTGTGATTGGGTAGTTGGAAAGACAAGAAGGCACAAGCTTATAGTCAATGAGTTTGGTGATGTGTTGAGACATCTTAGTCTATGTGATATGTATCAGTAAATATATGTAAATAGTTATATAAATCTGCTTAGTTATTTGGTTCCCCTCAGTGCAGTTTGTCATCTTTCATGCTTGTCTTTGCACATGCTCATCATGTTTGAAACCCTAGTGCTGGCCATGGGTAGAGAACTGGCTCCCATGTAGGGAAACTCAAGAAACTGTTGTGCTAGCCAATGGTAGATCGTCTTTCCTGGTTCTGTGAATGGCGCAGCTGGAGGATAATGCAGCATCTTCTTTCTTTTTTAAAAGAGGTACTCCTTGTGAGCAATAACACTTATATTGGGGTCTGTATCAGAAATGTTAGGCATGCACTGAGGTTATCAATCACATGCACAACAGGTCAAGGGACCTGATATTCCTTTTCACTCATTTATTTCAATTTATTTGCCTCTGACACTGGTTAGGAGGGCCCCCTAACCAATGCCAGAGGTGACATTATAGTATATACTTTGATATATACAGTTGGGGATATGATTGGGGATGTGATGTCAAGGTTTGCAAGATCACATGCTCTTAATGTCACGTGTTTTATCCTATTATCTGATCTGGAACTCACATGATGATATCTACAGCCAATATTGGGACCTGTCTAGCCACACAGGAATACATACATACACTGGTTGCTATATACAAAGGTGTGGACCCCAGCTATCAATGCATATAAGTCCCGAAGTTTTTTCTCTAGAGTGCAATATCTAGAATATCTCAGGTATAGTCTCATCCTTTTATTTCTCAGTGTATTGTTGTCTGACAGACACCAGCTTCTACCTTTGTGTATTTTATATTCTGGACTGCCACATATTTCATCAGAGTCCATAATAATTAATTGCATCTTTTAAACACTGCATGTTGATATTTTATTTTAATTCTTTTGTTGTGTTTGTATAGATACTGGAGTTTTCAAGAGGAATTATCATATTTACAATCTCTTAGAAGAATAGCTGTAGTCATTTTTATTAAAATTAATACAGATCTCATTGTTTGTATATCTAGGTCAATATTTGGGCCATCAATCATACCGAGGACCACTCATACCAACAGGGGCAGGCAACTGAGAATGAGTACTAACTAGGAGGAAGCACATAAGATCCAGAATGAGACAGGGCTATTGCTACTCTTGCAGATGGCGCATATGGTCCAGAATTCACTTGGGAGGTAGGTGGAGGGGCATAAGGGTCTGGATTTGACAGTTGTGATGACATAGAGTAAACATATGCTCCTTGTCTGGGTAGTAGTCGGGTTAACTGTGGAAGAGACCCTGTGGTTGATCCATGAGCAACAGGTGGAGGTGCATATTGAGATGGTGTCAGCAATCTGGGCAGTTGACCTGACACTGCCAGAGACATTCTTACTGATTATGGTAATCCCAAGCCTGCTGAAGACAGCCTTGCTTGCAGAAGGAGGCTGAGTCAATGAAGTGACTGGAGCGACTGGAGCATAAGTCAAAGTGGTATAAGGACTGACAGCTAGAACGGATGATGTAGGTATGTTTGCAGGTGAAGTAGAATATGGGCTTGGTATAGGAGTATGAATAGATGTGACAGGAACAGAAGGATATCCATTAGTAGCCTGAAAACAGAACTGTAAAGCAGAAGGAGCAGAAGGAACAGCAGGAATAACAGCAGTGGGAGCATGAGTTGTACTCTGAACAGGAATGGTATTAGTCAAGATCCTCTGCCTGCTATTTGATCCTTTATAATCCATAGGTATGAGCTTGATGAAGGCCGAGGCCTCATATACAAGCCCCTGATTTGAGAGGATATCAGCATATTCAAAGTAGAGTTCAAAAAGATTAATGAGCTTATAAGTCCTTACAATGACTGTTTCTGTCTCCAAAGCAGGAGTCAAAGTCAATTGATCATCCTCGTATTTCATAGCTGAGCAAAAAATCAAAGCTTTCTCTATAAGGCTTTGAATAGCACAGGCACACACAGAATATGGTGATCCAACTTCTCTGCTTCCATTTTTTGCCAGACTCTGCTCTTCTTCCTCTAGTTTTTCTAACTAGATGTTGACAAGACACTCCAAATGAGTGGAAGGAAGATAACTGAGTATTACATTCCTCCTAAACACATCAGCTCTAGCTCAAATGTCAGGATCCTCTGAACTTTTGGCAAAAGTAGATTGAAATTCAAGTTGAGTCCCAAGCTGTTCAGCAAGACCCGTAAATTCATTGGCAGATGCAAATGTACAGATAATAATAAATATCTCTTGCCAATCCAAGTCATTGGTGACTATAGAATGGAAAAGCCAAAGATAAGGAAGTGCAGTAGTTCATCATTCAAAGTAAGCCTTCTGTATGAGTTGAAACAGCTCTGGATGACCACGAACAGTGAAAAGGATGGTGTCCACATAACGGTCTGATGGCAGACAAAGGGAAACAGCAGAATAAAAATCTCCAAGAAGAATGGCTTTCATTACAAAACGGTCAGTCTCCGACTCATTGGGAGGGTAGATCTTGAAGCTATTGGTCTTGATGATTTCCGAAGTGACAGATGAAGGACCAGAACTAATAGTCGCAGCTACAGAGGAATCAAGGTGGTAATTGGTATGTGGTACATGTATATTGGGAGAGATAGTGTTCTCTTGGGAAATACCGATGGTATTGAAAAAATCAGCACCAGTATCGAGCTGAGGAGTACTGTTAGGGCTCACTTCATACACAAGGCGAAGGCACTTAGAAGCTAATGGATAGATCTAGAAGCTAGGGTGAGATTCAACTGAAGTATATCTACAACAAGATGCTAGTACTTATACTACTAGACCGTCAAGGTACCGTTCTCATGGTACCTGACTGATAATCACACATTGTCCAATATTAGAATTATAGGAATCACATAGTATGACACAGAAGAGAAAGTAGGAGAGAAATGGGAATGTGATCGGAGAGATAGCGGCTTTTAGGTGGAAACCTACTCACGTCACTAAGCATCGCCCTAGGAGTATTCCCTTACAAGTACCAGGTCTAGTATCATCACTGAAAAAGCTGGGAACTGTTGTTGTTGATTCATTGTCTGCACATATACCGCTCGCTGCATCAGGTTTAGTGGTAGCTGGTTGGGTGGAAGATTTATTGGTGGATTGGATAGAGTAAATGCCGATAATGCCATCAAAGAAAGCAGTGGCAAAGAGATCGGGATTACAAGGGCACCAATCAACTTGGAAAGCCCAATTGTCGTACAAAAGAAGCTTTTATAGAATTAATCAAAGCCAGAGTGTTGATGGAAGATAGATGACATACCTCACCAATAATCTCCAATGTCTGGGGATTCCAGCATAGGGCATGATTATCTTTTCCACAAGAGAGGAGGTCTGCGTCTTGTTTATACCATGATAATGACAGAATGCCTTTATCGCGACTAGTGAGGATCTGGAAATTGTGTTAATAGAGTATGACATGACAAGAAAGTAGTGAACTACCTTCTCAGATGCGTGTGCATTACAAAGATCCTATACCATGATGATCAGTGACAAGTCATCCTCAGAAGTAGTCACAAGTCGTGTGGCCTAGCAAGAGTCAGTATAGCAAGACTTTGAAGAGGCTGATAGACATGCATTGTCCAGGTGCCAAGCAATATCACTCATCCCATGTTGACCTCCAACAGCCAAGCTGCCACCGATGGCTACTTAACTGCAAGTGTTCCAGCCCCTCCGTCATGACTTGGCAAAACAACTAAGTCAATATTTATATTTCTTTTCTTTTTCTTTTAGATTATTACTAAGGTGGAGCATGGGAAATATCACATGACAGTTACAGAGTCACAAAAAGGTGTGACTGAAGTCACAGAATGGTCATGTCACACACATAGTCACGTCATGGTCACAGCATGTGACAAAGAAGTCAGCTGACAGGCATAAGGACTGTGGGAGACAAGGTGCATAGCCACGATAGTAATTGTATATATAGTGTAGTAAAATCTAATGGGAACTCTATCGAGTTCTCTTTGTCTAACACTGAACAAAGAGCAGTTGGCTTAATTCCAGTACAGAGTTTGGCTCTCTGACACCCTCTACCATAGGCAAGAGCAACAACTTCTTGTTTTCCTCTAAGGTCCCATACAACAGTATAGCCAGTACTGCTAGAACCAGCAAGCACGTATTGAACTTGTTAATTCCAAGCTACTAAAGTAATCT
>Ga0157362_1001129_pt1 | contig 10761 bp, 3 predicted proteins | sample AttlaeALBM3_FD_111480 | JGI IMG/M metagenome (GOLD analysis project Ga0157362, IMG submission 111480) | Fungus gardens microbial communities from leaf cutter ant in Ribeirão Preto, State of São Paulo, Brazil - Atta laevigata ALBM3 | ecosystem: Host-associated > Fungi > Mycelium > Unclassified ... | reverse complement strand
TTAAGAATTAATTAACATTATCACAGAATAAATTTTTATTAAGTTATAGTTGAAATGTTAGACAATGATTGCGGACGAATTACTTTGTGATGTATTGACAAATGAAGTAACATATTCAATAGATCAAATATTATTTAGTCGCATAATAAATCATATCTAGTACCTATAAGCTAAAACAAATCGATTTGTAAATTCAAATAAACCACTCATTGTCAGTATAATTATTTCATGAATTAATATTAACTATTTGCTACGACTACAAAGGCTCTTCCATTTAATATTTCAGAAATATAATATGTGGTTATTGTGTGGATAATTTGTAAATTGTATTTCTCAGCTAATATAATCGATTAAATAATATTAAAAATTTTATATTAATTAAATTTGTACATGTTATTCCATTCTTAACTTTATTTTAAATTTATTTTAAATTTATTTACAACGTTATTCAACAAAATTTATCTCAATTTTTTAGTTTTTATCAACAGTGGACTTAAATTGTTGTAATAAGATTGCAATGAGATATGTCTGTTGATACAAATTAAATGTGTTTCCCGTAAATTATAAAAATTGCCGCATGATTTTTTTTCATGCGTCAGCAGACATCTTTAACTATTACAATGTAGAACTTCTATTATCCGAGTGTACCGTTGAAGAATCTTAATTCGCTTCGAAAATTATGGCACGAGCATGCGTCCTGTCGCGGCATCGTCTTTGCTATTCTCCTCGCCGACCACTTATTATCCTTATACCTAGTTATTTTTTCCTTCGTCTAATCATTTCTCACTGAGTCACAAGCGAGTCGCGCGCGCCGCGCTGGTGCAAGTTGCCACAACATTTTGCAGGTTGCACTATAAATACATCAGACACGAGATGCTATTGGGCGTTTCTTAAAACTCATAATTAGATACCCATAAATCACGATTTCGATTTCGTTTCTTATTACGATAGAAGACAATTACTTCAAGTTGTTAAAGAAATGCAAAGAAGTCTTTCGTTTAGATAAACGTAAGAACACAAAGAACAATACTATACATATTTCATTCACATGGAAAGACATTGATATATTCTCTTTGTACACGGAAAGAATGATTTTATCGAAATAAAAATTTAGCTGTTATAGATCTGGAAAATAATTTTATTGGATCATCAAAATAATTATGTAAGAAATTTCAGCATAATGAGCAATGTTGTAAATAATTTTAATATTCTAAGCAATCACAGCTTGAGCGTCCTATATATTTTAATACTTTAGATCTGTATTTAGCTAAATTTTAGATGCTTTACAACAAAATCATTTTTTCATGTAAAGAGAAAAATCAAAAATTCGCATACCACATCTTTCTAAATTTAATTTGAGTTTTCCGAATTTTTGTATATATTTTAAGAATAAACGACTAGAAATAAAACTAATGCGAAGGCATCTTTTTATGCGATATTTCATTCACGATTCCCAAATTAATGTAATCAGTCTTGGCAAAAAAGATATCATGCAAGAATCGAAATTCTTCGGATGATTACCTTCACGGTCTTCCGACATCACTGATGTGCCGTGGCCCGGCGGGCAGAGCTCGCGATAAACTCTTCCCAGAAATTACGTTTACGATGCAATAGCAGGCGGGAAAGAGCGAATCATCGCAGCCGGTCGTTGCGTGCCATTAGTCGGCTTATTCGATCCAAAAGGATATGGTCCTAGCTGCGATCCACAAGAATCTCAAGATACAAGATCTCATTGCTCGTTCTCTCGAATTGCCTAAAAGATCAGATTATTTCGACTTTCATCCAAGAATGCTTTCAAAAGCTTCTAAAACTGATGATTCCTTTGAAAATAAGCTATATTGTACTATTATCTTTTATCTATTTTTATTAACTTTTTCAATTAAACTTATTAGTATGTTTAAATCAAGTCAACAATATTAATTTTACATCTATTCGTTTTTTTCGTCTATTGAAAAAAATTTAATATCTATTATTGTACAAATATACTTCTAATTTCATATTTATAAATTAATTAATAATTAGAATTATGATTGAAGAAACATTTTATCTAAAACATCAATGTTTTGAAACATTATTTACCAAAAATTAAGAAAGAGGCAATAATATATTCATTTTAGAGGGCAATAGAAATAAATACTGTATAGTGGATAAACGATATTGTTATGGTTTTTTTGTTTGATTTCAATATAGACGTGTGTAACATCCATCTTAGCAACAGATGGGTAAACTGACAGCGCGGGATCTGGAATCCTGTCCGAGAGATAGATGAGTAAGCCGAACGGTTGAGTAATATTAAAGATGTTCCGAGTAATAAAAAACTATGGTGAATACTCCCATCGTTTTATATTACTGTAATTTCGGATCTAAAATAAATTATAGTTATAGTTTCGTAGATTCCATTGATCATTCGCAAAATTAATATAGTTTTTATCTTCTACACTTTATGTGTATAAATGCATCTAATTCTGAATTTTAAAAATATTATGAGATTAAAGATATAAAATACCAGCTATTAAACGAATTTAAGAATATTATAACTGAATTCCTTTATAAATATTAAGATCTATGTAATATTTCTATTAAAAACTCTCAAAGAGATCTTTTTTAATATATATATATTTGACTGTAATACAATGTAAAGTATCTTATAAAACCGTAATGTGACTACACAACGAATTAGAAATAAAGGCTCTTAACGATCAAGCTTTGTAGTGATGAATTAATTCTGAGTGAATTTATATACTGTATATTCAACTCCTCAAACTGCACGAATAAGCTCAATCTACTCTATGAGCATCAATGTAATTAAATTGCTTGTCAATGTAATTTGTGATATTATTACTCTAGTTCTATTAGAATTGTGTTTCAAGAATTTAAAAATAAATTCAATACGCAATTTGAGAAATTGGATATGTAGTAGTAAATTAACATAGAATTATTTCAGCACTAAAAATCCACCTTATTTAAGACCTTTATTTCCAATTCGTTCTGTAATAGAATATACTCTTTACGCTATTTTTGATATGTTCAGAATAAATGTAATTGAAAGAAAAAATATTTTTGTTCTTTGTGAATGGACAATTGCATATATTGATTCTTGCATATATTTATTCTGTTGGACGAAAATCGCATAAAGATGAGCAAGAATTAAGAGACATTACTACACAATTATGATATGTCTTGTAATTTATCTGTAAAACTATATATAATAATAATCGTAGCTACGATTATCTAAATTAAGATTCGATGACAATACAATTATGCCGTGAAATCACAAGAATGCGAACGCATTTCAGACGACGATTATACTTCAAGGATTTGAGAAGCCGTATATCGTCGGGCCCCTAATGGTCGGGGTTATTATCGAGTAGCTACCTAAGGCCACGATCAACAGGGGCTTGGTAGCCCCCGTGTTGGCGTACAGATTGAAATCCACCCCTTCGACTTCTTTGTTCTCATTGTTATCGCCGCTCGCGCACGGCACGAAGCCGCTGGTTATTAATGCAACGCGGCACAGGCAACTTTGAAAAATGGCCACCGGCCGCCGATGATTCAGAGTTTTGCGCGAGACCAGGCGAGTATCGTGTCGATGTACACGGTCTTGAGGAATATACACCGTGAAACAGGTGCGCGTTCGCACAGAAACGTTCGCACAACGCTCGGGACTCCGTTATGCGAAAAGATACGCGGATCATTGATCGATGAGTAGAATGCATTAACAAGAAAATGACGAAAAAAGTAACTTAAATATTCAGTTTGTTCGTTTCAGAGAATATAGGATCCTTACTGTAAGCAAGTTTTTTACTCGGTGAAAACGCGCGCTGTTACTGAAAAAAATTTTATCTTCTTTTATTAATTAAAATTTACGTTGAATTGTTTTCCAGTTTTTTCTTTTTTTTTAATATTATAATTTAATGTACTTTAGTTTTACATGCAAGTATAATATAAAGCAATAATCATTTTTCTCACACTCTAAACTTTTACTTTCTACTTTATTGATCCTCTAATGATAAAGTCAAAATCTCAAATGTGATTCTACCAACTTCGTCTATTTTACAGAATAGATGAAGTTACTTATCAATGAAATTATAAATTATTAAGTATTATAAAATGATATTTTTCTAATAATATCATTTTATAATATTTAATAATTATCTTTTTATTTATAAACAAACAGAGAAAGAAGTTTCATATTATTATTTACTTTTTTCTTCGTCTTGTACAATTAGATGAAAGATAGACAAAATAGAGTTACATATATTTAAAAAATCCACCGGTCGAGAATTAAGGATTTTATACGCATAAGTAATATGTTTAAGAAGTTATAGAATACTCAGGTTTCAAAACGAATTTGTTTGTATTCTTTGACTGACACGCGCAGTATTTTTTGATACCTCCGTTGTGCTCCGCAACAATTGAAGTCGACGCCAATCGACGTGCGCGCCTCTTTCACTTTATGCACCCGTTACCAATATTTCACTCACGCTCTATTTATTTAGTCCCGATAGTGCAAAAGTTCTCATACAATTTCCCAACACGCTCGTCGCATTTGCGCGCGACATGTTCTTTCGCGTTCTCGGAAAGAACTTCTGGAAGGCCCACCTTCCGAGTAAATATACAGCGTGTTTCAATAAGGCATTCTCGAAAACTTTACTTTTTCAACAGGTACGCACCCAATGCAATTCATTGACTTTTTTTTTGACGAAATGCGATATTGTAAAACGAAGATTGTCTCGTAATTAACCTTGTATGAGACTCAAATTAGTTTCTCTCCCACTTCTTTGTAGAACAAAATTTTTCTAAAAATTTTTCTTCTCGAATATTTTCTTTGGAACGCTTCATACTTTTCTGATATGACAGATCTCGATACTTCCCATCGGTGCATCTTGTCTGTCCAAAATCAATATAGCTCCACAGATTGTTATTTATACGGAAGTATAGTATTCCGTTTGAAGTCTTTCTCTCTTGGCATTATCCTGGGAGAGCGGTTAATGGGGGTGGCTGTACAGAGGCTAAGCAATGTAGGAAAGGAACGTAAGGGGGGAGGGGATACAGTTAAAAGGGCGGGGATGGCGTAGGAAACGACGGATTACAAGAAGCGTCTCGGGCGCCTCTAAGCTCGGTAATGCGAAGGCGGGAGAACGAGGGCTCTTTGATAAATGCGAAATGTACCATTCGAGTTTGTTATGGTCCCCGCAATCCACTATTTACGGCGTTTTCTTTGAACTTCCGCGAGGATAAAGACGCGCCCAGCGTTGAGCTAAACGATGCGGTTGCTACTTAAATTGCGAATCTGCGAGAAAAACATAAAAAGAAAAAGGTATCGCGTAATTGTATCATGAGATTTGACGATTTATAGAATATTCTCATAGATTTTACTTCTGTAGATTTTTATCAAGATTTGGTAAATTCGATTTTTAATTAATCTGCGATTCATTAAAAATATTATTTTATTATGTTATTTATAAATTTTATTATTTTGCAATTTATAACTTTGTTTGATAATATAAGATGAGAGATAAAAAGAAGTTTAATTTTATTATAATATATATTGTATTTTATATTTCCAGTTAAAATTATTTATTTAAGAAGTTTAAGAAGAGAAAAAATATTCTTTTTTTTGCATTGTAATACTTGAAATTATATACTTATTTTTACCTCTCTTATAGAAATATCGATTGTTTGAAATATTATATTACTCAGGATAATCAATCGATCATTGATTTGGGAAAGGATATTAGTTAGAGATTAAGAATTTTTCTCTTGCACGTTGTTTTCTTTTCCTTAAGATCAAGTGAATTGAATTTTTTTGAAGAGTCTCAATCACAGTTTACGCTGTTCTCCAAGCCGTCACATAAGTGAGGATTCATTTTCTCAGGGAATTTTCTTCTTTCTTGGAGATAAAAGAAAATGAAATGAAATTAAAAAATTTATTTAATAATGATCGATGCACGTAGTAATGATTACGCAAATATTATGTTTAACAAATATAAAGATAATGAAACATGCATGAATAATTATTTTTCTCAACCGCGTTTAAATGTGATAATATAAATTCAATAAATTACAATCTGAATGTAAATATTAATATGCAATCATATGCGCATATCTACGATTATTTTAATTTAATTCAATTTCATTGATGGCAAATCGAACTGAACTTAATAGAGATTCCTCATAAATATACAGTATGATTCACGCACAGATATCCATTCGCATATCTGAGAAAATATAATTATCGATAATTATTAAAATATTATTGAAATATTAGAGATGTAGAAAGAAAATGATACGGGAATATATTTCAAAGGTATTTTTCTTAGACAAAAATGCTATTTGCTTTAATGTATTCTTTTTCCTCAAAAAAATTTTTATTTAAGCTTTATAAATGTGAGTAATTTTTTTTTACATAAAACAGCATGTATTAAAATGTAGGAATACTTGTTTTCAACAGGAAAGTTCTAATTAGAATTTAATTGCAATGCTATCGGTACTTACATATTTGTTTTGTACCGCGCATATGAATGAACTTGATAAAACATTATACTGTCGTGCGTTGCAAGATTTATTATTTTCATGTAAAAAAAAAGTAAACACACACAAAACACATTTACATACATGCATATATTTTCCGTATCGCGCTCGCCACATATTCGTATGGGAATATGAAGAATTAATAATGATTATATGTACATTGTTTCTTGTTATCGTCAGAAACATTTCTTTGAAAGCGCACGCAATCGGCCCATTTGAATGCGATCCTTAGTTTTATTCTGTCCAACGCCCGGATATTTTGCGGACAATTAGTTCGCCATTTTTATCAGAACACTTTGGATGGCGCGATGCACAAATTTATAATTAACAAACAATCGATCATTTACTTTGTCGCTATATCCATGTAACTGCACGAGAGAATTATCGTTCAGTAATTACAACGTAAATAACAAATATTTATGCAAACTTTCCCATCATCAAACGCGCTTCGCAATTTATATAATATACGCAATTTATGTAATTTGTATAGCGCTACATGCAATTTCTCAGATGAAAATAATGACGAATATTAAATCAGCGGCTCTTTTATGTTATTAATTATCTAGAGTCAAGTTTTGAACAATTGGTTTGTATGAAATAGCTATCTGGAAAAAAAATTGTTCATTTGACTAAATTATTTATTTGATTAAATTAACTTGTCTTAATTTTTTTGGAGAATGTATTTAAATCAAATATATATTAAATATATATTCAACCTAAATACATTCTTCATCGAAAAAATAAAGACGAATTAAATTAATTTAGTCAAATGAATAATTTTCTTTTTCACATCAGTGAGGAAATATTGAAGTGTCGGAAATCCGTAAAACTCTACGGAATAAGAACGTATTCGAGAAAAATTCGATTAATACTTGATCATATTCTTAAACCTGACTGCAATCTTTATACATATATGCGCCTATTTGCCGTGCTTGTCCGAATGACGATCCCGTGTCAACTGCAATCATAATAAAAGGCATGCGGTTGCGCGCTGAGTCGGCAAAATTTGTCGGCCAATTTTACCCTCACGGGACAAAACGTGTCGCTTAAATCGGAATTCCGGGAGAATTACATGCATTTCGCGATCACCCTCGCTCACTCGCCCGTCCGGAAAATTTGCATGCAAGTCCTTTTTTGTGCCATAGCCGCCGTCGTGCGGTGGAGTTCATTCTGCGACACTACTAACGATCAATCATTTCCCAGAATCGCGAATGCATCGCGGATTTGATAATTTCCTGCTCTATTCTTTTTGTCTTTTTCGGCGACGCACGTGACAAGAATCAGATTATTAATTGCAGTTTTGCATTCGATGTCGAGGTCGATCCATTTAATGTCGCGACGTGACATTATTTTTCTGGAAACTTGCGCGCGTACGTTTTTATACTACCATACGTGTTTTTCCAAAATATACATAGATAAATATGAATGCAAAAGCAAATTTATATGCCAACGAAAAATTGTTGTAATTCATAGAATCCATGAAAAGCCTCTGTAACTTATGAAAATTCAATAGCAAATAGAACTATTAATTCTTATAAATGTACCTTGTGGAGAGAAAACAGAAATATTTATAAATTTTGCATTTTAATGATTTTTTTTTCATAAAACTAATTTAAATGATTGAATGTATGATAGATTTGTATGAAGTAATAGAACAAATGAGAGTTAAGCTATGTAATTTAATTGTAATTTAATTGGCATTAAATTATATAAAATTCGTAATATAATGTTATTATTAATTTAATATATAATGTTATTGTATTATAAACTTAAATGACAGATTACAAATAAGAATTTGAATGTTTCGGCTCATTTTCGAATCATTCTCAATGCAAATCGTATTATTTAAATTATTTGATAATATACATTACAACATGAATTCTAATGATGAAGATTGGAATTGCCAAAAAGTGAATATCCGTGTTATTTATAACAAGAACTTATTTATCCGAATTCATAGAAATTGAAATGCATAGGCAGAATGTTAGTCGCTGAATAATATTAGTTCATATCACAGTTATTACAATGATATTTATAAAAATATAATAAATTAACATTAAAAACGATCAGTCGTAGGTAGAAAAAAGTTAAAATGATAAAGTTAAATAGATATTGTCAAAATGAGATTTAAAATCGAAGATTTATATAAATATGATTACTTTTTATATCAATTTCTAATAATGTAATTTTTTTTTTCTTAAGAAGCGAAACATAATACATAATTTGTAAACTAATAAAAATTTTTTTTTACAATTATCAGATTCTTCGCACTCGTATACTATCGTATCTGAAAAGAAAATAAATACAATCTCCGTTTTGTCGTGCCAATAATACTGAAACGCGCCCACGTTATTGTATAGACAGGAATGATGTGATAGGTTCGCAATACGAGTCAAATCAATGTTTCATAGAGAACAAAATCCATAAGCTTAAAAATCCACAAAATCGCGTCTTTCATTTTGCGAAAATTCATTGCGTGATACATGAAAATAGATTTTATTTTTATGATCAGCACTCTTAAGTTATATAAAATTAATGATGAAAAAAGCTTTTAAAAGTTTTCATTTTGCAGAGCCGTGTAATCTGTGCGCGGCGATTCGGTATGCTCCGCTTCGCCCTCCGTTGTTATCGCTATCGAGCTTTTCAGCAAGCTTTACATTCGTTTCATGACACTCTTCAAGCCTCACGAAAGCCCGGCAGCTGAGCACACGAGACCAACGTCGACGACGGCACGTTATATCCGTCGCGACATAGCGATATGTATACCCACCGTGCTGAGTACACCGGGTATTAATTACAGTACGTCGAAAAACCGTGTATCAAGATAATGTAATCCCACTTCCCGCAGAACGCGAGTAAAGAAACGAGCGTTATTGCTAAGCAGACTGCACGCATCTCTGCGTGCAGAAATTAATATACACGCGTAAAAATTAACGGTGTGCGAATAATCGCGTTGCTAATGATAAACTTCGCGAAAAGGGTTAATGCAGTAAAATTTTACATTCATGTTATATTCATAAATGTAATATGGACGAAGTAAACTACGCGTGTGCGTCTCAAACTATTCCAACACGAAAATAGATTTATAAAAGCGTTTCTTCAACAGCCATAATTTGTTTAAACAAGAATTTAAAAAAAAAAAGCGAAACTATTATTTATTCTGTAGCATAAAAATAAAAGGATTAATACTAAAGGCGGGATTAATGAAATGATTGAAAACTCTGAAACATATCACGAACGCATTTATCGGGATTACGTTTCGATTATCGGATACTAATTTCAATATGGCTCGTGCTATAAATTACGAATAACGTAATCGCTGTCAAGTATTCTCGCTTCATCACGTGAATATTCGCTCGGAAAACGATTTTCATTCTCGGATGTCTTTTCTATCCCCGGCAGTGAAGCAGCGTTCCAGTTACGCTGTCATAAAACCTAGCGCGTCGTCTTCATTCCATTTAAAAGATTTGCTCGTGAAATATGTGTCAGAAAAATATTTCACTATTGCCGAGCGAGCATTTCGCTAAATATACAGCAGGCAGGTTTCATGCATTCGAAGCTCCAATATAGTATCAAATATTCCGGGATCTATCGAACGAGAGTGGGCGTTTATTTATAAACGTTGGTTTGTCCCGATGAACCCGTTTTTTTATCGTTTGTTAATCCGGTCCCTGTATAAATGTTATGATGGCTGAATAAAATCCATTTTGTCGAGCGAGTCGTTATCAGTCTCCAATAAACAGAGTCGACTAAAAATTGCATGAAATACTCGGAAAGAGCGCTTTTTTTGTACCAACTCAGATCAATTCGAATTCAATAATCTGTGAAACACAAGAGCATTTAAATTTTCATAAAAAGAATGGACATATCCGTTAATAAAGTTCCATATTCTTATACTCTGTTAAATTTCTCCAAAATTTCTGCTTTGTACATTTTTCCCATAGCAACCATAACTGTGTTAATAATGTGTTCAAGCTAATCTCAGGGATTTTTTAACGAAACATCTGCGTAGACGTTACATTAACGCGCACTGTACACTTGATTTACAATCCTCCATCGATCAAGTTGGATTTTGAAGACTTATATTTTGGTTGAATGTTATGAATTTTCATAAAAAGAATTAACTTGTTCATTAATAAAGCTTTATATTTTTATGTGCTCTGTTGAATTTTCCAAAAGATCGCTTTGTACTTTTCCCAACCAAAAACTGTGTTAATAATATATCTT
>Ga0157362_1001128_pt1 | contig 10763 bp, 8 predicted proteins | sample AttlaeALBM3_FD_111480 | JGI IMG/M metagenome (GOLD analysis project Ga0157362, IMG submission 111480) | Fungus gardens microbial communities from leaf cutter ant in Ribeirão Preto, State of São Paulo, Brazil - Atta laevigata ALBM3 | ecosystem: Host-associated > Fungi > Mycelium > Unclassified ... | reverse complement strand
TTAGCGACGAGCATGACGGGGTCTGGGGTCTGGGAGGGGGGGGGGGTCTGGGGAATTTTTCTAATATAATCCGATACTATTTTTAATACAATCTTCCCGATCAGTTCGATAATTGAAATGATTCGGAACCTTGAGAATAGTCTAAGTTAATTATCGTGATGTTGCGATTATTGCCGATATCGTGTATTTTGAGGCCGATATCTACGATATCTAACAATATCTGCAATTAGTTCGTTGAAATAAAGTCGTATATGGCCGCGATCGATGATAAGGTTCACAAATGTTATCTGATAAGAAACGAGATCGTGGTCTACAAAACATATATGTTTTTATGTGGCATTATTATAGTCGAGCATGGCATGAGCATGTGCACGCTGCTTTTCCTGTAATATAGAGGCATCACTTGATAGTTTCTCTCGTATCGTATTGTAGTTACTTAGAGGGTGCTTCTGGAATTTTGTATATTACACGCGAGGTGCGTTGTGAGCGTGACGTATGTGTGTCAATGTACTTTATCTACCTGTGTCTGTGCTGTGTGACGAGTAACGTAAAGATTTATAATCATTTGTCATGGGATTTTTGGTGGTGATGGTCGTGTATGACGTCGAGTACATTTGTGATATCGCGAAAAAGTAACGACACTACCTCTTGATAGATTGCTTTCCAGTAACTAATGGTACTGTATTTTTGGTTCACTGTCGAATGAATCAGTGTTGCCGGATCGGAAAAGCTCGTATCTTTCCTTATAATCAACAAATGTCAAATTTTAAATAAATAATGTTTTTAATAAATAATTTTCTGACTTTATAATTAACTAATAAATTAGTTGATTAAAATTTTGGATTAGAATATTCTGTTGGATTTTAAAGAACATTTTATTCCTGAGTTATTTATATTTTACTAAATTTTATTTAAAAACGTTCGGCAATATGTAAATCGAACGTATTTTTATGTTGTATGGAACATGATGACGTATTGAATTATAGATTTTTTTTCTGGCAGCATTGAATTTGCAAAAATGTCTTGACTAGTAATGTTTGGTAGTTCGAGATACGTTGTGAATCGACGTGGTCCCCGCGAGTCGTTGGAGTTTTCAAAGCCTGTAAGGAACCTGAAGAAACACATTTCCGATGACTTGACGATGGCGACGTCGATCGTTTGTGCACATGACGTATTCCGACGAAATTTACCCGTAATCTCGAGCACATTGTATCGCACAAAACGGATACAACAGAAACGGGGATGGAGTCGTTATCCTTGCGTGTGCTTTCTACAGCTTTTCCGTTTGTACAGGGTATCCCCCGGAATTGATGAAAGCATTAACGTTATTTAAATTTTAATACTTTATCACTTAAATCTCAAATAAAAATTCTATTAAAATAAAGTTCGCTCTAGGTTAGCTTAATGATATTGTAATGATATATGTTTTCGTTACTCTTTAAAGTTAAATAATTTAACTTTAAAGAATGATTTTCCAATTTCCAGCTTATACTTTGAAAATGATTAGTATGTGAGTATTTTCGCCGACAACTTCATAAGACGTAACATCGTCTACTTTTCTTTCTTGATCCCGAGACGCCCTGTACATGTACTAAAACGACGAGTGCAATATCTGGTTGTTACCCGGGGAGAAGCCAATAACCATCATCGTCGCCATCATGAAATAACATTGTGCGTGCGCGCGTGTATGCGTGCGTGCTTATGTATGCGACACGGCGACCGCTTGTAAGATCGCTTTGCAAAAATCCCGCACGATGATCTTCCGTGTCGGAACACCGGAAGATCGATAGTGGAGTCTTCGGAGCTCTTGCTGTAACTCTTCGTTTTAATAAACATAATGTATAAATCATGCAACTAACACTCGCATGTCGATTGAACGCGGATAAAAACGACGCATAAATGCTGTCGCGATACTTACGCACGTGTCGATTAAGTAATTTGTTCGATAGCTGTTTCGGTCATGAAATATTGTCCTCATCGTGTAACGCGCAGCTCTTTATACACGTGTAACTTATTCTCTTAACCCTAGACAGTACAAGCGGTATTTATGATTTTTCGTTATTTATGATTTCAGAATTTTAAGGTGACATGATGTGCTATTAGATCATCAGGTTTTAAAAAAAAAATTTGATGAACCTTGACAAAATACAATAAGATACGAAATTAGATTAATATAGAATTACATATGGAATATATTTGATTGGAATCAAGAAAAGTTTTTAACTGTTTAGGGTTCAGCATTTCTAGCTCGCGTTCTTTCCGAACGATCGTAATCCAAATGCAATATTAATCGCTCGATATAATTTTCATGTTTCGCCCCTGAAGACTCGTGTCGACGCTCGTCTGAGAAGACGGCAGAATTGCTCGCGCCTTTTCTCTTGTAAGGCTAAGTAATCTTTTCTTTACTTAACCTTGCAACCCTTGCGATTTTCCAGTACCATTTAAAGGACCGCCACGCTACAACCCGAAACGACGCTCGGTGGCCTTCAGTGGCACTTCTTCAATGATGACGATGAGCTGCTCAGCGAGCAATTTGGGCACCCTCACCAGGATACCGTCCACCGAACAGCACGCGGTGACGTCTAGCGCCGGTGGTGGTACCACTGGTACCCTTACCAGAACCATTTCAGTGGAACAGTACTCGAGTATCACGCGAGTACCTTCCGCCGAGCAATACGCTACCACCGCAGCAGTGACTGTGAGTCTTAACCGAGTACCGTCCACGGAACAACCGTATCCACCACCTCCGTCGTCTGGCATACTTGTTCGGGTCGCGTCTGAGGAGAAATACGCGCCGCCTGGTGCTGTGCTTAACAGAGCCTCATCCGGCGAGCGATATGATGCCACGCTGATCAGAGTACCGTCCTCCGAGCAATACCCGACCACTAATACGCTGATCAGAGTACCGTCCACGGAGCAGTACCCAACCGCCGCGGTGGGCCTGACCAGAGTACCGTCCACGGAACAATATCCCTCCACCGGTGGTGGGATCACGATCGTCGGTCAGACGACCGAGTCGAGCCACCATGGAAGCCTCGGCAGAGTACCGTCCGTAGAATCAAGCAGAAACGATTTACCAAGAATACCGTCCGAACAGAACGGCCACCGACTGACGTCAGAGTACCAGAGTCCAAATTCCTTGAGAGATCCTAACGTGAGGTAAGCATAGACAAGAAAATCGTGCGCGAGCGCCGCCGATCGCTGGACAAAACGCGATAAAATCGCGTGGTTAAAGCGAGAGCGGACATGTGGGAGGGAAGAAAAGACTCTTCTCCTCTCCCGGGGAGATTCATCAGAATTCGACAAAGATAATTCTCGCTTCGAGTTCGGTCGACACTCGCAAGCAACAACGTTCGTTCGGTACGCTCGCGCGGTCATCGATGCTTCACCCTGATCAGAACCGATTTACGTGTGGCTGACTGGAAAAAAAAAAGAAAAAAGAAAAAAGAAATGCAGTCTTGCATCGCCACGCGAATCTTGGTCTTGATCGGCGCGAAGCGCGATCGATCGCCGATGTACCCTAAAAGTTGTACGCACCATTTCAAGATTACCGAGCGCCGCGGAGAATTATTCGAACTTGAGAATGGAGGGTCTGACGAGGCTGCAAGAGCACCGACTCGAGCTGCAACATCGCCTCGATATGCATAGATCGCAGATGGAGATGCCGCCATCGCCATCACCGAGCAGCAGGAGTTTAGCACCTTTCAGCTCGGCCAGCTCGAGCTTGTCCGAAGGCAGCAATCAGCCGTCCGGTGAAGACTCGGCCAGCATCGTCACAGGTACTATTATTTTCTCATTCTATCCCCTTCAACCCACCCTCTGCGCCCGCCTTACGATGGTGAGGGGACCAGAACAAAGAAGTCTGCTCCTCAATGATCCACGAACGAACAGCGAAAACACGAACATCAGTAGATATCCCGGATTTCACAAGAGAGCCAACTGCCAAAAATATAAGGAAGCGGATGATTGTTTCTTTTGCTCAGCATATCGCGCTTAAAATGACGGACCATCGTCATGATGTATGTACCATCACCACCAAAAACCGGCGGCGGTACGCAAAGGTGGTCAAACGACACGATGAGAGAGTTAATCGGACGATGGCTTTGATGGTTCGTGCATGCTTCCGTTTTTGGTGTCCCCGAGGATATTAGAGATCCGAATTGATGGCTCTTCCTTGCCAATCCAGCGAGCGAACTCGGCGAGGTCTCGCTCGTGGAAAGACACATTGCGCTTATTTTCATTAGCGACCGCATTTTAGGATGTGATGAATGTGACGCGACTGGCGATTTCTAGAGCTCTTTGCCGTCGTAGACACAATCTATAGGCGAATCGAATTGAATTGATTTTTCTGAGGCCGAGTGCGCTGAAGTTTTGATTTAGCGTTATAAGAGTTAGCCGTTTTTTCTTTTTCTCTCTTTCTCTCTTTCTTTCTCTGTCTCTCTTAAGGATTTCGATTTTTTGCATGGCGTTTATCGCTCGGTAAAGCGATGCGAGGCGAAGCACGAGAGCATCACGCTGAGTATATCCGATCGTTGTCGATTTTCTAGACAAGAGCCTCGGCGACACGGCGTCTGACGTGATCAGCGACAGTTCCGGGGTGGGAACCTCGCAGTCCGACACGACCAATTCATTATCCATTCCCGGCACGACGGTGGTCTGCGTGGAGAACTACAGCAGCGGGATCACCGGTCATCTGACTATCAATCAAGGAGACATCCTTGAAGGTACACCACCAGGCAAATCCAACAAAATGTACTCCTCTCGTCTAGTTGACTTCGTAATCGACGATGACATAATGTTGCTCGATGTCTCATGATGTTCCATTTTCCCCATTTGAACAATGACATCGTCATTAACATCGTATAATTAGGACGACAAACGTCTCACTCTGTCTCTCTCGATTTCTGTTTTATAGGTAACGACCAGAAATATTTTTTTAATTGCAAGCGTGTTTTTGTTTCTTTATTTTTAACAGTCACCGGTGCGACCGACTGCGGCCTCCTGGAGGGAGTCTTACGCGGGCAGGGTACTGGTCTATTCCCTGCCCATTGCGTACAAGAAGTTCGGCTGCGCCACACGAATATACCTCTGGGTCCACAACCTGCCAGGGACGGACGAAATCGAGTTTTAGGCCGTAGAGAATCGCAACACAAATACTTCGCTACCGCACCTAGATTAAAGAAACCGTAAGTTCCACGCTCAATCATTTTTAACTCGTTCTTAATGAAGGATACAATATTAACTTTGAACTCTCAGTGTCACGTCGGAGCCCCGCACTGTTGTTCTTCATCGTTCGAGGAAAGGTTTCGGCTTCGTATTGCGTGGCGCCAAGGCTACTTCGCCACTAATGGAACTCACGCCGTCAGCCAAATATCCAGCATTACAATATCTGGATGATGTCGATCAAGGAGGTGTAGCTGACTTAGCAGGTCTCCGAAAAGGAGATTTTCTCATTCAAGTAAGTTTATAGATATTAATTTACTGCTAAATATGATAAAAATTACTTTTATTTCTAAAAATTGTATAGAATTTCATAATTTTATATGCTTTAAATTATATTGCACTTTTCTCTTACGATTATTCAAGATCAATGGCGAGGACGTAACGACGGCTTCGCACGAACATGTGGTCGATCTGATAAGGAAATCGGGAGAGTTGGTGCGAATGACCGTGGTCTCGCCAGTGATCAGTCTTCCGAATTCCCAGTCGGCAGCCGCATTGCCAACTAGTCAACCGATTCAGAGACAATATGCAACCTTGCCGCGCAAGGGTAATAATAACGTGGTGATCGGCGGTACGCTTGGCAGGTCTCCAGCTCCTGTACCGCCTCGAAGAGATCCGAAGACAACGCTAAGCGTGGGACGAGCGAGAGCGCGATCAATGGTCGCAGGATTAGGTAATAGATCGATCTGATGTATAGTAGGCATTGTGAAACATTCGTGTTATATATTTTAATGATTTCGTGTTTGTGATGTCTCTCGTAGAAGGAGGAGGCGAAAGAGACGATCGTGACGAGATAGCATCGACTGGTGCGAAATCAAGTAGTGCGGAATCGATTCACATGCCGCAGCAGCCATCAACTGGACCAAACACCGGTCAGAACACACCAGTACAACCGAGAACAGCTAGCATCCGATCGCGTCCGACCTCCAGCAGAATCACTGCCGCAGAACTTGAAGTAATTATCTATCATCCGCTTGTGGCACGCGCGTCGAACATGCTCCCTCTCTTTTTCTTTCGCTCGATCACAGAATCTATCCGTGCGCTCGTTGTCCTCAAATTGAATGGCATTGTATGCACGAGACGAGACCGAGGCTTCAGCTTCGTCCTTTAATTTCTCTTCCAGGAACTATTTCAGCGACAGCAGGGTAGCGCCGGTGGTCAATACAGTTCGTCCATGATGAGCTCCTCTCACTTTCAGACTACTACTGGTCAATCCACCAAGTCGCATCCGTCATCGCCCGCCAAGACCGGCAGGGTGTACGCGAGCGTGGCGGAGATGAAGCGCAAGGGCAAAGTAAGGATGACCTGCCACTCAGTTACGAGCTCGCACTCGCCCTTTCTCGTTCGCGTTTCTCTTTTTAACATTAACCCTATAGTTAACAATAAGTCCTTCGATGAAATTTACCCTAGATATTAGCTGTTAATTTGTTTATTTGTCTGTTTGATTGTTCATCTCATCCATTAGTAGTTTGATCGAATTTTTTGACATCCCTTTAGATACAACTTATATTTTTAATCATCCCATAGAATCTAATAGACACGTTTTTTTCACTACTTATTTTCCTTGTATATCATATCCATCGATAGTAATTCGTTGATGCAATACTCGATGGTTAAGGAGATTACCCCATAAGAAAAGTCTACCAGAGTCGTCAAAGTCCAAAAGTCGAAAGTGTCGTCCGGCGTTCGGTGAACGCTCCTCTCTTTGGGCAATGGTAATGGTGGCTGTTTTCTTTTGCACGTGTGTTATAGTTTGCGCGTAAACCGGTGCGAGCGCACAGCAAAGGACGGTCCTGGTGCGAGCGAGATGACGAGGACTACTACTTGTATTACTGATCGAAAATACTTTGTTTCTAGCTCGTCCATGGCTTGCATGATTTCAGGTGACTAAGCCATTTGCTAAATGAAAAGAAATCTGACGTCCGCGAGGGCGTTAGGTGCCACTGTTCAGCTTCGTGTTCACGCCTCAAGTATGATTAACTAATTGCCGCATTTGCATTTAACCAAGTTCAGCGATTTTGCTCAGTTTTTTAAGTCGCTTTTCAGGATTGGTTCTATAAGCATGGAAGGCTAATAATAATACGTAAAAGAACATAACTACTTTCTTCGCAGTATTCGATAATATTAACACTTAAATGACGTTTTGCTAAAACAGTAATAGTAGTTGATCACGGTAGCTTGGAGTTCACGCTTAGCAGGAATATGCTTTTACCCTTGTATCATATTTCTCCTTTTACTGTTTGTTTCACTCTATTTCTCGTCTCTTCACGAAATTTTAAATTGCAATTTTGTAAATTCTTCACACTCCAAGTTTTTCAAAGTTAGCAAGACGATGACGTCGGTATTTGCAAGTCCATACAAGCCTCTTGTTCTTACGTTTGCAGTCGCAATCAAGAGTACGCTTCTTTGGTGGCTTGAGCGGCGGTTCCGATCTTCACAGGGATTTCCATAGCACACCGGATCTCAACGTGCAAGCGCAGTCATCGTCCCTTCTGGCGCCCAAATGTCATAGAAGTCAGGAAGACGTAAATGCTCTAAACGGTAGAAATGGGCTTCCACCTCCGAATCATCCGCCGCCACCTCCGCCGGTCGGGCAAGTCGTCAAGGTAAATGTTGGCGCAAACGTGCCAGATGTCGTTACGCCAGCCTCGGTTTACGATAATATGGCGCACATCCAGCAAGTCAAAGGTAATAATCATTTTTTGCCAACTTTATTTTAGAACCCCCCGTCATATTAAAATAATTTATTCTAGGCTTTGATCAAAATAAGTATATCTCTAATACAGTATAATATTTTAATTCTTTCAATATTTTGTTGCACCATAAGATAAATATTGTTATATTTATTACACGCAGAACTCGCAGCAGCTACAGTCGATGGTATTTATGGAGTGATGTCGAGTTTTCGGCCGTCGAATAGCGCAAAGCTGTACGCCTCGCCGGAAGATATGAAGACTGTTGGATATCGCTCGCGTAGTCTACCGGCTAATCGTCCACATCTGAGGAAGTCTCACAGTCTACGCGGCACACCGAGCAGCACAACATTCAAGTCGACCGGCAGCCAACAGGCACTGAATACCAATATCAATATGAACAGTAACGGAAACAGTAATAATTCGGTCAATAATCAGTACGCACAACCGTTGAAAACCACCAGGAGTCACAGCACGGCTGGTATTCGTGAGCGAAAGAAGAAGACTGTCGTGAGCACCAGCTCGTCCGTCACAAATCTTTCGTCGATCGTGTCCGGCACGAATGGAACACCTACACCACCTTCCTCGGCGCCGCCAATCCCCGAGCCAGATTACAGTTTGTCGGAGTCGGAAAACGATGAAGGCGAAGACGAAACAGATGAAGATGGCGAATCGGAGATTGCGAAGGAGCTAGAGAAGGCGGCAGCACGAGAGAAGCTGGAAGCAACGCGAGAAACGTCCGGCAACTCCAACACATCTGGCTCGAGTTCCTCGGGCAGTGGTTCGCTACCACATTCATTTAGTGTCGAGGAGATTCAGAAAGTGCGCACGCAATTAAAGTCGTCCAAGAGTCATCCGAACGATTTTCTCTTGCAGCAAACGCAGCAATCGCTCGTCGAGGACGGCGACAACAGCTCAAGCGGCGTCAGCTCAGATCAAGATGTGCCGGTGGGTCCACCGATGGGCTTCGACGACACCGCTGCACGGAATCTGGCTAATCAGGAGAGCAACCAGCACTCAATACCGGGAGGCACTCTGCTAACCGGCGCCAATCCGATCGAAAAGGAGAGCAATCAGACCAAACGATCAGGCTATGGAGGCAGCGGTTTATTGACCAGGCACGCAGTCAGCCTGGCGCAGTTACCGCCTCCGATCGAAGCTGATGCTGAAGAGCAGAACAATGATCTCTTCGTACCGCCGCCGCCGGAATTCAACGCCGGTCCGTCTGCCGGCGGCCAAGACCAGGAAGTGATGGTGTTCGCACCTCCGCCGCAGTTCTGCGATAACAAACAGCAAACACAACAGCAGCAGCAGACAATAGCGCAGAATCGTGTCAAGATAATTGGCGCGATTCCTAAGGTTGTCGGGAATCAGGTGAAGGCGTCGGGCGGTCGATTACCGTAGAGAGAAAACCACAGATCATAGGACGAATGATTTATTCGTACATTACTTCCTGATGGGCGAGCAGAAGAAAATTTTTAACACATACATCGCGATTTCGAAGTCAATATATTTAGAGGCTCTCCGCCTTTTCGGTAGTGATCACCGCGCACTAAACGAGCGCACTAAATTTAGACTAAACCGCGACGATTCGCGCGAGCGTATATAAAGCGCGATCGCTTGGACTTTTTTCCAAGAGTAAATCGTATTCTAATCGAGCGTCTAGGAGTCGTAGGAAGTATACCGAGAAAATAATTGAGCGCGTTTTTACCAAGTAAGTTTACGAGTGTGAGCGTACGTTCGATTGCACTACAATAGAGGATTGGTTTGTCACACACGAGCGCACGGTCGATTATAAATTTGTCCATCACCAGCCTGTCCGTGAGTGAGTCGACAGATCCGCAAACCGATTCGCTGCGTCGTAGAGAGAACGTGAGCGGCCTAAGGGCACGAAAGAACGGATATACACATACTGACGGAAGAAGACGAACAGTTGAGATGGAGATAGAAAGAAAGAAAATGCATTTGATGCGTGTACGCGTGCGTGAGTTGTGAATGTACAATGCATATCGGTTTGTTTTTCATGTTTCTATCGAACTACGAGGTGTTTTAATACTTTTACACGACACGACACGACACTCTTCGCTCCGAGAACATGGAACTGTTGAGACAATTTTTGCAAATCGCCGCTTCTAAACCAATTTTAAGCAAAAGCACTCTACAGCAGTCTCGTTTACTCTCGATCCCCTTCTAATCCGACGAAGTATTGACGGTGACGATTTCAGTGATGCAAAAATCACGTAACTGATTAGTTGTTAATTGAACAAGCGCGGTTTTTTAGTTTCTCTCGTGTCTAGACACTGCTCAAACGCCTAATCACAAAGCTCTACTCGCGAAGTCATTAGAGATTCTTTCTAGCTTATAATTGCAAATATTATTAATATTAGTATTATAATTTTATTATTATATTAATATTATTGTTAGAACATTGTTATTATAATTATACGGCGACTATAACGCTCCACTGATGAATCCTTCGAGAAAGCGTAGTCGCGTGACAAAAGGATGTGCAGCACTATACTTCGTTATAATGCACCATCATTACTCCAGCTTGTGTAAAGTAAGTCATACTCTTTCCATCGTGAAAAGCTTCCTTGAGCAGGAAGCTGGAAAACTTTTTGTCCATACATCACTGTCAAATATGAATGCAAATCAAAATCATTGCGGGTGAGATATCTTTCGCAAGCATGAAATTGATGAAGCTCTTTAATGATTGGATTGGATTCTCTTCGCACAAGCGCGCGGTCTAAAATCTTGCAAATTAATTGCAAATATTTACACACACGCACACGCGCACACACACACACACACACACACACACACACACACACACACACACACACACAC
>Ga0157362_1001127_pt1 | contig 10768 bp, 4 predicted proteins | sample AttlaeALBM3_FD_111480 | JGI IMG/M metagenome (GOLD analysis project Ga0157362, IMG submission 111480) | Fungus gardens microbial communities from leaf cutter ant in Ribeirão Preto, State of São Paulo, Brazil - Atta laevigata ALBM3 | ecosystem: Host-associated > Fungi > Mycelium > Unclassified ... | reverse complement strand
CGTCATTGTTGCAAAGAACACAGAGGAAGTGGAGAGCGAGAACAAGTAGTATCTGCAGGTGTTTTTCAAGGAACATGTTCTAATGAACGCTGCAAACAAAGCAAAGCCGATCACATGTCCCAATTGTTGTGAAATATCATAACTTACACGTCTTAATGCGAGAACCAGAAATCAGTAAAATCGATAGTCTTGCTAAATAAAACAATTCGTTCGTTACATTCGTGTTATTCGCTGAAATGAAACGAAATTCTTAGAATTTATGTTATAATTTAATTATTTAATTACGTTATATTAATTACATAAATATAAATATGAATATTTTGGGAATATAGAAAATGTATTTCTATTTCAACTTCTAAGAATTTTACGTGACTTTGAGCATAATTTTCTCTTGCAGCGAGTCACAATGCAATATTTTCAAGTATCATCACTGACGCAAGAGCTAAAGATTTCTATTAAAATAAAGCGCATCCTCAGTTAACACAGAGCGGAAATGATTTGGAAAGCCTTGATTTGCACAGCGGTCATATCTATTTCCTTTCACGCCCGTCCGAAGGATCGTGTATACGTGCGTCATTATTCAAGAATATATCTTGGTTTTTCCTCGAAATTTGTAAAAGAAAAAGGATTTTTTGCACGCTAGCAAACGGAAGTTTATTTCCGTGAAATTTGAATTTAAAATTTAGGATACATAATTGAAGATGTATAAGTAAAAATTGCAAACTCTAATTTCAGGGAGAAATAAAAATCAGATCGACGTCGATTAGATGTCGAACAACGTTTAATTGATGTCGATCCGATTTTTATTTTTCCCTGGAAATGAACGACTCACTCCGAGAAAAATCGGCTTCGAATCAAAGTAATCTGCAATATTTTCAAATATCTCATTCTCTTATTTTATCATTATCAATTATATATTGTATATATATATGATAATAGATGTCGTCGATCCATCCATTCCATTTATGTATGATAACTTGCAATATATATATTAACACTAATCTGGAGCGGAAATTACCGGAAAATTCACAAAGCATCACATTTCTTTTGTCTTCGATCAACACTGAGGATTTCACAATCGATGGATTATTATATAGGAACAATACTTGATACCGATTGCGAATCGATAATTTATATTGATAATACTGTGCGCGATACTGTATCGGGTCGCGGGTCTCTCATTGACTGTTTAAAGAACGTCAGTAACTCATTCGTCGTCGTTGTCTGCGCTTTCGATAATTATTGCCCAACTCAACCACGCTCGTTGACAGCCTTCCGCCCAGTTGGCTGTTTGTCGTCGCTCTGGTAGTTGATATCACTGATAACGAGTTAGAGTCCACTCGTTCGAGAAGAGTGCACTCTTTTGCGGCCACTTTATTAATAAAATACAAGCGCCGGCCGTCATCCATCAGACCCCCACAGCACGGTCAATTTTTTACATTCTCTCTGTATCATTCACGGGGAAGGCCGACCGCTGATTTTTCCATCCCGCGTTGATAATTCCGCTTTCCGATATTGCTGTTTAAATCCGCGAAATTTCTAACGTCGAGTCGCGCCAGTCATACGTCAATTTGAGAAACGGGAGACACTTATTTTTGTTCTACTCCGTATCGTCTAAATGATTTTTTCGCAATCAAATGGATCAAGTAAATTTTCTCAGAAGTACCCTAAGTACCTCTAAGAGATGTTAGCTTTTTCCATTTACAGTAATAATTTTGTGATTTTAGAAACTCGAATTTTTCTCTTTTTCATGAATTATAATTGATACTTTATAACTGATTCGGTTATTAATCTCATTTACTTTTTTTTTGCATTGCCATAATATAATAAAATGTGTAAAATATAACTCTAGTTTATATGTGCTTATCATATTTTACGGAAGCTAACAATTTTATCAGAAATAAAAATCAGGTCTGCGTATCAGCAAATCATTCTTTCTGCGAGTATTATCATTATTTATCAATTACATTTATCTCTTCTCCTATTTCTATTTTCTCGTTTTTTTTAAATTATTATTTTCGAAATATGTTTCAAAAATATAATAGTTAATGTTAAAATTAAAACATACGTTTATTTCTGAAAATTATAAAGTAATTGGAATTTTATTATACTCACAATTTAACAATTAAAACAAAATCTTTTATTTTCAACCACTAATGTAAATACTTCTGAATCTTATCAACATATACGAGTCATTTTTTTATCTCATTCTAAATTGGATATATAAATATAAGCTCCAGTATTTCCAATATGAAATATTTCAAATAATTGTATATCAAGATCTCAGATGATCCATATACTATCTCTGACTCTCGAAAAGAAGTTCGAAGCACTTGGCATTCATCACCAACGAACTTACCCGAATACTTTACTCCATCGATGCTCCAAAAATCCTGCGAAGAAACAAATTAAGGAATGCGTGTAGTCCAGAGAATTTCGCAAGGATCGCTAAGCGTGAAAGTGCGAAAAGTGGGAGCAAAAGAGTAAACGTAGGTCCTCGGCTCCGTTGGCATCTGCTTACGAAGCGGAACTCGAAACCATGTGTCTCTTCACAGCGACCGCCACCGGACTGCCCCCACAAAGATCGTTGGAAATAGCGTGGCTGTGGTGTCTGTTCGAGCTTAGTAGACCTCGGTAGGACCCACGCACACACACATATATACAACCACACACAAACGCGGTCCCTAAAGAAGTATCCATGAACCGGATCCAGAGTCCGGCTACATCCTTTATCGCCTATTGTCGCGTGACACGTAGACCCTTACCTATCACATATTTCTCCCGAGGGATTTTAACAAATTCTAGCAGGTACCCCAGGCAACACGCATATTTGAAAGAAATCTTTTGAACATGCATGTTGTCCGTGCAGTAAGACGATAAAACAAAAATAATTTGATTCTTAAATTACTCGAAAATACATCAAAATATGAGAGACGTTTATCATTAACTAAATAACTTATATTTCACTATTAAATCACTTATTTAGGGTAAAAAACATGCTTTAAACATGCTTAATTGATTTTTAATATATTTTCTTTTTAGTACTGTTTAAAGCATATTTGAAGCATTAAAAACATTTAAGAAAAAATATGTTTTACTCTTATAAGAAAAAAAACATTAGTCTTCATCAACTCTGCTTATATATAATATTGTCATAAATTTTTCTACCCGTTTTTTTCCGATATGAATTATTAAATTAAGATTTCACTTCAAAATATAAAAACTTATTATGTACGTAAAAAGCTAATATATTTTTTTAATTATTTTAGAAATATTTTATATTCACGATTCTTTCTATCATACAGTTGACAAAGCTTTATCGATGTTTCTTATGTCGCTAAGATTATACAAGTATCTATCCTATCAATGTTCTAAGAATTTGAATTAATTTATAGTACCGCATTTGAAACATTGAAGAACATCTATATGATGAAAGAAGAAAATAAAATAAATTTATCAATTTGGATTCTTTTTCAGTTTTATTGCAATGAACACACATTCGAAATGTATTGTACCAAGTGTAACTTAGTACAGTCTCTGTGGTGGTCCCATCGTAGATTTAATATGAAGCGATCGCACATTCTGCCAGTGTTTTTTTAACAAAGAAACAAGGAAGTTTATTGAGAGATGGACATTTTGCACCAACTCTTCAGGCGTCATTTCAACGTGTCCAACGGCTACTGACAGACACAACACCTGTAGAACAAAAACAATCATTATAAAAAGATAGGTTTTATATTGAAGAAAAAATTTTAACAGAAGACTATTCAGTATAACGCACCTTTTTCATTTGGAATTTGATGGTGGCCTTGACTTCGTCAATCTTGCCGACCATCGATTCTTGATGAGACAACAGTCCAGGAAATTTACCGGCTTTATTTAAACCAGGACCCAGAAGACGAGGAATTTGCTTGATCAAGGATTCGCTAGCCAAGAATGCATCATATTTTTTTGCTGTAAAAAGAAAATATAAAGAAAATTATATAATTTTAATTTTCAGTAAATAACTCATATTAAAAGTTTGGTAGTTTCTTTAATTTTTTAAAGAAAATTTTAAACTTAAAGAAATATATCTTTGTAAAAAGGAAACAAAGATTTTTTTAAACAGATTTTTATTCAATAAAATATATGTATCGACACGGATTGAGATGCAATGATACGATTCACATTACCCTCACCAAGTGAAGAACTTTAATCTCCTTCCTCTTGACGACCACCATTGTTTGAATATTAAGCAATGATGGTGCTTTTGGGAAGGTCAAATATACAATTTCATATTAAAACACATGCAAAAGCATATTATTAACATACCGAGTTTCTTGACGAGCTTTTTGTTCTTGTTAAGTTTCTTCAGGGCTTCTGCATCCATATATGGAATATTATTAGCTTTAGCTTCATCACAGTGCTGTTGGTCGCCAAGAACACATACTTGCATTTTTGGTCTAGGGATATTCTTCAACCTAACATTATAAAATAATTAGATTAATGTTTAAATAAACGTTTATGTCTCATGACTTTAACTCATGATTATGTATGATTTCTGCAATATTCATCTTTATTATAAAATCACATCATTAGAATAATAAATTTTCATATCATATACACAATTATATGAAAAAATAGCAGTATCTAAGTTCCAATGTTCTCAGATTTAAATAATTTACTACACAAATTCCTCAGATAATACATGCAATAAATAAAACATCATAGAACACTGGCGACTCAATAAACTTTAATTGTAAAAATGATATACAAACATATGTAAATAATTATTTGTTATATGTGTTTATTGACTTTCAAATAGAATTTGTAATATTCTTAAAAAATATTTCATATTTCAAATATTCTCTATTTCATTTCTTCCTTTACTAAGGATGATGTTCCAAGAATAATAACTTACCAATAGGATCATGATCCTATATAATTTAAATAACGGTATAAATACCTCCCCAATTAATTTAAGACCCTGGGTACAGGTCCGCTAGATAAAATCTAGCTCCCTGACATTACATGAGGCAATTTTTATATTCTCAATAAAGAATATGATATTAAGATTTAAAAAATGCCTCAAAGTCAGGTAGAAACATACTTGACGGTGCCTGAGAAACGCTTGTCCTTCTGTGGATCATAGTTCTTCAAACCGATCTGTAGTTCTATAGTTTCCAAGAAGTTTCTTTTCTTATCCTGCGAGTTTTGGAGCACAGCATTTACGCACTCATAAAGAGTGTCGCGGGAGACTTTCGATCTGCAATCGGAATGAAATAAAATGCACGTGCACGATCATCTTTTTGCTAGTCCAAAAATTCTTTTGTACGAAAAACTTGATAATTTTGGCAATTTTTTTCATCATAAAATCTTTAAAAAATTAGTGCTGCATTTATTTTTCATCAGATTACATCAGAATAAAACAATTTACAGTTTTTAGGTTTTCAATGTCACATTACTGATTATATATTTGCACTTCAATACTTGCATTATGTTAGAAAATATTCCAAAAATAATATATCTTCGTTAATAATTATCGTTTAATGCGTTTATTCGTAGCAAAATGACAAACTTTATGCATGTGATCGCAATTATTTGGTAGGATTAGATACTCACGTCATTTTATTACAAAGAGAACGAACAGGACACAACCAATGTTCTCAGAAACTGATACCGGAAAGAAATGGAACGTGAAATGTGCGGCGCAGGAACAGGAAGTGCGTCATTGGCATCATCGCATATTGATAGATGGCAGTTCGATGGCGAATGTAATAAAGGTCCCTAGGATGGCAGCATAAACGTATTATAGATGATCCCTAGAATCCCTAGAAACTAGAAATCACCTAAAGATCATTAACGCCTCTGTATGGATAAAACGTGAACTACATAGCTATTTTGATTATAATCGATTGATAACGTGCTATGTCTACAATCTCGAAATAAATATTCTCGAAAGATACGAAAATACAAGTTTATGTATAAAATATAATAATATACATTTATTTGTTATCTATATAAATAATTTATCGAAGCCTATATACGTATATTTATAATTATATAATTTACAAATTTTGTATTGCTTATATAATGTAAAATATTCCTTTTAGTTTTTGCATGCAGTTTAGCTTTTCTCTTTTTCTTCCAATACAAAAAGAAAAAAAGAAGAAGTTCAGTTAAGTCCAGTTAAAAAGAATTTAACAGCTATCTCTTGAAATATGTAGCTCCATCCTGAGTCCCATTAGCGGGAGAGCGAAAAATCGCGAACTTTCAGCCGCGCTTGGCAAGTGCTGTCACCTATGGCCGACCGACAAAGTACGAGTATTGGCCGTGCAGAGGCGCGCGTGTCACGTCACGGCGATCAGCTGTGCGCATCGCAGGTCGCGGGGATTCGATAAACTCGTGCGGAGGGGTGACTGTGCCGTTGTGGTTACACAGGAGTGATTCTCGTGCGCCTTCGCGGTCTTCGCGTTGCGTGACACCAGCTAGCTAGACTAGCAGCAAAGTGAGCGAAGCACTCGAGACTGTTCGAGGCCAATTGTCGAGGAGGGCGAGCGCGATCACGACGTTGAGGAACGGTAAGCAGTCGCGGACGAATCGGCCGCGATATGTGCTTCGGTGGCCAACGGGGCATGACGGGAACAGGTGACAATAGAGCCGCGCCATGTTAGATTTCACGAGATCGCGAAACGCGCGCCGCCGCCGCCGCTGCTGCTGCCGCCGCCGCCGCTGCCGCCGATGCTGCTGCTGCTGCTGCTGCCGCTAGCTGCCTACTACCGCCTGACTACTACCGTGGTGCTAATACTGTGGAGAAAGAGTGAGAGAAAGGGAAGGAGGAGATTTACACTTTGTTTTCCCGTCTATCGCGCGCGCTGCTTTCCTCACGACGGTGATCCACACGAAAATCATCCAAGCTGGATAGGTTACCCGAGTATCTCCGCGATACCGTGGACTGGTTTATGGGGTAAGTCTGTCCTCTGTCTCTCTCTGTCTCTCTCTCTCTCTCTCTCTCTCTCTCTCTCTCTCTCTCTTCTTGTTCTCTTTCGCGACACAAATAAAATAAAAGGCTCCGTCGCGCACTTCTCCCTCCTCTCCCCTCTCCCCCCCTCTTCCCCTTGTCTTCATACCGCGCGTTGTCCGACCTGTCCGCGACCCTCGTGTACCCGCTTCGCTTCTCCGGCGCGGAGTGAGGTTAACCTCCACCTGAGTTAACCTCCACCTGAGTTAACCTACGTCCGTGAACGATGGAATAAGCGAACGAACGGTCGCACCGTCTCGGTTCTCGCTCGTGCAATTATCCGCGCGCCCGGTTCGCCTTTTCTCCACGAGGAGAAAGTAACCGCGGCGAGAGAGTCCGTCGATCGCTATGCGCGACCATCTCCGTGGGTTTTCGGTGCGAACGAGCGTCGCCTCAGAACATCTTCGTCATCGGTCGAGGTGACGCGTGTACCTACGGGCCGCCGAAATACTATGCGTACGTTCGCGTCCAGCTAGTCTGTCTCTCTTTCTCTCTTTCAGATCGAAATCTATTTTTTTCTGAACCGATAATTCGATCCGTTAACTCTTTATCTCATTGATCTGTTCTTGCGTTTTGACATCGAATCACCTTGGCGCGATTAAGAATTATTTGGGAATTGCTTTAGAACAAACGTTAACGAGCTTCTCCAATTGGAGATCGCATTGTTTATTTACGTAAAATCAAATTTCAAAGTCTCACCGTAAAGCAATCAGGCGAAAAATATATAAACATTTATTATCTAATTTAAAAAATTTATTATCTAATTTGTGGAGTTAAAGATTATTTCCGCGAAAAAGAAGTTTTTTTTTTAGATATTAGGAATTTTCGAAGTTCTCTAAGTGCAATTTTTCAGCATCATTGTTGCTCATTCTTGCAGTCGATGACATCAAGATCGCAATCATGGGGAAAGAAACTTTGCTGAATAAGTCTTTTTTTAGATACTGAATAGGTCACGTCGCGTCGGTCGTCTCTCTTTCGGAAAAATGAAATCTCTTTGGCGACTTTACTCCTTTAGTAAAAGTTTGATATTATGATGATATTTCATTTTAATGAATCAAGTATTGTCTGATAAACTGAAGGAATACAGATAGATAAGAAATTTTTTTTATTAATTTAAATGGACCTTAACGCGAGATTTTAATATTGAATGTTTAATGTAAGTTAAACATGAAAGACATCTATGCACGACGCTCGGTCGATTCAATTTAATTTTTTAACGAAAAATTAATTTATTTTGATTTGATTTTTTGAAGTTATCCTTTTGCTAAGAAAATTTGAAATTAAAAACTCATTACTTTGTCTCTAATGACTTTTATTGCACTTTATGAGAACAACGCGATAGACAGAGAAAGAAAGTGTATTTAATCACATTTAACGTCAATCGAGGTTGTAGGCTAGAATCAGTCGTCAGTGGATAGTTTCGGTTTACTTATACTACTTAACGATTTTCCCTTTGCTCTGTTCTCACTGTGATGCAAATTCTCCCGTGATGATTGTATGGCAAATTTGATCAGCTATCAAAGGACGATTCGCAGAATCGTAACAGCTTTCTAGCTATACACGAATTTACTTACATAAGGTATAACGTTCATATATCCATTGAAACTTTTGGATCAAAAAAGATAGTCACTGTTATATTCAGTTATAAGATTATATTCATTTGTAAGATGGATTCGATATTTACATAATTATTTTAAAATTAATATTTAAAATAAATATTTAAAAATTTATTATAATTAGAGATAATATATTCTTGATTAAAATTTTTTTCTTTATTAAAATTTTTTAAAATTATCTTTACCAATTGAAGATAGCTCGGAAATAATATTACATAATTATTTACAATTAGAAATATATTATTACTATTGTAATTATTTTTTGTAATTTTTATTGTATAATTGTTAATTATATGTATGTATATGATTGTATGTATACACATCCTAACTTTATGATTATTGCTTACTTAATATTTAAATTAAAACAATGTGGAAAGAAATTTTAAAAAATTGTCAACTAATTGAATACATTCTACTTCTGTTAACGAAAATATTATTTTCGCAGACTCTTAGTCTTATTCTTCGCTGCATAGTGTTAAGTATATAATAATACTCGATAACAAAGGCGATATCAAATACGACGGAGTCACATTTATCAGACTTAATTCGCGAGCACGCGAACCGCTCACATAACATAAGCAGAATTCGTGTTACAATTACCGTTGAATCGATGATGGATCAGCGATCCATCCTCCAGTTCTATTCCATCGGGATATCACAAGCTACTTTTTTGAGCTTCCGGAGCGAGCTTTTTCTGCGAAATTTATGCATAAGATTTCCCCCGTGACACACTATTTTGTGTATTAAAATTTGCACGCTGGATTCTTCCACTCACCTCGATGAAATAGCATTGCATGAATAATTGTGAATTTTATTTTACTTTTACCGAATTTTTGAAATCAATTTTGTAAGATCCAAGATTCTTTGTGCTCTGACCGTAAATATTTTCGTAATCTCTCAAAAAATCAATAAAAGCATCTCTAATTATATATAACATCATGCATGTACGTATTTATACAATTACAAAATGTTTCTTCTGTTAAATTCATTCAGATTATCGTGTATTTTTAGAATAACTTTTTTCTATTTTTTTTAAATATATGTAGCTTACATAACTTTTCAATCTATGGCACGATGCCATAGATTGACGTGCTCGTTTTAATAACGGTTCTTTTTGCCAGGTCATGAACAAAAATATAATACCTTGTTTAAGGTAATATATACGACCTTAATATTTTGTAAACAATAAAATATTTATCAATTTCAATTATTGTTTACTAACAGAATATCGAATTTATTTTATTTATTTTTAGCTAGCTACTCCTGTAATAGTTGCTGTTGAATAATTCGTCTTGCCAAGAAATTAAAAATTATTTGAGCTTAGAAGATTAGAATAAGAAGATTGTTAAGTCGAGCGTGAAAACTGATTTTCTTGGAAATGGATTCTCCATACGAAGAACTCTATACGAAAGAACTTCTTTTCTGCAGCATTTATTTCTTTGTATAGAATCTTTACTTTTCCAATCGGAGTTCGCGATTACTAACAAAAAATCTATCAACTTCCGAAAATGAACGACGTTTCGCACTTTATGTGTTTTTTTCTACGATGATATCATTTAAAGGCCGCCGGCTCGTCCGACCCGGACGTTTTCCTTTAGTCTGATGATTTAATTAGCGGTATCTGCCATCGGAGTTAAACGAACGTCGTTAAAGCTTAAAGCATAAATACGTCGCTGTATCGTAAATCCTTATCGTATTATTAGTTCGTAAGGGTCAGAAAATATGAGTGTTAAATGCATATTATGAGCATTTTACTCTCAATAATTGAAATCATGTAATGGATGGTAATTGGATGGCACTTGGGCGTATCAACTATAACATTAATTAGAGCAGTCAAGAGAGAGCTTATTGATTTTAATAAAAAATATAATAACAGGTAAAATATTCTGAAATTGATAGAAAGTGATTATATTATTTTCTTCCTGTAAAATTTCGACTCTTACATAACGAAAGTTAAGTTCGTTTTTTTTTTTCGTAACTTCTTCGAACTGTGACATGCAATATTTCAACGTCGTTTGCATTATCGCTCGTTCCAAGGGCAGTATCTTTCGTTAATTTATAATACTTGGTTGGAAACGGCAGTCCGAGTGTCTCTAGCAAGCGGGCAAAGTCTCTGTTCGCTGGCGCGAAACCGAACGTAGCGATGACTCAT
>Ga0157362_1001125_pt1 | contig 10781 bp, 6 predicted proteins | sample AttlaeALBM3_FD_111480 | JGI IMG/M metagenome (GOLD analysis project Ga0157362, IMG submission 111480) | Fungus gardens microbial communities from leaf cutter ant in Ribeirão Preto, State of São Paulo, Brazil - Atta laevigata ALBM3 | ecosystem: Host-associated > Fungi > Mycelium > Unclassified ... | reverse complement strand
TTTTTTTAATATTATATATTTTTTTGTTTATATATATATATATATATATATATATATATATAATTAATTATCACTTATATAAAGCTAAAGTTTACGTGAAGAAGTTAAAGAATAGATTTTATTCCTTAAGTTTAGTTCCCGAAAAATGTTCGATTTCAAATTGTTTTTGAATTGTAACTCTAAAGCGGTTCACAAATATTTTTATCGTGCAAATGACTCTAAATTGATCAAAGGATCCGTAGATTAAAGCTCTCTATCTCTCTGACACGTCTGGAGACACCCAACATTAGTAGTTTTCTGCGTGACTACGAGGTGAGGTAATCGAACGATTCATAGACCGTCTCGCTGTATATATACAGTATACATAATTCTGTTGAGAGTAAAAGTTCGATGCCCCGTCGGCGGTTCGTACCCTACCTAGTTTAGCTTTAGCTTTATTTTTCTTCTTTGACGCAGTTTATTCGCTTTCTCTTAACACGTGTTTGAACTTAATTATCGAAGAAAGATTCAGAGGGAAAATTTATCTCTCCGGTTTTATCCAATTTTTTGTTTTTTATTTATATTTTTATTTATATTTTTATTTATAATCTACAAATAATAATTTAACTGATAATTGTATAGACGAAAAAGAAAAAAATTCATCTTTTGCATACGATTTCATTGGACGTAAAAAAATTAATTAGTTATATACCAAATAGATGTTAATTTTAAATTAATGTACGCGAGCTTGTATTATAAATTAATATGTACAAAATAAAAATAGAATGTAGTAAGAATAGGAGCGTAATAATAAACAGATAACTACTTGTGATTACTTCATAACTTTTTAAGGATTCTTCTGTTATTATTATTATTACTTGGAAAGTTTTCGTTTATAAAATAATGATACTTTATTTACGTGAAATAAGTAACTCGTTCGAGAACTGTGCTGTGTTTTATTTCAAGGTTGACGTTTCGAAGAAGTCGTTAGGAGATTCTTGTGTATGTGTATGTGCGTGCGTTCGTGCATTTTGCAACTAAGCGATTATGTACGCGATGGACGTAAGGTTTATTTAAAATTACGAATCATTTGGCTTATATTATAGTGAAGCATGCATAATAATTTTATCTATACAAGAAGAGAGAGATTAATGTTTCGATTGTAAAACGGGCCGTTTACAATCTGTTGCTTCTAATGTTGCAGATCAAAAGAAAATGAAGTTTTTTAATTAATCTGAATTGATGCCAGATTCTTGTTTCTCTTCTTATCTTTCGACAGGATTTTACTTCTCATATATTGAAATTTGAAGAATTGAGAAAAGATATTGCTGTCGTATGTAAAGAAATGTACTTTCAATAAGCATTTCATTAATTATTCAAGAATTGTTTGAGTCTGATTTTGTTGGAAGAAAGTGTCGCTCAAATTTAGCCGAAGAATTCGAAGCATCTCATATATTCGTATGTGGCTCATAAACAGCAGAAAAGACGACGCAGCATCCTTTGTCGCGGTTTTATCGAGCAGATGGTCCGCAATGCTTGTTAAAGTCACTCAGTGACTGATTGGTGTCCAAGGTTCCTGCTTAGACATTTTGAACGTGTAACTCGGTCTTTCGCCAATCGCTTACGCGGTTGCTTAATTTGGTACGCGGTTGAGATTGATATGCAATGAGCGATGTGTCCATGCGAAAGGCCGCGGTTATCCAGTGGATAACTAAGTAGCTTTTCTTAAACAAGATGTGATCGATGACAAGGACGAACAATTGTATAATCGGATTGAAGACGCGGTGATTAATTCTTTTACGGCCGTAAATTCTAGAGCATTTCATTTCGTGTTGCCACGCAAAATGGATTTATTCTAAAATTGTTGAATGTGTATGTATTCTTTAAATTATTATCTACCGGATCCTTTTAATTAAGATTCAATCAAAATAGCACCTTTTTCTTGAAGATGTCAATATAATTAATTTGAATCTTTTCCAAATTATTTGAAAATAAAATGAATTAACTTGAAATTAATTATTCAATATATTTATCTTGTTATTTTATTATTATTAAGACTATGATAAGGTTTATCGCTTATCTACTAAAACATATTAATATAGCTTTCGTTAAATTTAATTTTATAAAAGTATGCAATAAAATTTATTAGACGTAATATAAATTATATTTTTTGATCTCTATAAACATTTTAAATAGAATCATATCTTATCTCTTATCTGGGATCACATTATGAGGTGATTTATTATTATCTTATTCGAAAACATAGAAGTTCCATTACGCGTGTTTTTATTGGATCGTACCGGCATGACAAAAATCCGTGAACTAATAACGGACTGGTTTGTAATGGCTCACATTCAAATACTATTCCTAACAGTAATGCTGTTCTCAATCTTATGCAATGCATATAGAATACTATTGCGTAGTGCCAATACCAATTTGTTGAAACCGTTTGTTAAACGTTTGACCTTTAGTTGGCGTTAACTGTATATTTATAGACCGCAGTAATGTCAATTGGTTTACATCAATTACAATTGACAATGCTATATGAAATTTTTTAATATTTATTTCACGCTACTTAAAATCAAGATATTTAATTTTCAGCACTCTTCTGTATCGTTAAAATAAGTATTGTTAAATATAGAGAAGAAGTTAAATGTGGCAGATTATAGCTTTTTGAGATCAATTTTAAACCTTATATAATTTTGTTGTTTAAATTAATTGCAAATAATTAGTAAAAAGTTAATAAAACAAATATTGATAATTCATAATATCCATTTAATGTGTAAGTCAGACAAAAGTATATTGATATATCATTTATTGGATTATTTTCTAAAAAAAAAAACCTCTTGTAAAGTAAAGAGGCTATCCAAAAATTGCATCTCGTAAATATAACAAATTTACGGATGCGGTAAAATATTTTGTTATGGGTTTCAGCAACAGTACTCTCACTAAACGATCATTGAATACTTTGCTCCCCAAAGACAAGGATGAATCTTGTTGCTTGCCAAGCCTTATATATACTGATTTTGATATTCTGCTTACGGGAAAGTATAGCCATCTATTGACAGACGCGACAACTGCGAGGCGTATACAAGGTGGAACTTAAAATATCATTATCTAGCTCTCATTGTTTTACCTACGTATCTTCTCGAAATATCGATAACAAAATATATTATATAAAAATTTTTGCTATTTTTTACCCTAAATAAAATGCAATTTATATTAAAAAATATTAATTCACAGTATTATTAATTCTCGTAAATGTTTAAAGTGACACGGAAAATTACTTTTAATTCTTCAAAATTTTTCCATTTGTCAAAACATGAAAGCTATCTCTCTGTCGTTTACACTGCGATTTGCAAACCTTCCTCTATCTTTAATGTTGGAATCTATAATTATTATTTATGCAACTGTAAATGTACACACACACACACACATGCCAAATTCAATATTCTCGTATCATTGTTGACAGCCGGAATATAACTATATAACTATTGTTTGAAACTTGTATTTATCCAGAGAAACAATCAGTGGATGAGCTTCAATCGTAGGCACTAATTTAGGCATTGCAGAACTTAATATGGCTATCCTAGTTGAAAACTTATTCATACGGGACGTCACGCAATGCAACTCGTCATTACCATTACCATACATTACAATATGTTTTTAATTTGCTATCATTACGATTTAATAGATGCAAGCATTGTGAGAAAGAGTACTTGTTTAGAGTATTTCTGTCATATTTCCGAAACACTCGACGATAGTTCAATAGAATTTTTTCATAAATTCTTTTTCAAAATTTTTTTCAAAAGTTGTTATTTCTATGTTGACATATATTGGAATGGCTTGTTTAAAAAAACTAATTTATGAAACAGATTTTAAAAAAAGAATACAAATATAATTGAATATGTAAAAAATAAGAAAATACGAAGAATGGAAATATACAATTTTTCTTCCTTTTCTATATTGGGCATCTTAATTGTTAATGATTGAGTGAACTTATTTATGAGATTTCTGGCAAAAATTAATTGGTGATTTTTACGTATTCTTCTTACATATTTATATATTCTTTTTACATATTCATATATTCTTCGTATAATTAATAATTATTGGATTAAAATTTGGATTATCATTGTATTGAACAAACCACTCAATGCAAGATAAGATTATTTGTAATTTTTATAATCATTTTATGTAACGATATCTATACGATTCTCTCTTTCAATGATTCGTTCTTTCGATAATTTCCGTTGTATTATCGAAGATAACAAATATAATCACGCGCAACTCTAGCTCATTAACAGTTAACAATCCATTTTTTAAATAAAAAATATTATTAATCATAAAATTTTACAGCTTATAAATAATCTTCAATTTTTTAAAGATAAAACATATTTTTTTTAGATATTACATTAGAAAAGATCGATCTTACGATGATTTTAATATTAGCAAAAGTATATATATTCAATCATAAAATATTCAATTAGAAAATATTACATATACATAGTAAAAATAATACATATAATAGTTTATAATTTAACTGTAATCTTTAATGGATTAATTGCAGACTAATGATGAATGGTCAGATTTACTTTATGAAAGAGCGAAAAGCTGTCACGTGAATCTAATCTACGGACATGACATCACGCGTGCTCTCCTCGGGAAGAATACGCGCGCGTATATGTAATGCAATAATGCTTCAATTTTATCGTTCCGCATAATGAAAGATGTCACTGGAGATACGCCAGTTTGCGTAACAGTTGACCGTTAGATCGGAGGTCATTCCGACAACCTAGAAACTGCAGAAGGATAAATTCCGACCTTATGATACATCGAAATTTTTTAGCTACCGGATAAACCCAAACAGCATATTGCACACAATATTTATGAAATATTTACAAAATATTTGTAAATACTTATAAAACTTATTTTAAATATTGTATTTTGTAAATATTTTGCGATCTTATGTTGCACAGATCATAAATATTTATTATAAATATTAAGAAATATTTATTGTAAATATTGTAAACATTATGAAAATAACGTTATAAAATACTTAATAATTCAAGTTAAAAATACTTACTAAAAATATTTACTTATATTTATCATAAATATTATTGTACATAAAATATTTAGTCTGAATTCTTCTTTTTTCGAATAAAGCTTTATATAAAATACGTGTAAAATATTTACATTTCGAAAAATGAATACTATAATGAATTTATTATAAATATTCTATGCTGTCTGGGAAGAAGTCCTATGCAATCTTGGAAAGTAATGTTAATTTTTCATTATTGTCGATATCGAAATTGTTAATAGTCCTGAAGTGTTGATAATAGGTATGAACTTCATGAAATTCCTAATCAGTATTGGATTCGTACGCATTATTAAAACAACATACTGTGTAACAGTAACAGATTTTCATAATTTTTTATTATATACTTAACGTATTTAGACATTCTTAATACAGATAATATAAATTCTCTGAGAATTGGAGATAATTTTTCAGCTGTGATTAAAAAAAAAGTGAAGAATTGCGTTTAGGAATGTAGAAAATGATTTTATTAATGAGATTTTATTATTCAGTTAATTTTAGGTAAAATTTTTAGCGCAAGAGTATCTCAAATAATCTCATAAGTCATTTTGTTCACCAATTACGTCGAGCATTAATACTTTCGAGAGTTGTCTTTACGAAATTATGAATAATTGCGAAAACAATATTTTTTTTTTGAGAAATAAGCTCATCAAGTCTTTCGCTCGCTAAGGATTGGCATGTAGAACTTTATACATATATATATATATATATATATATATATTTATTATGGAGTTATATGAGCGATAAACAAGTAATCAAAGAGATAACGAATATTTATACAAAGTATGCCACACAAAAGTAACACGACACTTGCGATTTATCATTGTCATCTTATCTGGGTGCAGTTTTTCCAAGGAGGAAACGACAGTAGCAAGGCTTGAGAGTTACAAAAGTTTTCGTAGTAAAATTTACAACTTACTTTTGCATTTAAATCCAATACGAAGCAAAGCAAAACGTAGAACCAGCGTTGATCTCCCTGAAATAATTTTTTACTGAATGATGAACTTAATGACCACAATCAGCAAAATATTCTGTAAAGGAATAATTATTTTAGGAAGTTATTTGCGAAATCAATTGTACTGTTTGCTGCATATATCTTAGTATTATTTTACTTGACGCATTTTATTTTCTAGTAGAATTATCTGATTCTAATAAAATCATATAACGAAAACTTCCTTTTGCGGATGAATATTTGATTTGTTTTTTTTCCATACGGATGTGCACGCAAAATATAGCGGAAGAAAAATTCATTGCTCTGCAGGTAATACGAAGGTATGACGAATGTAATCATGGTTTATCGTGCAATTCATGAGCTACTATGATTATAATTTATAATTATAATTTATGATTATAATTTATGATTATAATTTATATGAACAAGAACGACTCATTGCGTCGCGCAATTACGTGCGCAATCAATATTGACATGCTCCATTATGAACTTTTCTTATTTTTTACAATCCGGAATTATATACATGATTCAATTTATAATAAGCTTTTTATGGCATTTGTCCTAAAATAGCCGCAAAAAATGAATTTAAAAATATTAGCTGCGTAATTCCAAACGATGCGTAATCGTGATGTAGATTGAAGATGAAACTGTTATACAAAATGAAGATAAGATTTGTCTACAAAACGTATCTTAAAGATCATACATGGAACTTATAAAATCGTTATCTACAATATCTCAATCCTGTATATCTTTCTTTTTTATTTCGTGTTCATGTCACGGTTAATATTTGGTCAGCAGTATAATTTCCAATGAAACTGATTCTGTAAGACAATAGTTGAGAGAGTGTCGCAATTATGCCATACATCTGTGCAATTGATTCTGCAATCAGGTATACCCGTGCAAACCTGCATCGCATACAAAACTGTCGCAGACACAAAAGAGACAGTGCTTTGCTATCCACTCTTATCTGCTAACAGAAGATCGTCACGAGTTCAGATTCCCTCTCCTTTTTCCACACACTCTCCTACCTCCTTACATACCGCGAAGGTGGGATTTATTCGTTGTGTCGTATTTGAATCAAATCAGTTGCAAAGTATTGTACCTGAGTGACGACTGAGCAGGACTGTCTATACATAATTCTATCAGTAATTGGTAAGGCGTGTTGATTTTCAACAAGATTTGTTTCCTTTTCTTTTCTTAGATTATACGAAAGGAGAAATGTTTTCTTTTTAAATTGCCTTTTTAAGAGTAAGATCTTGTTTAACATACGAGGAATGTGCTCGGAAAATGTATTGCGTTCTCTAATGCGTTCGCCAATCGCGAAAAGGATGTCTGATTGATTATTCGCGCGATGACGAGGTGAACTGTCAAATATCTAAAGATATATAGCTGGATTCCTTAGCTATTCTTTTTTAGAGTTACAATCATTATTGTTTTTAATTATTTCTAGAGAACACGTGCAACAAAGGTCGTAATTTACATGCTCATTTGTGTTTCCTTGTTTTTTTGAAGAATGCTCACCACGCCTTGACGTAATTATTACCGTTGAAAAAAATCTTAATTAACTGCCTGTCGAAGGCGATTAATGAATTGAATAGGCATATCTATCGTTTGAAGATGTGTTGGAGCATACATATATAACACATTTTAAAAGGCAGCACATTTCTGTCTTATATTTTTTACTAGCGCTCAACGACTTAAAAAAAAATCTTCTCGTTTTTGCTGTTTTGCTTCAAAACTATAAAAAATTCGTGCAAATATTTTAATGTATAAATATGCGAGTTAAACATTTTGTATGACAAACAAAATTATTCGTGTTCAGAATTTGTAAGTTCAACGGAAATACTTCTTCCTCTAATTCCTGAGGATTATTCATAATTGAACATTACGCAATTCAGCCTAGAAAGAGAGAAAAAGAGAGAGAGAGAGAGAGAGAGAGAGAGAGAGAGAGAGAGAAATATTTCGACATTTTTTCAGAAAAACGCTACAAGTATTTTACATAATCATTTAAATTGGAATTCATCTGAAACTTTCCAAAATAAATAAAATAATACTGAAAAATTTTAAACACTTCAGTTAAGAACTTAAAGTTCTAAATAGTATAGAAGTTGGAGGAGTGAAGTTAAAAAAAATTTGAATAGCTTTCCAAAATAAACAAAACAATATAGAAGATTTTTTAAAATAATTTAATTAAGAATTTAGAATTCTAAAAAATATAGAAGTTAGAGATGTTTAAAAAAAATCGCAGTTAGTTCGCGCATATCACGAGGGCCCCGATGGTCCATTTCGTGCGGATATTTCTTGTGTCATCTTCCATAGGAATTTTATCTTCGGGCTTCCCGTAGAGAGAAGTTATTATCTCTGCTGGTCGAGCGCGTAACTGATACTGATCCAATGTTCGGCTTCTCGTCGACCGCGTAATGTCGGATACCTGACATTGGATTGATTTGAACGAGTATCTGCCGCGCGTACAATGAATAAGCTCATCGTTCGCGCTTCTCCTCTCTTGTCACTCGTTTGTAGTTCATTGTGTTGTGTTGGCCCGGACTCGTTCAACACGCCACGTTGAATAGGAACCAACGGCGAAGTCGTAAAGTCCGCGATAGTACGAGACGCGCGCCAGTCGCGCGGTACCCATTGTGCTCGCTCGAATCCCCTCATAGGATCTCGTTACATAATCATTTTTTTTTTAATTTTTTCCACAACAGTGCACACATAACGTTTATCGTCACGGTAGTGCTCCAGCACACGTCGAACGTAACCCGGCAAACGCATACTCAGTGAGTCGATATTTTCATGCTATTTCTATAGTCCGCGCCCATCATGTCCACACCTCCAGCTCGATATGTTTATAATCCCATAGATCTGTAATTTGTATTAATTAGCATTATAAAACTGCTTTGCTATTACGAGAATGATGTTAGATGATTGAAATTTAAATTCTTTTTGTCAAGTAGAAGAATGATCGTATCCTTGTAGGATACGATCTATGTTACTTTCGAATGATGCGATGATAATAATAATAATTGGACGAAGTCAATATGAAGTGATCACGTGAATTTGTTTTGGCGTAAATCCAGATAAGATACTTCTAGGTAAAATAATTTCGCAAATTTATTTCAATTAGCTTCATAAATTCTGGACTTATGCATCGCTTTTTAATTAATCGATTTGATGAAGTTAATGAATTCAATTTAATTTATATGATAACCTTGGGTTTAGATCTTAATCTAGATTAATCTATGATATTGTCGATCAGCCGATCTATGTGATATCTTTATCATTATTATGTAGTGTGTATATTTTCACATTAATATTTTACTTGCAGTATGAACATTTGTTCTGAATATTATATGCCATCCGAAATTTTTATAAGTTATTAGAATGACAATTAGAAATTTATTTTTTTTTTCAATGTTGTTAAAATAATCGATCATAATTGAATAAATGATTATTTTGCATTAATGATTATTTCAATAATTAATCTGGATGAGTAATATTAACGATTAATTGGAGAACAAGCATTTACTGCTCGAGAAGAAATTTTATTTTTTGTGTCGCAAGAAGAATGTTCATTACTTTTTTCTTATCAAATTCAAATAATTACATTATAATTTATATCTAATTTATATCTAATTTATATCTAATTAATTTTCTTTTTCTTTATGACATAGTTGTATACTAGATATCATGTCACAAGATAATCACGTGCTACTTGTTCTCACTAATTATTTGTTGTTTACTTTGATTTATTATCGTATCATTTATCGACATGCTCTATTTTTTTTTTCAAATAACTTTTGTAGGATACGATCTTGCGAACCGTAATCTCACATACTTAGTAACCATAACGACATGTACGTGAAGAACTTGTTGCCTCGAGTTTATTAGGGTTACAACCTAATCAGCAATCATAAGTGGTTATTCTTCTTCTCTCTTTCTTTCATCTAGTTAAATTCTTGACGTTTTCCTTTTATTATAAATTTTCTTTAGACAATTTTTATTCATGAAATATAATGAACTTTTGTTTCTGACTATCTTCTTCCTTTTTCTTTTTTTTCATAACAATGAACGAAGATGAATGTTAAAATTAACAATTTATCTACTTTCGCTATGCCAATGTTTCATTGTAAAACTCGGATACTCATACAATTCATTTCACAGGAAACCAACGCCCGTCCGCCATTAATTCGTCGCAGCTTTACCTATTTACCGCATTTTCGCACGCAACGTGTATTGTATTCTATAATCTCTTAGCCTCATTTGATGTTAAAGGCATTAAATGTTATATTCTTTATATACATTTTTCATTTAATTAAGGAGATTAGACTTTAATTTATTTCATAAAAGTTATTGTCTTTGGCAATACATTAATTCATGATCGGTTAAGATAAATCGTCTTCGTTATAAAATTAAATTAAACAATGTCAATAGAAAGAAAGATTTTTTAGTATTTTATAAAGAGTTTATAATAAATTGTTTGCATTTTTTCTTAATAAATATAACAATAAATATAACAAGCTTAATAAAACTTTTTATTAACATGAAAAGTGTCAGAGAAAGTTTCTTTCTTTACGTTTTAATATCAATTGATTTAACAATTGAAACTATTTATGATAAATAAATATTAATTTGTGAAATAAATATTAAGATGAAATATGCGAGAGAGTCATTCTTAATGTATACTCTTGTGAACACATCTGCACGTGTAAACGAAACAAGCCACTTAGCCAATTACAGACTCTCGTGCGACCA
>Ga0157362_1001124_pt1 | contig 10783 bp, 9 predicted proteins | sample AttlaeALBM3_FD_111480 | JGI IMG/M metagenome (GOLD analysis project Ga0157362, IMG submission 111480) | Fungus gardens microbial communities from leaf cutter ant in Ribeirão Preto, State of São Paulo, Brazil - Atta laevigata ALBM3 | ecosystem: Host-associated > Fungi > Mycelium > Unclassified ... | reverse complement strand
ACATGCGATTATTCATGCAGAATTTTTTATTTTGCCGAATTATATTATTATTTTAAAGAGCGCGATGGTATAGCGTGACGACGCGTACCTAATATTATGCCACGAAGAAGGAACGATTAATTACAGACACAGAGATATTTTTATTTTAGACATTTATTTTTCATGTAATGCATTATATACAATATTATCCACAGTATATACTATCAATTCGCATTTAATATGTGAATTTTTATCGTAAATCCTATGCAAAGTATTTATAGCATTCGCTATTGTTATTTATACAGTTTTTGGCGTAAATAAGTCACAAAATATTTAAATTTATCGCTTATAATATTAGTATATTGACACAAATCGAAAAATATATGCTCAACACATTGTTCAAGTTCAAGCATAAAAAATATAGTCGACAGTTTTATATGTAAACACTTTTCACTTAAAGATAATTTCACATCGTCAACATCATGTATTTTAAGTTCAATGACAAGGTCCAATGTTATTATTTCGATGACGTAGATGACTGCACCAATGATGTCGTTAGACATCTATCCGTTTTTCGATGAACACCATCCGTAGCATAGGATGATGAGATTGCCTCGGATATCGCCAATCGCAATTTCTATATAAGGGGGGTTGGCCCCACGACGATTCTACTCTTCAAAAATTTGTAAACCGTCGGTGTCAACGCTAATAGTCTTGTCAAAATGGCATGAGAAGACGCGTTGTAATGGAGAAGAACAAAAGAATAAGTAATATATAGAGAAAAAAGATCTTTATAAACAAATAATTGAAATACTTACTTGCTCGACTCATGTTGAATATATGAATCCATGCGCTGGAGATCACTGCAAAACTGTCTGAGCGATTGATGTAGTATCATTGGTTCAATCTCTATTTAAATCTTATCTCCTCCAACAATTTTTATAACAAAAGATTTTTAGAGACATCTGATGACATTAATGTAATCTGACACCGCAAATTACAATGTCAGCAAATTTGTAAGTTTCAATATGATCTTGTCAGCGTAATGTAAGAAATTTTTTTCAAGGGCAAACATTAATATGTTTCGCAATGACAATAATTAATATAATATGATACAAATGCGATGTTGCCAAATAGTGCAATATCAATTAATATACAACTGTTTTGTTAGCGTAATAAATGACATCAATGTAATTTGATATACCTGCAAAAATGCAACATTTGCAATTTCATCAAAGTATAGCTGCTTTATTAGCGATTAGTAATTTAAGATTTTTTCAGGGCATAAGATCTAATATCATTAATAAAAATAACGCACATAATGATATAAAATGACAAGATTTAGTTAAATAACATCATTAGTTAATTCGACAGCACAAGAGATAATATAGAGTATGATTTGGTTGAACAAGCTATTAAGCCCTGCTTAATACAAGAGATGAGTATAGTGAGAACAGCAATGCGACGAATTTTAGAATCATTGGAGGAGTAGAGCCGTATCAAACGCCGGCGATTATCAATTGGTAATAGACAATCACTGATCGCATGTATCGCGCGGCTTGAGAGTCTGAAGGAATCTGTGTGTGAAAGATTCGTGCATATGGACGCCCGATATGGACTCTGTTGACGCATCGAAACGGCGTTCGAAAACCGTATTCTGACAAACGCGGTGATAAATTCTAAACATATCGAGCTTCGAAGACGCGAGCGAAATTGTGCTCGAGCATGTACATAGTGTAATGCAGAGATACGTTCTATAAAAATGCTTTTAATGGCAGGCGCTAAACGCGCGAACAAAAGTATCTATTGCCACCCGGAACTATGAGCTATATCAATGCACCGATTTGCGCGAGTGGTAGATATCGTGTGTCGTTGAGCCTATCTTATCATCGCTGGAAGAGTTTCAGGAACGTGATAGCGGATGGGTCGCGTATACTGAATTTAACGATGAACGCGAACAAGCACAATCCTCTGCGTGTGGGATATCAAACTCCCGCGAGAAGTTATACTAAAAGAGAACTAATCACAATACAAACCACGGAAATGCGTGTTTCGCATGGTCCGTTGTTGCCGCTTTATATCCGGCTCAAGAAAATGCATATCGAGAGACCCCGCATCCGCTCGTATATTATACATCGATTCTAAATTTCGCAGGCATCGAATTTCCAATGACACTGAGTCAAATTAAGAAATTCGAAACTTTGAATTTCCATCAATGTCTACATCAATAAAAAAGGGATTGTGCCGATACAACACGCTGACCGAAAGAGAAGCAAGCACGTAAACTTCTTGTACGTGGAGAGTGACAATGCGGGATACTTTGCGCTCATCAAAAATCTATCTCGATTAGTCAGCTCACAACTTACCAGAAAAAAAAACAAAAAATAATTCTGCGATAGGTATGTAATAATAATAATAATAATAATAATAATAATAATAATAATAATAATAATAATAATAATAAATGTGCGATTTTTTTCAGATGCCTCCACTACTTTTGTTCAAGCGCTAAATTGGAGATCCACAGCTAGGACTATGGAAAACTAAACAATTGCACGATTAGATTACCGAGTGAGGACGATAAATGATTGAGTTTCGACAATCACTGCAGGAAGGAACACATCCCCCGGAGTGTGCATTGAAAAAAACGGGAAATGAATGGAAATCCTGAATCAGCTACATATACGTACCATCACAGCGTGTTTAGTATCGGATATATTACGTACACTGCTCGTACGACAACTTACTGTCGGACTATCGTTTTTGCCGTGGAAGGATTGTATAGCATAGTTCACGGAAAAACTCAGAAATTTAGCGCACAATGTACAATCTATAATTTCGGCTAACGTACGGTGGATTTCACGCGAGACGATTGGTAAAATATAACAGCGCTATGCACTGCCACATGAGCGAGAAACCGTTTGCAGACGGTATACGATCATTGCCACTTAACCGGGCGATACAGAGACCCCGTGCACTCAAATTGTAATCTATAGGGATTCGCATTGTATACCCGTAGTTTTCCATAACTTATCAGGCTACGTATTTCGTCATCAAGGAAATTGTCACTGCGAAGATTGTGTTGATTTTTTACCGATAATAAAAGAAAAATATATCTCGTTTATTAAACATGTGATACCAAAATTGATAAAAAAATTGTGTAAAATTATGGTTTATAGATTTATACAGATTTTTCTCTTCTAGTTTGGATAAATGACATCTTTTCTCAGTAAAGACAAACTACGGATATGAATTTTCTAATTTCTTTTTTTCCAAAGAAACAAATTTTAATCTTTTGAGACGAAAGGGTGTCTTTTCGTACAAATACATTGACTGTGTCAAAAAGTTGGAGGAGCTATGTTTATTATCTCGTGAGTCATTTTCATTGATAGACGACACGGTATCTGAGAATGCGTATGCGCAGGTCATCAACGTGTGGCAATGATTCTCCATCCGAACACTCGGTGAATATAATGACCTATATCTGAAAACGGATGTATTGTTGTTGACCGACAACTTTCAAAATTTCCGCGACAGTTGCGTCGCGAGTTATGGGCTCGATCCTGCATATTATTACATCTTACCGGACTTCACGTGGGACGCCATGTTAAGCATATGGGTGTAAAATTTGAACTGCTCATAGACATTAATATGGTCATCAATATGTTTATCAAGTGTGATATACGCGGTGATCTCAGTGTTCGAACACGTACGCGCGAGCCAACAACAAATACATGTCGTCGTACGATCCAAGTACATCGACCATCATACTTGATGTACTATGACGTCAACAATCTGTACGGCTGAGTGATATAATGTCAACCATTGCCTTATGCCGATTTTCGATGGGTCGACGACGTATAAAATTTTGACTTTATGATCATCGCGTTAGATTCGGCAACAGGCTATATTCTCGAGATGGATGCGCATCTTCATGACGCGCATACTGATCTACCATTCTGTCCAACGCGCGAGAAACCATTCGGTAAACGCGATGACAATCTCCTCGCAACATTATGCGATAAACAGCGTTACGTCATACATTATCATAACCTGCAGTATACTCGTCATAGTCTCCGTATTACAAAGGTTCATCGTATACTGCAATTCGTATACTGCAATTTCCATGGCTACACGATTAGAACTAAACACAAAATTTAGAACTTTGGCTAAAAATGTGTTTGAAAAAAATTTTTACAAACTTATGAATAACGTGGTATTTGGCAAAACTATGGAGAACATACGCGATCGCGTTGACATAAAATTATTAACACAATGGGAAGGCAGACACGGTGCTGAGGCAATGATCGCGAAACCAAATTTCTAGCGTCTTTCCGGAGAATCTGGTCGCGATAGCGTAACAGCGTAAGCTCGAGGTGAAATTTGACAAACCAATTTAAGTACATCCTCGACATATTCAAGACGTGTTTGTATGAATTTCATCACGAGTACATGGCACCGCGAAAAATGCAAAATTATGTATATCAATGTACACTGATAGCTTCATATATCATATAGAATGTAACGAAATCTACGATCATCTATCATAAAACACGATATAAGTAAATTTGACACAAGCGATTATTCCAGCGACAATTCATACGATATTCCACTTGCAAATAAAAAAGGCCTTTGAAAAAGGATTCTGGCCTTATGAAAGAGAAAACAGGTGTCATCATGACTGAATTCGTTGAGCTTAAAGCGAAAATGTATGCCTTGCATGTACAAGAAAAGAAGGACATAAAGAAGGCAAAGGGTGTCAAGAGCAACGTTCGTCGCAACGTAATCATTCACTTTGTATCGTGCGGATGCGACAATCTTTACGCAATTGTAAACCGTGATTAAGAGCCTGTTGGCGATTGCGGGAGTAACATCGACGGGACACATACCAATAGTTCGATGCTTGCGTGCGTAATTTGATGCGAGACGCGGCAGAATGTCGATCCATTTATAATTTTCATGTACGTAAATTGTTTCCACATTTCGTTCTTCAATGTACGGTTGAAACATTCGACGATCGAGGCCTTCCTTACGGAATATGTTTGATATTGTGCATCTTCAAGAGTTTTTGCATATCCTTGTAAAATTCCTTTCCTCTGTCAGTATGTAAATTTTTCGAACATCTTCCATCATCTCGAATTATCTTTGTGATCGCCTTCATCATCTCATTCCCGTTCTTGGCTTTGAGCGGTTCGGCTCATGCGTGCTTACTCAATACATCGTAGAATCGTGTATAAGGACGCATCTCAACTACATCGCCTGCCACAGGTCATCGTATCCGTGTACTATAATGTATCTTCGCAGAAAATTTCTTCTTGCCGGAGCAATACAATTTATCAACCAGATGTTTCTCAGACATTGCGAATAATTATTCGGCGCGATACACTTCTCGAATTATCTTTTCAAGTTCGTTTAGCATAACAATATTTTGTAAGGCTCAAATCTTCTTTTCTTCAACTTCATTTACGATTTTTCAAATCTTAAACACTCTGCTGCACGTATCGTTTGTTTGCTGCGTCAGCATCATTCGGGTAGCGCTATTCGTCAAATCTTGCGCGACTTTTTTTCAAAATCGGCTGCAACTATAAAGAGCGTTATCACGCACGTAATTTCTGAGCAATCACGCCACTGATAGTGCGATTCGCTTCCTCCTCCTCCAAGCGATAGTCCAAACTTGTTGATCGGCATTGCAATGTTAACTGAACAACGTTTGTAGAACGAGATTAATTTATAATCAGACTGGCTTTGCTCTTTGATAATCGACAAAATCTCGTTGTCATGACCATGATCCACTTGGCGTCAGGCCTTGAGCAATCGCAGACGATCCACAATTTCGTTGGGACCTCATCAATACAGTCAATCTTGTTATCGTTCATCATATGCGGTAAATTCACACTTTTATTTATTCCTGTTCCAACTTTTTTATCCGACACTAATGGCGTTATTATATTCTCATACATGTATCCTTTACTATCCATTATTTGATTACTCGGGCTATGACCGCGCCGATAAGCATTTGTCATCAACAGAATGCTTTGTGGATCTGTACGTCGTCATTCATACATATCCTTTCGTTGGGAAATTTCATGAAAATTAACTCGTACGTAAGCCAGTGTTCCATCGTATCTTTTCCCATAATTATATTGTCGTTTTTATGCAAGGTGATACATTTGTCACCAAGCATCATTACTTCGTCGTTGAAATGTATTTCATCTACAACGTTGTTGATGGCTTTCTTACTGCTCAGGACTGTTTTCAGATATTTCTGCCTCAAAACGGATCATAGTTTGCATGCAGCTTTTCTTGCATGCCCCTCAGATTTTGAAGAATGTGTCGAATAGATGTTACGGGTGGTTCATCTGCAACCTCAAAAATTTCTTCAACGGTGGGTGTGTAGTCATACGATAAATCACGCGGTTGTATTATTTCAGACATTTCATTTAAAGCGGATGGTTTTCGATTGATTCAACATTGATTTCACAGGCGTGGAAGTATGGATTATCGTACAAAGCACTCGGTTTTCTTTTGGATTTTCATGCCTCGTTTTCTTCCGAAAAGAATGTTTCAGCCATAATAGGATCCTTGGAGAATTTAGCAGTGTTTTCAACAATCTGTTTCAATAATAGATTTGAAGTTGTTTCTCCAATGCGATATCCTCCTTCATTTTATCAGTCTTTAAAGCGCGATACTTTTTGCGAATCGAATCACTCGTTTTTGTAATCTCCCTAGTTATGTTTTCATCTTTGGTGTTGTCATGTCAACGTATTGAGGTCAATTGATCACAAAGTCATTAAATCCTTTTGTATAATGCCCATCGGTAAGCGCACTTCCTTGTCAATCACTAGAAATCCATATTTTTGCTGCCAACATTTACGACATAAATTGCAGAAATTCTTATAGGATATCGGTATTCACGTAATCATTGTACGCGTTTCAGATTGGTACTATCCTGTTCGAATATCATCAACAGATTTGCATTGTCGCGTATAAGGTGCTTCGTTATCTTTGCTTACGTCTGACAGAGATAGAAGCAGTCGACATCCGCGTGTCATCCCATTGCAAAATACTCTCTTATCGCGTCCTGCTTGTCGCCACGTCATCAAAAATAAAGATGAAATTCGGAAGCGCCTCGCTCAATGGAATGACATCGCTGTTATTGAAAAATATAAAATAACCGATTTCTTCGATCGCAAACAAATTCGCCAGGTATCGATATTTCAGTTGTTGCAGCGATTTCGAATACACATACGTTCGTCTTGCCGCAATTTGACGGTCCGCAGACGACAGCACGTATAGATGTATGTCGTCATGCTTGCGCGTCTCTATCGATTTGCTCTTTCCCATCAAGATTCGTCATTTTGATTGCTCGCGACTGGTGTATAAATACACAACGCATATTTTCTCTTTCCATAAAATAATGAAAACGATATCGCGAGAGAACCTATATTTACAAAGCTATATAGAGCGAAATCGATCAGTAATCAAGATATTCAAAGAATATTATACAGTATTATACAACAATATTATACAGATAGAACTCAATCACTTAAAATTAATCTACAGAAAAACGAAAAAATCATAATCAAAATAATCAATAAATATGCAAACAAGACAGTTTCTGATACATAATCAGAGTATCCTATCCATTCTCTCATGTCAAAGGAACAACAGATCGAATTGGCAGAATGTTAAATAAACACAATCCGAACTATCTTTAAAACAAAGAAGATCCCAAAAACAAAGAAGAAGATCAAGCGATACTTCCGATAGCGAAATGCGGCAGCGTCCTGCCAGTTCTACCGCTGCTCGCGTTCTCGGGTCATTAGTCGGTGGCGCGGAGTTACCAAGGCAGTAAACGATAACAAAGGTGCAGCTGAAAGAACTGCAACATCATAATCGTGCCATGGAAGGCCGCGGCGTTTATCTCACTCCCTACAAGCGGGGACAAGATATCGCGAGTAGAAAAAAAAAACGTTGATGAAACATTAAAAATGCCGAGAGGAATAACTACCGATGTTGTAACAACTTGCAAACCGTATGCGCATTCCATATATTAGAGGCTTTTTAATACGTATTACATTACCGAAGAAATATGTCAAAACGAGAGCGTAAATCTGGACAATGCCGAGAAACCTGATATGCATTGGATAGCATATGCGAAAAGAGGGAATCGCGTCATGTACTTTGACAGTTTCGGCAATCTTCGATCGCCAAAGGAATGGTCTGGCAAACAGTGTAATTGAATACAATCGCACGCCTCATCAATGTTATAGTCAGAACAATTGTGGACAGCTTTATAGTTTCTACGAAAAGTAAACAAGCAATTTAAGAACCAAATACATTGCGCTTTAACTCAGTGCTCGTTTGAAACATGTCGCTAACGTTTAGCTAACCGGCAAGAGTAGCGTCCTCGCCGTGAGCTACTTTCCAGCGGTAGATTTGAGTGACAGCGATTACGAGCTTGGTGACGGACTTTGAAACGCATCATATTCTAGCCAATGTAAATTCAACAAATAACAAGTTTTACTATAGCAATGAGAAAATTGTCATTCCCGAAGGATTGTACAAACTATATAGAATAGATATGATATATAGAATAGATATGAAGCGTGAAATTTTACGTTCTCATGATGTGAAGGTTAAGGAGGATGAAGAGTGTCCGCTGGTTATTCGCGCCGATAACAATATGATGGGAAATGAGATCAAATGCGCCTATCGGATAAATTTTGAAAAAAGTCACAACTCGTTGCTGAGATTTTCGAATCGCGTGCAGAAGCCGCGACAGTGGACGAGTCGCAGATTTGTACACGTTGCCGTGCGACAATTTTTTCTTCACATCGAAGGAAGATGTGAAGAAGAAAAACGATCAAATGTCGACGACGCTTGGAAATAATTGCGTGATGTTCATAATTGATGAAATTCAAAAATTGATGATATGAACTCAACAGTGTGGAGATTGACCGCAATAGAAACGTTGGAATTACCAGTATTATCAAGAATTATGCATCAATTTCGTACGACAAAGCTTTGATTGCCTTGAACGCAGGATGGAACTCTAGATCCGACACAGAGGAAGGATACTTTAATTTTTGCGTGCCGTTCAATATGCTGTTGGGCTTTTGCGAGGATTACAAATGCGTGATCGTCAATGCTCGCCACGAATTACTTTTGATACGATCGCGCAAGGATTACAATTGCTTGGTGGGAAATCCTGTAACGGAGCCTGAAATTAAATTATTCAAAGTGCAGTGGCGGATGCCTCACGTCGCATTAAAGGAGATTAATAAATTATCAATATTGCGAGCATTGGAAAACGGTCGTTATCTGAACATAAATTTTCGCTCGTGGGATCTGTATGAGTATCCTCTGTTACAGAATACGACCAAGTATTCATGTCAAAACGGCGACTTAACTTGAGAAGTTGCGAAATGTTATCTTTGCTCTGCAGAGAATGTCACGAGATGTTAGCACGTTCGACGATTGTAATTTGAGAAACGTGAAAATATATCTAAATTCAGAATTTTATCCGTACGACGATTTAAATCTGAATTTTAGCAAAAAGAAATACGCTGTCCTATTTGATATGTATGCGCGTTTTCATAAAGCATATAGAATCAACTGCTTCTAGAAATGCTATTCAACGTGTTTTCGTTTATTGAGAAAAGGCTTTTTGCGGTAATTGATTGATCGCGACAAAACGAATCCGTCAAGAGCATCATTGTGAACGCATAGAATTTGACTGCAAGGAGAATGTACCCGCCTATTGCCTCATCATACACAATCGAGTAATCGAGTACTGTCCAACGTAGTGCTCAAGATTAAATGTGAATGTAAATTGCAAGTATTTAGAACTTTAAACGGGAGAAAAACAGAGGGTAAAGCACAGTCTTGAAGAATTGCTCGTCATAATTATACCAATGTTTGTGGATCTGCAAGTATTCGTCGTTAACAAGAAATTTATCATTAAAGAAGTAGCGATGTTGAAATAGGGGACCGTTTTCACACATTTCATTTTTACGAGTCCTGTGCCATGGAAATTTTTGACAAGATTCGACAGGTCTTGCGTTACCTGGTTGAAAGCTATCATTATGAATTGCGATGAGAGGACGGGATGATCCCGTACAGCGAGACGATTTGAAGATGATGCTATCGTGTACGTTAAGGGACGCGAAAAACGAACATGGCCATGGAACTTGCTTCTGGACGATGAGGGAGAACGCATGTACATCCTTAAATGCAGTTTACGAAGACATGGAATCTTTAATTAATCTGAATGATTATAATACTATACGATGTGATAGACATGCTAAGAATGTGCTTTATAAAATGTATTTAAATTATTTAACTGGTAATCACGACGCCAGAAAGAATTATAAGATTTTCAATAAAATGTATGTTGTCACATTAATATGTTCCTATTTCCGCTGACCAGTAGACATGTAAATAAATAAATAAATAAATAAATATATATATATATATATATAGAACAGATGGAGTTGGAAATGGATTGATAATCTGATATTAGTTTGATAGCTGTTAAATATTAATCCGATGGCTATTCAATAGATGTACGTTCAATTGCGCTTCAATGCGCATGCTACAAGTGACAAAAATGCTGGGATGGAATCTTTCGAGCGATGTCTTCTCGTATACTTTTGGCTGAGGCATGCTTTTTTTCAAAGCATTATATGTTTTGTCATAATCTATAAAGTGGTTTTTTGCCACTGATATATTGATTATGACAATCTAATAACTGATGATCTAATTGTAACTGATAAATGCTGAAGTTTATTCATGGAATTGT
>Ga0157362_1001123_pt1 | contig 10783 bp, 10 predicted proteins | sample AttlaeALBM3_FD_111480 | JGI IMG/M metagenome (GOLD analysis project Ga0157362, IMG submission 111480) | Fungus gardens microbial communities from leaf cutter ant in Ribeirão Preto, State of São Paulo, Brazil - Atta laevigata ALBM3 | ecosystem: Host-associated > Fungi > Mycelium > Unclassified ... | reverse complement strand
GAGACCAGCCTGAGCTTTCCATTTAGCCAGCGCTGGGGCATGCGTTTCTGGAACTGGGCCTTTACCAGCGACAAGCCGTTCCAGCCGATTGGCGGCGCCTCTGAGGAGATCAACCGCGGCGCCTATATCGTCGAGAGCCTCGGCCACTGCGGCAGCTGCCACACGCCGCGCGGCCTCGGCATGAACGAGAAGGCGCTGGACAGCGGCGACGCGAAGTTCCTCGCGGGCGGTAGCCTGAACGACTGGGACGTGCCGTCGCTGCGCGGTCTGCCGCGCTGGAGCGAGCAGGAGATCGTCGATTACCTGCAGACCGGCCGCAACGATAAAGCGGCGGTAGGCGGCGAGATGAAGTCGGTGATTGAGCACAGCAGCTCGCACATGACCGACGCCGATCTCAAAGCGGTCGCGGCCTATCTGAAGTTCCTCGGCGGCAATCCGCCGCTGCAGGCCTACGACGTGCAGGCGCAGCAGAAGACCGAAGCGAAGCTGACGGCGGCGAAGAACCTGACCGAAGGCGAGCGTCTTTACATCGACAACTGTGGCGCCTGCCACTTTGTCACCGGTAAAGGCGCGCCGGGCATCTTCCCGGAGCTGGATCAGGCAACCATCGTCAACGCCAAGGATCCAACCGGGCTAATCCACACCATCCTGGAAGGCGCGCAGCAGCCCTCTACCGAGAAAGCGCCGTCGACGCTGGCGATGCCGGGCTTCGGCAAGCGTCTGAGCGACGACGAAGTGGCGCAGCTCGCGACCTTTATCCGTCAGGGCTGGAGCAACAACGCGCCAGCGGTGAGCAAGGATCAGGTTGCGGATGTGCGGAAGTCGCTGAAGCACGATTAAAGGGCACTGCGTCTTCTTTCAGACGGCTGAGAAGTCTGCAAGCGGGTGAGAAGGACCGAAGAGCAAAGCGTCCCGCGACAAGGATGTCGCGGGCCGAGCTGGCAGGGATGCCGCTTTTTGCGTCTTTGCGATCGGGCCTTCTCACCCGCGTCAGCACCTTACCTGAAAATATTTAGGGCGCCTCGGCGCCCTTTTTTAATGGAAGTTATGTCCCACTTCCAGCACGCCGTTAATCACAAACTGCACGCCCATACAGACCAGTAAAAAGCCCATCAGGCGCGAAATCGCCTCGATGCCGCCTTTCCCCACCAGCTTCATAATGCTGCCGGAACTGCGCAGCGCCACCCACAGGATCAGCGCCACCAGCAGAAAGGTGAGCGGGGGCGCCACGGCAATCACCCACGCGGGAAAACTGACGCCGCTTTTCACCGTGGAGGCGGAGCTGATAATCATCGCGATGGTGCCGGGACCGGCGGTGCTCGGCATCGCCAGCGGCACAAAGGCGATATTGACCGGCTCCTGACGCGCGTCGCTGTTCTCCAGCTCATCCTGCTTGTGCTGCGCCTCCACCGAATGGCCGACCGGCTGCGCGGGAAACAGCATGCGAAAGCCGATAAAGGCGACGATCAGCCCGCCCGCAATGCGCAGGCCGGGAATAGAGATGCCGAAGGTATTGAGCACCGCGTTGCCCGCGTACCAGGCCACCATCATAATGGCGAACACATAGATGGAGGCCTGCAGCGCCTGACGATTGCGCTCGCTGAAGTTCATCTCGCCCGCCAGCCCCAAAAACAGCGCCACGGTGGTGAGCGGGTTAGCGAGCGGCAGCAGCACGATCAGCCCTAATCCCACCGCTTCTAATAACGCCTGCATATGCGTCCTCTTTGGTCGCGGGATTAGTGTTTAGGTCGCTCCATCGCTTCCAGCAGCTCCGGGAAAAAGTCTTCCAGCAGCTCTGGCGTCATCAGCTCGGGATAGCGCATCAGATGCTCGCGGATGCGTTCGTTTAGCTCCGGGATCAGGCTCTGCGCGGCGGCGAGGGCGGTGATCTTCTTCTGCTTCACCAGGCGCAGCACGTCATCCGGCAGGTTGTCTTCGTCGTCTTCCTCTTCCACCTCTTCCAGCGCGTCGAGATCGTCGAACATATCGAGCAGCGCCTCAATCTGCGGCGTGCGCGACACATACTCTCCCGGCTTCTCCTCTTCCAGATAGCGCAGCAGCGCGCGCACCGGCGTGCCGTCCGGCGTGGCAGGCGGTGAAGAGGTGAACCACTCCAGCATCAGATGAGTGCTGACGCGATGAACGTGATAGCCGTTATCCACCAGCTCGTCGGCGAGAATATCGGCGGTGTCATGCTCAAGCAGGCAAATATGGGTGCGATTCGGCGTGAACTGTTCCAGCCACTGGTAGATCTCTTCAATCACCGCATCGTCGTACTGAAAGTTTTTGCTCAGATAGCTGCCGTCGGGCTGATGCACGGTCGCGAAAATGAGATCGGGATCGAAGTAAATCGCAATATTGATGCCTTTCATGCGTGCTGTCCTTTGTAGTGCAAAACCTCACTATAGCCTCAGGGCGCGCAGAAAAACATGGGGCGACCAGCAGGCTGCGCTGCTGGCGTCAAAAATTAATGTAATTCAGCGCGGTCCAGCCCGTACGCGCTGTCGAGCGCGCCCGGTGCCATCTGCGACAGGATCTGCAGGCGGTTCCAGCTGTTGATCACCGCGACGGTAAAGGCCAGCTCGCTGATCTCCACCTCGGAGAAGTGCTCGCGCAGCTCGCCGTAGAGCGCCTCGCTGACGCCCTGTTCGCCGATGCGCGTCAGGGCTTCGGTCAATGCCAGCGCCGCCTTCTCCCGCGCGCTAAACAGCGGCGACTCGCGCCAGATGGCGACGTGATGCAGACGCAGCTCGCGCTCGCCGTACAGCTTCGCCTCCTTCACGTGCATATCGAGGCAGAAGGCGCAGTGATTGAGCTGCGAGGCGCGGATATCCACCAGATGCTTCAGCGTGGCGTCCAGCGAGGTTTTGCGTAACGCCATGGAGACGTCGCCAAGGGATTTAGCCAGCGCCGGAACGGTTTTAAAGTGGTTAACGCGTGATGTCATGATGCTTTCCTCTTTCAGAACAGTGAATTAATGGTGTTTAACGCATGGGGCAATGCGGTGGCGCGGCTGACGGGATCGTGCGTGCCGTCGACGCGGATAAATTCCACCTCCTCAATGCCGATGTAGGCGAGCGCGACGCGCACGTAGGGCGTGAACTGGTCATCCTGCATAAAAGGGCCGTGGGCGAAGACGCTGCCGCTGGCGACCACGCAGTAGACCTTCTTGCCTTTAACCAGCCCGACTTTGCTGCCGTCGGCGGTAAAGGCGAAGGTGCGGCCGGCGCGGGTAATATGATCGAACCAGGCTTTCAGCACCGAGGGCAGGCCGAGGTTCCACATCGGCGAGGCGATCACCAGCGTGTCGCAGGCGAACAGCTGATCCACCAGCTTTTCCGAGGTGGCGATAGCGCTGCGCTGGGCGCTGGTACGCGCCTCCGGCGGCGTAAAAAAGGCGCCGATGGTAAAGGCGTCCAGATGCGGCAGCGGATGCTGCGCCAGATCCAGCACCGTCTCTTCCAGCTGCGGATGGCGGGTGCGCAGCCGGTCGACCAGATGCGCGGAGGCGGCGCGCGACGCGGATCCGCTGATATCGGGGCTGACGGTGATATGCAGTAGCTTCATAGGTGGCTCTTTCGCGGCTAAACAATGGAGAGATGATAAGCTTCTATGTCAGAGTAAAAAGGGCCATAAAACGTGAAAACAGGTAGGACATAGCAGTGGGGTACAGAGAGATTTACGCGCGCTATCGTCAGCAGATCCAGGCGGGCGTGCTGAAGCCGGGCGATAGGGTGCCAGCGATCCGCGTGCTGGCTAGCGAGCTGCGCGTGGCGCGCAAAACGGTAGAGGCCGCCTACGAAATCCTAATCGGCGAAGGCTACTTCGTTAGCCAGGGCGCGAAGGGCACGCGCGTCAATCCGGCGCTTACGCCTGTCACCAAACAGGAGCCAGCGTGGCAGCCCGAAGAGAGCGACCTGCCGCTGCGCATTGAACAGCGCGAGAGTAAAGGGGAGATGCGGCTCGGCATTCCGTCGCTGGACGCCTTTCCGCTGAAGAAGTGGCTGCTGATTTCCGGCAAAGCGGCGCGCAGCCTGCGGTCGGATGAGATGCTGATCCCGCCGGTGATGGGCTATACGCCGCTGCGCGAGGCGATCGCCAGCTACCTCAACATTTCGCGCGGGCTCGACTGCCAGCCAGAGCAGATCTTTATCACCAGCGGCTATCGCGCCAACCTGCGGCTGATTCTGGCGGTGCTGGCGCAGGCGGGCGACAAGGTGCTGTTTGAAGATCCCGGCTACTTCTTCGGGCAGAAGCTGCTGAAGCGGATCGCGCCCAACCTGCACTACGTGCCAGTCGATCGCGACGGGATCGACGTCGATCATCTGCTGCGCTATCACGCCGACGCGCGCTTTGCGGTGGTGACGCCGACCCATCAGAGCCCGCTGGCGGTGACGCTGTCGCTGCCGCGCAAGCATCAGCTGCTGGCGTGGGCGCAGGAGAACGAGAGCTGGATTATCGAGGATGACTATGACGGGGAGTTTCACTACACGCGCAAGGTGATCCCGGCGTTAAAAAGCCTCGATACGCACGACCGGGTGATCTACACCGGCACCTTCAGTAAAACCATTATGCCCGCGATGCGCATCGGCTATCTGGTGATGCCCAAAGCGACGCTGGCGCGCTTTCGCGAGCTGGGCGAGATTCTGGAGAACGGCCTGCCGCTGCTGCCGCAGAAGATCCTTGCGCAGTTCCTCAGCGAAGGGCACTTCTATCGGCATATTAAAAAGATGCGCATTCTCTACCAGCAGCGGCGGCGCATGATGCTCGACGCGCTAGAGGCCTGCTTCCCGGATCTGTTTGAGTATCAGCTCACCGACGGCGGCATGCATATCGTCGCCTTTCTGCGGCGCGGCATTCAGGATGTGGCGCTGGCGGAGGTTTGGCAGCGCCATCAGCTGCGCGTACTGCCGCTCTCCGGCTGGTATATGCAGACGCAGAAGCGCTACGGCCTGGTGATTGGCTATACCAATATTTGGTCGTATGAGCAGGCGCTGGCGCTGCTGCAGGGCGTGGAAGAGGAGACAAGAAGGGCGATGGCGCGTTAGGGCCGTGAAGAAATAAAGAGAGGCGCGAGGGACAGCTCGCGCCCGTACAGCGGCGGATTACATGCCGATGTATTTTTTGCCCTGCTTCAGCACCACGTCGCAGGCTTTGGTTTTCAGCTTCTCGCCCATCGGCGAGTTGCTCAGGCTCTGCAGATTCAGTTGCTGGCCGTTGCCGGTGTTAAGAAGGCCGGCGATGCCCTGCTGGTAGTCGGTGCTCTGCGTCTGCGCCGTCTGCGTGCTCAGGCCGAGCTTGTCCAGCACCTGCTCTTTCACCGACTTCACGTTGTTATCCACCACGTTGTGCTGCACGCAGTACTGCATCACGCCTGCGGCGTTGGTCATGCTGTTAGCGCTGACCGCCTTGTCGCCGCCGTTCAGAAGGCCCGTCAGCGAGCCGAGCGACAGCCCGCCGTTCTGCGCGGTGCTGTTGGTCGCGCTGGTGTTGCTGTTGTTCTGCTGGCTGAGCTGCGACGCCGCGCTGCTCAGCTGATCCTGCCAGCTTGCCGCTGATGCGCTGCCTGCCAGCAGCAGCGCGCTGAACCCCATCCCCAAAATTGTGCGTTGTGTGGCTTTATTCATCTCAACCTCATTTTCTGTGTATCCCGCGCGCGATGCGTTGCTGCGCCAGTTTTGCTAAGAGGAACATAGGGTGAGAAAGTTCCGAGTGCGGAAGGTGAGAAAGGTGGAATCGGAGGATTCTGTAGAGGAAGGGTTGTGGCGTGTTGGTGCGGGAAGGCGATCGAGGAGCTATGGCGCTTTTTTGGACGTTTAGCGTAAGGGAAGGCGATTCCGGTTGCGCGGCTGGTGGGTAACGGTATAATCCTCAACGTTTTCCGCATCCCTTCCGTGCCGGAGTGGCGAAATCGGTAGACGCAGTTGATTCAAAATCAACCGTAGAAATACGTGCCGGTTCGAGTCCGGCCTTCGGCATTCAGTACCTTGATCAATCTACAAAGCCCGTCATCACTGGCTTTAGCAAAAATTATCGAATTCCTTTGCATGGTAGAAATGATCCAAATCCTCACCAGAAATTGCCGCTGTAGTTAGTAGTGGCAGATCAGGGAATACTATCCCAGAAGGCCATGCCTCCACTCTACAGCTGATCAGCGAAAATATCCCATCTCAACGGCTGCTTTGCTGAACGCCGTCAAATCCCCGTCAAATAATTGCTCATAATTTGTACGAAATATCGTAGCCAATTTTCGCCCATTAAATCTCCAAATCACTCAAGATTGTTAATTTACATTAAAAAAAGTGCTCGAAAAACAGCCATTTTAACATAATAGATGTTATGAGTAATTGACTGATTTAGTCAGGTATTGTTTTTCGCTAATTTCAAGCACCACGAGAGTAGCAGGGCTATTTGATTGCACAATCAAAGCATTTGAGGGGTATAAAGGCTAACTTTTCTTGTTCATAATTTTTATGGCTAATCTGGCATGAACTAACAGTTTTTAGGTTTTGAGGCTTTCACCTTAAAATTGCTCCTAACCGTAATAGGGCAGATCCGGCCACCTGAAAACTAATTTCAGTTAGAAATAGTTTTCCATGTAAGCATAGGCATTTCGATTTTCACAAAAAATATAAAGAATTTTAGGTTTTAATAGCGCCAACATAGCAGAGGAAAGCTCTTGCCAAAAAAAATTGGAATTGATGAATTGTGAGAATCATTTACCGATCACGCTGCAAGCCTTGCTGCGCCTGGCTTTGTCAAAGTTAGGCCAACAAATGAAAGTTAACTTTGGGACTTTGGAACTAACATATGGCATTCTGGAACCCATCTTAATCACGATAGTTAAGGGATAATATTATGGGATTTTTAGGGGAATTAAGTACTTTTTACATAGCATTCCTGAATGGCTGTCCTCATTTATTATAGCGTTAATTGGTGCTGTTATTGGTGGCTGGTTTACATTGAAAGGGGTAGATCGGGAAGCAACAATTACCAGAAAAGAAGCAGAAAGAGATTCTTTAGAACTTCAGTTGTCGGTATTAAAAGGAATCAAAGGTGAGATTTCTACTCTTCTTGTCCTGTATGACAAGCGTATGAAAGTTCACATCGAGAATATACGACCTGGTAATATGCTGCTTTTAGGATTTCCTATTGGTGATGATAACTTCACGTTCTACGAGCAAAATGCAAAGTTTATTGCTAAGTTGAATGATGAACCAAGAGATTCAATCATCAACATTTATACATATGCTCGCTCCTTAATCCAGTCCTTCAAGGGTAATAATCAACTAATTGTTGAGCATGAGAAAATATTGTTAGGGATGGCTGACACAAATAATAATGCTGATTACTACCAGCGATTGTTTGCTGCAAAGCAGGAAGTGATGATCGATTACGCTCAAGGTATCAAAGCCATAGATGGAGAAGTAAGAGAATCTATTGCTAATGGGTTTGCCAATATTGATCAAGAAATTTTACGATTAGAAGACAAGCTCAAAAATTTGTCATTGTAAAAAGTGCTGAACGGTAAAGCTTAGTTTTCCCATGGGGGGAGGGATGAGACGACCTTGGGTAAGTGATAGGTGATAAAGACGTAACTCAGTCGGAGAGCTTTGCGAAGTACGCCGCGGCTTTTTTTAATAAGTCTCGTTCGTCGGTAATCCGTTTCAGCTCTTTCTGGAGACGGCGGATCTCAGCCTGAGCATCTGACTGTTCTTTATTAGTGAAAGAATCAGAACCGTACTTCTTTATCAAGGCGTAAAGGCTGTGGGTGGTGATATCAAGACGTGTTGCAACACTGGAAACAGAATAACCACGATCAACAACCTGTTTGACCGCTTCAATTTTAAACCCTTCGGGATAACGCTTGCCACCCATAGGCACCTCTCTTCAAGTCATCTTAAATGACTCTGAGGTGTCTGTTAAACCTGTGGCGATTTAGTTCGTCCGACATTCGCCAGCTTAAAACTAGCCATCTGTTAGCTTCGATTAAGAATTGATCTAGTAAGCATGAAAATGCTCAACGTCTTTTGCAGCGTATTACGGCCATTATGCGGTATGCCGTACAGGATGATTATATCTATTTTAACTTACTCTGTGATATGGCCGGTGCATTATTTATAATCAAAGCACAACACTATCTAATTCGATCTTCTAACCGTATCTCTGAATTTCTTACACGCCTTTCAGCTTATCGTGACGATGATAGCGGTGGGGTTTTCTGTGCTCACTTTTGCACGTTTCAATGAGTTATATTTTTCACGCTGAGGCCAATCAATTCCGATAAATATTTGTGAAATCTACCTGCGAAAAGAGAAGGAATTAAATATTGATGTTACTCGTATTGTAGTATGTGAATGAAAGAGGAACATATCGTTCCGCTTAGCGGCAGGCTATGGTGTCATTAGAGCAACTCTAGTAAATGAATGGTGATGAAGAGCTTCTTTTCCCAGTGTAGCTAAGATCAGCGTGAGAACACGAAAAACAGTGCCCTACGGATTATGGATTATGACGTAAAAAATGAAGTTAGTGGACTTAGGGTTAGGACTGTAGCGCGTCGTGCATTACATGAACAGTGGTTATTTAGCAAAAATGTCATTGAACGTCAGTTGATCCTTTCTGAACGTAATTCAGTATGTTTAACAATCTTATTTTTTCTGATTTGATGTGAGCTTTATTTCTGTATTATGTGAGTGGGAAATTATAAAATGGCAATTATTTTTGCTGCTTAATAACTTATTTTTATATTCAAATAAAGTTTTTTTTGATATTCTTTTGTGATAAAGTGCATTTAATCTATTCGAGTGAGAGTTAAAACATGGATTACTCCCCTTTTTTACCACTCTTTATAATGCTTCTGGCAGCGCCAGTATTTATTTATGCTGCGGTTAAGCAAAATAAATTAGCAAAGAAAATTAGAAATGAACTATTTAAAGATGGGTATAGCGTTGTTTTTTATGGAGCAGGCTCATCATATATAGCATTTAATATTAAAGAATCATCTTTCCGAGCAGGAAGCTTGATTAAATACGGATACCTTCAGGAACCAATATCCTACATACATAATTATGAATGGAAGTGGAATGTTATTGATGGAAGAAAAACAGAAAATATTTTCTTTATCTATATATCTAATATAGATTATCCTGTCCACAAAATTTTTTATCACAGAAAAGAGCATCTTGCAGAAATAGAATGGGCGAAGTTACAGGCTGTGTTTCATCAATCATATGAGCCACACGATAAAAAAATGAAAAAAAATAATGAAGTACATTTTGATTTTTTTATTTCTCACGCAAGTGAAGATAAGGATATTCTAGTTAGGCCATTGGTTAATGAATTGTCTCGCCTTGGAGTGAATATTTGGTTCGATGAGCAAACCTTAGAAGTAGGAGATAGCTTAAGAAGGAATATAGATGCTGGTTTGAAAAAAGCATCATATGGGATCGTTATTCTTTCGCATGCTTTTTTTAACAAAAGATGGACGCAGTATGAATTAGATAGCTTGATTAATCGAGCTGTAAATGATGAAAATAAAGTTTTACTACCAGTGTGGCATAACATTGATGCAAGCGAAGTGGCTAAATATAGCCATTATTTAGCGGATAAAGTTGCTTTGCAGACTAATATGTACACCATTAATGAGATTGCAAGGGAACTATCTAGAATTGCCTATAAACATAGAGAGGGTCTTCCAAGGGCTTAAATGCTTACAAAATAAAAAATTATGTTCGGGTATGCATCATTTCCTGTGCGGTTGTCTATGCTATTTAGAAAAAATAGGGGTGCCTGTCTGTAAAAGTTTTATCTAAAAACTCAATATGAAAGTTGAAGGTTTGCAATGTAGTTTTCTATTAAATAACATTAAAGTGAAGGCAAGCTATCAACAGGTGAGGACATAGGGCGTAAAGAAAAAATAAGTGTTTAAAACTCTTTCCTTATTCTTTCTTAAATTTTATCCCATTTTCCCCATAACTACATTAACCCACCGATCACTCCGCTCCCTTCGCCGATCCTCACTCATCCACTCCTGCATCACCCTCAGCTCATTAACCCCATTCTCCCTCAACATCCCCGCAATCTCTCCCTCGCACATATCCGTAAACGCCCGACTATTATCTTCCCGCTCACCCTGACCATGCTTAAAGGACGCATACAGCACGCCGCCAGACTTCAATGCCCGAACCAGCCGCCTGAACACCTCTGGCAGCTCCGCCCGCGGCACATGCAGCAGCGAGGCGCAGCACCAGATCCCATCATAGCGCGCAGACACCTCCAGCTCCTGAAACCGCATCACCTTAACCGGCAAGCCGCTATGCTGACTCGCCAGCGCAGCCAGTTCCGGCGAGGCATCAAACGCCTCTACCTGAAATCCCTGTTCAACAAAGGCTTTGGCGTCGCGACCTGAACCACAACCCGCATCCAGAACAGCGCCGTGCACAGGGAGCAGGGCAGTGAAGCGCTCGCGGATCTCTGCCATATCAACCGCCACCGTGCTCTCGAAGAACTGCTGCGCATTGCGCTGATAGTAGCGTTGCGTACTCAAAATAAGGCGTCTCCACAAGCCTGAGGCTGCCAGATATGGAACAACACGCTGCGCGCTGCCTGCCAGCCTGATGCCAGAAAGCTGCGCCGCATCGCTTCACTGTTGCCGGTCTGCTGGATCAGCGTCTCGCGCAGCGGCAGATGGCTGTTAATAAAATACTCGTTGCGCTTATGCAACCGTTCCAGCAGCGGCTGCGACGGGATATGGGCGAACTTGCCTTCCTTGCCGCGATTGCAG
>Ga0157362_1001122_pt1 | contig 10785 bp, 7 predicted proteins | sample AttlaeALBM3_FD_111480 | JGI IMG/M metagenome (GOLD analysis project Ga0157362, IMG submission 111480) | Fungus gardens microbial communities from leaf cutter ant in Ribeirão Preto, State of São Paulo, Brazil - Atta laevigata ALBM3 | ecosystem: Host-associated > Fungi > Mycelium > Unclassified ... | reverse complement strand
ATTCTTTGTCTTCGAATTTTTTTGGCTGTCCAGAGCGAGACTTGTCTTCAACGCTGAAATCTCTTCTTGAAACGTCGAAACCATTCCCTACATGATTTATCAGTTGGAACAATGTCACCATAAACTTCGACAAGCATTCGATGGGTTTCAGTCGCACTTTTCTTCCAATTAAAACAGAAAATCAAAATCTCCCGCAAATGTTGCTTGGTTAACACAAAATTCGACATTTCAAATACAGTAAAAATCAAGGTTTTTGTACTCAAAGCGATATAAACTGAATATTATTAGCAGATGTTTAACCTCTCTGAAACCGCCAAAATCAGCTGTCATTATGAATCATTCACAGCTGGAACCATCTTTAGGGAAACGGACCGAACTAATTTGTACTCTCAATATGTGCTAACCTCTGCGCCATTACAATCAAGCGTCAACTCGGACATATCACGACAAAATTTTAAGGATGTTGATATAAATCTTTAAACATTATGGCAAGGCTTTGAAATCAGGTGATCGAGCCCATAAAAGATCGAAGTCCAGTGCTAAGGCATTGTCTGTTTCTCAGGCAAACACGGCCTTCCACTCGGCGGCCAATGATTGTGCTAACAATAGGTACGGCAAATCGGATCTAACACCATTCACGGTCCATGTCCAGGACAGCAGTAACGTCACAGAAGCCTTTTACAAAGTTGTGATCAAGCGTCAGATTTCAAAACTGATCAATATAGACATTTGCAGCATGAAAAAGATCGGTCGCAGCAAAATCGCAGTGGAAATGCGCACAGCCTCCGCCGCTAATTCGCTTGTGGAAAATGCAGCGCTTGCTAACTACGACCTTATAATTTATATACCCACACATAAAGTTCTTAAGTCTAGCATTATTAAGGGCATTCCTGTCTTTATCTCTGAGCAAGAACTCAAAACTGAGCTTAAGTCTATCAGTAAAATTTTCGAGATTAGGAGACTAAATAGACAGTGTGAGAAATAGCCAAATTGAACATCTCTTTTCTACTATTGTCAATGTAAAGTTTGCCGGTTAAGTTCTTCCGAGGCATGTTTTTCTTTACTTTGATTTACACGCAGTATCGCCGTTTGTTCCAAAGGTCTAAACTTATTTTTCATTTTTGCTACAGAATCGGACACAAAAGCACATTTGTTCAAAGTACACAAAAGGATATACGTTTGCATCCTTGGAAAATATTTCATTTAAAGGAGGAGGATCTCGCGCGGTTACGGAGTGCATGCAGCCCAGCAAACTTTTAGTGTAGATGTCCTCTGCATCTCTAATTATCGTGAGTTTCCATTATTGCCCAGCTCTGCTGATCTAGAACCATCTTTAACCTACAATTTGAATAGATTTGTTGTCTTGGATGCATCTTAATATCGACAGAGCTTACGCAAGGGTGCCCTCGTAAAATCAGGAGCCAGGCTGATCCGGATAGAATATCCTTGATAATCGTTGTAATCCCTATCTTCAAAACAGGCTCAGCAGTCGCCAAGCGCATTCCAGTGGAATACCGACTGAAGCCTATAGCTTAGATACAATCTGGTCTCCCCCAAAGGCAAGTTCCATCTCGGACAGAGATGTGATCCTTCTTACGCATAACCATACTAACATCTCAGGTGAGATTGTTTCAGTTAGTGTTAGTGGTATGAACTCCAACCGTCCCGATGGCGCAGAATTCGAGCACTTGTGCCCTTGGTGGAAGGCAACCATTCCCGCTACTACTAAAATTTCTAATCGATTTTAGCGCAATTATTGCCTCTTACATCGAGCAAGAGCACTCACTAAGCAACAAGTTTAATTACACTGTCGCTACAGAGCGCAACTCAATTTGTCCCCCCTCAACACACCGGTCTAGCTATTCACTACGCTAATTCCCAACCTTCCACTCACAAGCAGGTCTCAATCAACTCAAGGTATTACAATTATCAATTGGACTGCAGAGGCATAGAAGGTAAAGCTTGTTATAATGACAACTATAACCAATATAATAGAATAAAAATGAAGTAAGTCATTTAGCAACCAATAATTAGGCAATTCAGTCATTTCGCAATTGATCTGAAAATAATTGATTTCCGAAAAGTCAGCGTATCAATTGCCTACTTCAATTTCGTATTTCAATTGCGAAAATGCAATCTTGCGGAAGCAACACGCAAATCCTGCGAGCTGTTTCTCGCAAATTGCAAAAAAGACGGAAGCTATTACTCGCCAAAGTAAAAAAGGATGCGATTGTCAGCAATGATCGCATTAAAAAAGAGAACTATCAACTCGAATAACTGACCAAAGTGCAAGCCAAGTCAGCAGTTCGAGCAAGTATTATCGAACGCCGTGACATACTGACAGAGTCTTACTATTAGCCAAGACTACACCCGTACGTCAACAGCTCACATATATTAAATCATAATGTCAATTATAAAGTCAATGCGAACGTATCTATAAATCGAAATCGGGCCGACACGTCAAATTATCTAGTTCAATTAAGTGATAACAATCTAAATCCATATGCTAATAAAGTGTATAAATTTATCATTATAAGCAGTAACTAATTATTAAAATACTAGTTTTGTGTATTTAATGGCTTATTTGTCCTGGTTCTTGGCAGATCCCCTATCAATATTCTTCACCCAAGGATACAATAGCTTCTGAACTTCAAAAAATTACAGATTCATACGATATATTCTGTCTGCAAGAAACTAAACTACCGATCATCAATTCATACTGAAGAATTTCTGCATGCTCAGGAGCGATTGTACTTTGGGCAGAATGGAATCGCCAATTAGAAATAGCATTTACTTTGAAGAACTCAGCATTTCGTTTGGCCAATATCACTCTATAGAAGTTATTGGAGTCCAAAGTACATAATAAACAATTCTGCGTGTATTCTGATTAATCTGTACCGCCACGCTAGTATCCGGTGACAATTCTTGATCGCATCCTCGATGCGGCAGTATGAATATGCTATATTGGTGGGTGACTTTAACGCGCACCACGTCGACTGAGATTGTTTTGCCACGGACTTCACTAGCAGATAGCTTCATTGATCTTTAGATGATTTCGAGCTAATGATTTACAATCATAGCAAACCGACACTCCTTCAGCCAACAGGCAACAGGTCGTCAGTGATCTGGTGATAACCACGCCGGATTTGTACCTGTTTCTACTTTGCTACATCAGATACCCTTTCGAGTGACCATTTTCCTCTTATTATTCGCCTGGACGCGCCCATCAAGTCTAAAACGCAGTTCAAATATAAGATCAAACTTAACTTGCAGCAGTTAAAAATCCTGCAGTAAGTCTGAAGATCAACCCGCTGGGAAACTCCCTCTCCCTCCCTCCCAGATGCAGTGAGCCATTATGAATGTTTCAAAAACAATATTCTTAACATTGCCTATTCTTTCTTCCCAGCTGAGTCGCGTATTTCTGCTTTTAAACAAAGCACTATTAAGCGCATCCTTCTCCCTTGGTAGACGGAGGAAGTAGCAGCTGATTAAAAAAAGATTGCAATGCGGCAATTCAACTTGCAATCTTCCTCTGAAAACTACTTGGAATATAAACGAGTTGCGGAGTGTAGAAAAACTGTTAGGAAGGTCAAGAGAAGCAAATGGCGCGAGTTTGCGGTAGCTTCAACCTGGTGGGGCAAGATGCCCACCTCCCAGCTATGGGCTATAATCAAAGCTTTTAAAAACTGGCGCATCCTTTCCCCCCCCTTCACTATCTCGGGGAAAAAAGTCACGTGACTCAGGAAAAGGTTATCAACTCAATCTGCTTCCCCTCGTGCAGAGAGCGTCCTCCACCGTCCTAGAAAGCATGCAATTTGCAGATCAAAATCATAAATATACGAATTGTTGGACGGCCCAATCGATCTCCATGAAGGAGTTGCAATAGTCAATTGCAGCAGCTAGGGCAGAATCGGCCCCAGGGCTTGACCAAATAGACTACTTTGTGATCAAGCATTTTCCCCTATTTGGAGGAACTTTTAAGCATTTACCAGCTGTTCAATAAAAGCGTATTCTCAGACGACTGAATGCATCACTAGTTGTTCTCATCCCTAAATCCGGCGGGAAAGGTCCATCTTACTGATATCCTGTCTCCTCAAAGTATTGGAAAATATCATATATTCGAGAGTCAAATGGTTTGTTGAGAACGCTCTTGACCTTCATTCAACTGGACTTCTGCTCCAGCAGCTCCTGTGCAGATAGTCTGGTCGCTCTCACCAACTATATTCAAGGTGGGATCATTCATTGAGGATCTAATACCATATGTGTCTTTCTAGACATAGAGAAACCCATTGAGTTCATCTATTTTGGACAACGATCTGCTCAGGCTCGGTCTCTTGGCTAAGACAAAAAAATTTATTAATCTCGTTTTTTATATTTTATTTGTTTATAATGGTACTGTTCAGGATCCGTTTAACTCCTTTAGAAACACAGCCTCAGGGTTCTGCTTTTAGCCCTCTACTCTTCAATTACTGCTCTAGGTGATTACTTGCATGAGGATACTCTCACATTGCAGTACGCCGACAATATTGTGATCTTTTCAACGAAAAAAATATTGAAATGATTACTTATTCGGTATAGGTCTCATTGGAAAATATCTGCCATTATCTAGAGTGCAAAGGCCTGATCCTGTCCTTGCCTAAATCATGGTGGATGTTGTTTACCAGGAAGAGATCCGACTTCCTGGATTTTGCTGTTACTATTAATGGGATTGTTATTCCCAGGACATTTTCAATTGTCTTCCTCGGTGTGCATTTCGACTCCAAATTTAAGGAGAAAGATCACATCAATTACCTGATAAGCAAAGGTAAATTAATAACTAACATCATCTTCGTCTTAGCAGGCACTAAATGGGGCTCGCACCCCAGACTCACTCTTACTCAACCTATATAGAACTGTTTTTCGATTAGTTAAAGTATGACTGTTATATATTCAGGCTTAAGGACAATCAGCGCAAATTTAATCGATTCGAGCGCCTGGTTAAAAAAAATCTGCGCACAGCACTCGGATTCAGACAATCTACTACTATTAACATACTCATGGTCGAAACTAAGGAAGCACCGTTGGATCTGAGGTCCTTCTTCCTTCTTTTTAGATTTAAAATCAGATGCCTGTCGCAGAAGCAGAACCCCAATCTTGAATAGTCTTAATTGCTTGGAAACGCCAGCTAAGAGAAGAGAAGCCCTCGTTTCTGTTCCCTATTTAAAATGTTAAAAAAGATTCGAAGGAGCGTATGCACAGATCCTACCGTCCGGCAATCTCTGCCTCGAAAGCTTTTACACAGGATTGTATTACTGATACAATGACTATATTAGCTAAGGACTGCAGTAGCGTCGAGGCTCAAGCCAAATTTATAGAATTATCTTACAAATACTTTGAGCTAGGTCCTCTCTTATTTATGGTTTAAAATCTGGGAATGGCGCCTTGGTGGGGAGCCAATAGCTTTTCAATAGCTAAACCTATGTATCCAGCAGAACAAATTGTTCCCCGAGATCTTCTTAACCCATTCTGATGGCCATCCTTGAGTTCAATACTGCCGATTGTAACGAAGCCTATCGTCTCGGACTCTCAGAGCATCCTTAGAGCCATTTCGCATTCTAGCCATAAGAATGTCAACTATCTCATCTGCAAATTAAATCTAATCTATCGCGCTTGGCCTTTCATGGCCATTTTGTCCATCTATTATGGACACTTAGCCACAAAGGAATATATGGCAACGAGAGAGCTGATGCGCTTGCGTTGCCCTCCATGGCTATCGCAAAGTTTAGAATACTATACCAGGATATTTGGACGTCAGTTGGTCAGACGTCTTGTGCGTTCGACTCGTGACCTACTGTTACGAGTTCGAATTTGCCGGCGCTCCACATAGAGCTGACTTGCTCGGATAGAGCAGGAGGCAATCTACTTGATTGTCTCAGCATTATGGGCAAGCCAATATCCAATATTACTCCTAATCCTAATTCCTATCCTTATCCTTCCAGAGCGTGCATCTAGACAGAGATGAGTAGGCCTCCCCGTGAGCGCAAGACGCCTCGAGAATTCGCGGCGAATCTCCTCACCCCTGCAGAAACGCCCTATAGGTGCTGGTTTTTCCATCGCCCTTCTCGGGGCGGCTTCGTTGGATGATAGATGGTAATCTGTCGCGTATACCTTTGTGGATGAGGTGGCATGTTCACCCCCCCCCCTCCGTCTTCAGGACGGAGCCGACTTACATTAATTATTTAGAATGTACAGATTACAAAAGTAGAGATTGCGTACGACGGCTCGGATATCGGTATCGCATTACTAGGTTAGAATACGAGAAATTAAAAAATCTACAATATAAGTAATCTACAATATATTTATCTGACGATGCGAGCAATTACCTATACATGAGCAGTAACCATTGTCGATGTCGCAGTGAATATAGGGTGATTATTAATCTTACCGAGCGCTAATTAAAATCTATCGCTGAGGCTTACAAAAGATCCGCCATGATACTAAAGAGAGAGAGACAGAGAGAAAGGAAAACCGGAAAAAAGAACTGATTCGAGCGCCGTAATTAACGCTTGCAACGCCGTAGTATTTCCTTCCCAGTATTAAGGAAAAGAATATTGATTAAATTCGCCAGAACGCAAATAAAATTAAATGAAACAAATAGAAACTTATGCTTATTAATCACTTAATGAAATATCGCGCGAATTAATCCTTAAATCTAACAGTCTTTCGCTTTGCTGGACCAAGATATATCTTTGGTTCACATTGCATTAGAATGTTAGTTGAAGACGGAGTAGTTTCTAAATCTTGAATTATTAAATAAGTGGGCTTAAGTCTATCGACAGTGATACATCTGCTATTAACTTTTATAGCAAAGACATTGTCCGAAATGTACTTTAATACTTTACGGTCCAGTGTACGGTTGGTCCGGTGAACGCTGTTATCTTCTATTCTGAGGAAGACGTGAGAACAGTTATACAAATCTTTATGGAAAAATAACTTAGATCTAATGTGATGAGAAGTTGGTCTAGGCCGTAATTTTTACATAATTATGTGGAAATCCTTGATGAAAATTCGCTCGGCATTTCTTCAGAAGAGAAAAACTCACTCGGTACTTTGAACGTAGTGCTGTAAATTAATTCCGCTACAGAAGCGCCTAGATCCTTTTTGAAACAAGTTCTTAGTCCGAGTAATACTGACAGTGTATCAGTCCATTGAGTTTCATCGTGGCACATTAATGCAGTTTTTAAAGAGCAATGCCATCGTTCGATGATGCCATTAGATTCTGGATGGTATGCAGTTGTTCGACAGCATTTAGAACCGACCAGTTTGGTTAACGCGTCAAACAATTGCGCTTCGAATTGTGACCCCTGATCAATCGTGATCAAGCGCTCCAAATCTGGCTACCTAGTGAGTGTAAAACATCTTCGCCACCGTGTCTGCAATACAATCATGTAATGGAATAGCTTCCGGCCAACAAGTAAATCGGTCAATCATTGTTAACAAATACCTAAAACCTTTGAGTGGAGATAAAGGACCGACGATATGTACGTATAGTATCTGGTACTGATATTTTGATAGGCGAGGTATGATTATGCCGATGAATTTTAGATTGCCGACTAGACACGTACGGATTCTTTAATGTCATGGAGAGCTACAAATTTTTGCGCAATATGCCGGTGAGTTGCTGTGCCGCTTTGATGAGACATGTCAAAAACTCATCTTCGAAATGATCCAGGAATGTATGGTCTGATCTCTTCTTCTGAAGTATCACAGTAAATATTGGATATTGTTTCCAATATTTTTGAGCTTCAAAGACGTTGATGTAGATTACTTCAGTTGTTGCAATTCGTTGTCCGAGGCTTGAGCTTCTGCAATCTTTTGCATATCGAAACTAGTTAGCATCACGATAGTGTCGACGCGAGATAATATATTTGCTACAATGTTTTCAACGCCTGGAACATGACGTACGTCGATTATTTCCTCTGAAATAAAGAATAATTGACAGGTTTGTCTTGGCGACATTTGATCCGATTTCCTCTTGAATACGTAGGGATTTATACGCGATAACGTGAAAGTTTCGACTCTCTAGCATCTCGCTCTAGCATATATGAAATATATCGGAAATGTTTGACCATATAAATAGTTAATAATTCTCTATCCTACGCTATACTTTGTTTGTTGCTATATTTTGTAGGTGCTTTCTTGAAAAGAAACTGAGTGATTATAAAAACCGTTGTTGTACTGTTGCAAACACTGCACCAATTTCTTTATCTGAAGCGTCTGTTTACAACGAGAGTGTTGTCTTGCTGCTGGAAATGCGAGCGAGATGTTCCTTAACTCGTTGAAAGGATTGTTTGAGCTCAGGAGTTCTATTTGCGCATTGTTGCGTTTACATCCCGAGATTGCATTCAGCACTTGCATGCTTGCGAGATCTTTAAGAAACCGGTTATAGAAATTGAACATTCCTAAGAAACGTCGAAGTCCTTTGACTGTTCCTAAAATTCAGTGATAACTTGGATTTTTTCGAATAAAAGTTTGATGCCTTTAGCGCTGATCGTATGTCCCAGGAAGCTGACCCTTTTCTGTCCGAATACATTTATTCGGATTTATTACTATGCCATGCTATTGAAATCTGTCGAACAGTATTTTTAGATACTCCTTATGCTGTGTTTCCTGCGAAGCGATTAAAATGTCATCAATATAAGTAAAACAGAAGTCAAGTCCTGCAATTACCTGGTCCATAAATCTTTGAAAAGTTTGTGCGGCGTTACGAAGTCCGAATGTCATATAAGGAAATTCGAAAAGTCCGAACGGTGTAATGATTGCGGTTTCGCGAATATCCGATTTGCGGACTGGAATCTGTTGATACGCGTGCACTAGAACTACCGTAGAGAACCGGTTTTGCCACGCAGGAAATGTGTGCTGTCTTGCAAGAACGAAATTGAGTAACGATCTAACAAGGTTACCTCATTCAGTTTACGGTAATCTCCATACGGACGTCAATCACTATATATTCTTCTTTTGCACGAGATGTAGAGGATTAGCCCAAGGGAAGGTCTATATAAGCCTTGTTGCATTATATACTCAAACTCTTTAGCTGCTTTGAATTTTTCTGGATAGAGTTGTCTGGCTTTGTTTGATATGGGGAACCCGTTGTTTCGATTACATGTTTCACTCCGTGCGGTTTGTTTGTGCGTGATCGACGTCCTAATTGTTTCGAAAACTTGTTTAGGATTTCTTTGTATGGACTGTTAAACGAGGAATGACTTTGTTAACAAGCTGAGAAACTTTAAGAAACGTGTTACCGTCAATTAAATGCTTATGCCGTATGTCAGGCAACAAACGTGCTAAAAAATCTGAGCCAATGAAAGCGTCGGTGAAAGGCCATATTATGAAAGGCCATTGAAAAACACGACAGAATCCCAAATCAAGCTGATATAATTTTTGTCACACTTAAGGATGATCGTTCTGTTTGCAGCGTAGAGTACCCGATCGCTAATGTGAGTACGATCGCGTCTTGAAGCAGGAATGGTAGAGACATCCGCTCCGGTGTCCGAAACAAAAATTTGATGTCGATGACATGGTATGAGATCTGCCACGACCAAATTATCTGCCGCCAGGGATAATTCAGCCTCTAGTTTTCCTATTCCGCTGGCTTTCAGCTGCAGGATTGCGATACACTTGGTAACTTTTCCACCAAAATGTCAATGATATCAGCACAGCTTGCTCTCCGATTGTGATCTTGAATAGTTTCTGCGATGAGAATTCCGCGAGGCCTGTGATTTGTCACGCGATAAACGAGTTTCTAGATCTAAAAGCGCGGACATTTGGGAAATCTGCCGAATTAGCTTTTGTCGATGTAACTGCTGCGACAGCGTTAACGCCAGCGGATAGCACATCTGCAATCTTATTCGATCTGTTAGTTGCTCTTCGAGTTCATGCTTAGTAGCTATTAATATAGCCTGCACTTGTTGTGGTAGGCGCTGCAGCCAAGGATTTAAGCACTTCTTCTGACACGCCATTTTACGCGAGATCAATCATCGAAGCAATTACGACGAACGACAGTCATCTAGATCAACTTTATTTAATAATTTACGCACTTTCTTTTCGATGCTATCCGCGAAGCTCTTAACTAACCTATCTTTGAACGTATCTATCCATCGCGGGCGAATTAAGTACGATATCGGTCAAAGAATCTTCATCAAGGCACTGTATCACATAATTGTATTTCGTCTCATCTATAGTTATACCTACGGTGAGGAATTGAGCTTCCATTTGTATGAACTATAGGTCTGACTTCGATTTCCAGAACGGCGTGGATCTGATTCCGATTCGTAAGTACAAGCACTTCAGCTATATGTGACACCGCTGCCCTGATCGCCAGAGAGAGAATCGCCTGAGCCATATCTGCGGCTTCTTAGGACGCGCGCGTTAGATTAAATGGAACGCTACGCAATCACGTCAGGGTCACCAATTTGGGCTACGTGCCCACCACGTTGTGACTGCTGTGCCCAATGTGGCGCCGAACGTGTCTGGGCTAGATGACTAATTAACGACAAAGGACAATTGGCGGAAAATCGTTAAGTTTACGAATATATGTTACTCAATGATTCTGACTCATATTGCTATAAAGTAGTTTAATACAAACTCAATTATTAGAACAAACAGATTACAAAAGTAGAGACGTGATTGTGTATGACGATTCGGATAATGGCATCGCATTACAAGGTTAGAATGCGTTTCTCGCATTACAAGAAACTAAGAAAATTTACAACATAAGCATTTATCTGACGACGCGAACAATTATCT
>Ga0157362_1001121_pt1 | contig 10786 bp, 10 predicted proteins | sample AttlaeALBM3_FD_111480 | JGI IMG/M metagenome (GOLD analysis project Ga0157362, IMG submission 111480) | Fungus gardens microbial communities from leaf cutter ant in Ribeirão Preto, State of São Paulo, Brazil - Atta laevigata ALBM3 | ecosystem: Host-associated > Fungi > Mycelium > Unclassified ... | reverse complement strand
TTTTTTGCGGTTGCGCTTCGTTTTACATATTGTATATTTTTTATAGTATATTTCTATTGTGTTCTATATATCTGAGGAGGGATATCGAACTTGCAGTCGAAACATGTAATGCGATTACGATTTTAATATATTAACAGTTAATTATATTCTAACATTTGCTTTTCTATTTTTATTTTTATTATAACGTTAATTTATTCTTGGATTCCTATTTGCCTTGAGATCACACATATTTACTACTTTAATATTGAGAGTCCTGTTTTTGTCTTATTTTCAATATACCAAAATATTTAACAGAATTATCAAATTAAATAATTAAATTACTATTATTCAATTAATTCAATAATTAATTAAGACCACAAATTTAAACTTTTAATGATATCAAGAATTTTTCATTAATACAAATAATTCACAATAATTTTTTAATATGTAATAACTTGTGTTTTTATTTCACTATTTAGTTGAAATTATTCATTAATTATATCATTTGTTTTTATAACAACAACACAATTCAATAAAATTTTCTAGAAAATAAATTTCAATGTTTTGAATTATTACGATTTCGTGATATTAATGTTAAAATGATAGTTTTTGAGATGTTGTTGTTGTAGCAAATATGAATGATATTATCATCCAACAGTCGTTTCCATTTAATATTTTCCTTTCTGTTAATTTGTTACGGCGTTCTATAATTCTAATATTTCAATATTACCGATTTGGCACATAGGTTCGCGTCATGTCGGAACCGAGCAATGTACCACCATTATGGAGCACAGCTTATGTGGCTGGTCTACTTGGCATATCAAAGGATCAAAGTCAAGAAGCGACACAGGATATTATGCCACCATGGCAGGTGACTTTTCCGCAACCAGCGAGCGACTATCTCGCCTTCCGGCGTAAGCTCGATCAAAATAGCGTTAGCCTGGAGAACGTGATCGTGCGCGAGTCTGAGCAGTGCTTGGTGGGCACGGTGAAGGTACGGAATCTGGCTTATGACAAGGAGGTCGTGGTGAGGGCCAGTAGCGACAGCTGGTCCACCCACGAGGACGTGCATTGCACGTACGTAGCGCAACCGGGGTCATCAAGTTCCCTCATCCTGTACGATACCTTCCGCTTCCGGCTCACCTTGCCGGTGACGTCGAACGTCATTGAGTTCTGTGTGAGATATCGCACTGATGGCAAAGAGTCGTGGGACAACAACGAGGGCAAAAATTATCTGGTTAGCAAAAAACAGGAGGTAAGTATTTTAAAAAGATTATTTAAAATCTCTTAATATGTAAAGAATATTAAATTTATCCGTGATATAACTTCTATTTGCAGTCCTTGTGACGCTGCACACTATCCATGACTGACTGACTGACATATTTCGTAAAAATTACGTGATTTTATTTACGATCGTACATATATCCGGAGGATATTCATTAAATATTTGTCAAATAACGGTTTATTGATTTTCAATCCACGGTTTATTGATTTTCAAAGATATTATTCATGACTAATAAATGTTCTCTATAATATATACACGTACATTGCGTTCTTTGCGCAGTACTAAATATTTTTAGATTTTTATTTTATTTTGTTAACGCTCAGAAACTGGAACTATATATATATATATATATATCTTATAAAATTTTTCCTCTCTTTTATGTATAGAAAAATTGGTAGGTCAAATAAATTCTGAATTTTTTTTTTAATTAATTGTAACGATGCGCAGAGAATTGAGACACCTTATACCGATGCTTCAGCCTCGAGTACCAGCCGCACGATGTGATAACAGCCAGACGACGAAATGCGACGGGCTCTCCAACGGAACGAGGGACGGCAGTGTGCCGCAGATCGCGGAAGCTACCAGGTTAAATATGCGTACCTGGAGCGAGTTCGCATCTTGGCAGCACCTGGCCAACGATGCTCCCTATTGGTGAATTGACCGGCGATGAGGTCATGCCCCCTCGTCTCGATATCGAAATCATGTACGAAGCTGTACAAACTCCTCCAGTTTTTCTCATCTCGGCGACTTCGCCAAGACGTAGATCACGCGGGACCACGAGCAAGAAGCATCTCGCGAGGCACGTGAGTCGCCAGGGACGTAGGAACGGAGAGGAATAAACGCGAGGACGTGAGAAGAGAAGCTGTGCGATGATTCTCGAATTGAGAACGAGGAAACAAGAGCGTGCGCGTGCGGGAGAAAAAAACAATCGGGAGAATGATAGCACGGGCAGCAGAGCCGGACGACGCCAAGCGTTGGATAACGCAATCTACACGGTAAGCCCTGATTCTCCCCTTATCTTTTCTTTCGTATAAGAATACTTCGCCGAGTTTTAACATTTATTTTCGCACTGGGCGATGGCCTGAAAGAAAAAGGTGATTTGCGTGATAAAATGCTACTTAAACAAATCTGCTGAGTGAGCACTAAATGTTCGCGATAGAACTGAAAACCTGCATAGACACAATTTTTATAATTAGATTTATGTTACTTGTAATATTTTTATGAATGACACGGAAAGAATAGTTTTGCGCTAAAGTATCCAGAAATTTAACTAAATATAGATCTGAAAATAATTTTATTAGTCATTAAAATAATTATGTAGAACGCTAAACATTGACAATTATATAAAAAAGTTTTAACATTCTAGAAAAATTAGTTTAGCGTCCGATAATTATTTTAATGGTCCGAACAGAATTATTTTTAGACGTGTATTTAGTTAAATTTTTAAGTACTTCAACAAAATTGTTGGTTCTGTATACGCAAAACATTCGATTTTTAATAATTCTATTAAAATAGAAACTTTTATATTGAACGCGTATCAAATTTCGAAGCACGTTTTGTAAATTTGATTCTTCGACAACTTTCACTGCCATACTCGTTTTAAGCTGAACGGATTTATTCAAGTGCTCGTATCCTTACACTCCTTACACGTGCTTGAAATAGCAAGTATTTTTATAGGCTGATCCATGCACGTACAAAGTATGAAATGAGAATTATGCAGTTATATACCGATGTATCATATTTAAATGCAATAAGCAGTAACGTCAGCAAGATGTTCTTTGCTTCTTAAGGGATTATAATATTTTCGAATTTTAATGAAGCATTTCAAATATGCTCGTGAGTACGTTACTATTTTCAAGTTCAATAAACATGGAGAAATATTTTTGACAGAAAACAGTAATTAAATAATGAAAATATTTTTATATTATAATGCAAATAAATAACAATTTAAACTATTATTATTTAATTATTTTTACTAACTAATTAAAATCTTTATTTCTACAATGAAAACATTTAACTTCTTTTTCCTATGATAATATAAAAGCTTAATTTGGAATTAAAATATCAGTTTGCTACATATTTTAACTGCATATTTTTTTTCTTAAATAAAAATAAATTTAAAGACAAAAAATTATTAAAACACAGTATACCAATCACATTTAACTACATTTTTTTCTTTCAAACATAAAGTTAAAAAGAAAACATTACATTAAAACGCGAGAACTCATTGAACATTACAAAATGAAAACTCATTGCTTCCACTCTCTAAACTTACGACGACTGTTCTATCTATTTATGTACCTCGTCTCGCGCGCGCACAGACGGAATAGTACCACGCTCCCACGAGCTATTATTAACCGGCAAGTGCAACGAGCTTCTTTTTAAGCATAGTCGAAAGCTCTAGGAAGAACAAAACTTTGATCTTGTCATTATCTTGGCGTTTCGCACGCAAATTGCACTGCGCGATCGATCGAAGCATGATCGCGAAATCGCGAACCTCGCAAAATTTCGAATGGCCTTTCTCGCTGCTCGAACGTTTGAGACTTTCTCTCTATAAATAACGTGGTCGACCGTCGACGGCGTCGTGTGCGAGACAAGCGCGATAACAGACCCGACCGACGAGGAGAGTCGCGCGACTCTAATCGCCTTAACGAAAGGTTGTTACCACGCAATGACATGGCACGCCGATTTCATTCCCTCCCGCATATGTTCGTGCCGCATCTTCTTTCATCTCTCGCTCTTCATTCTCGATTCGTCTTTGTTTTGTCTCTCTATCGTCGTGTTTATAGATCCATCGCGTCGTGATGCATGCATGAGCTATAAAAAAAATTGAAAAATATCACGAACTTGAAAATAAAGAAACTATTTTCTCTAAAGACTTCCTTTTCGATTTGAAAATTACGGAAAATGAAGTATTTGATCGACTTATTGCAGATAATAAAATAAGCTAGAAGCACATAAAAAAATATAAGCAATAAGAAAATATAAGCAATACTTAAGATGCAGTAAGAGAATCGGCCAATCACAGTACAGAATGTAAAGTAGTTCTCTACTGTGATTGGCCGTTTTGCTTACTGCTTACGTCTTATTGCCTTACGTTTTTTTTTGTGTTTTTCGCTGTGTTTAGTTTTTGATAAACTTTGATAATTAATGAATTGGATCCTAAACTTAGCTTTCGAGACATATTCTACAGCAAAATTTGAAATTGTGTAGAAACGCAAAAAAAATCTATTTATAGAATAGGTGTTACGAATTCGATGGAATCAAGTTGGACGCATCCAATAAGCGAGCCAAGTATTAATCTTTCGATAAATGTTATATAAATAACGCAGAAGTCACGAGTGTGAATGAAGGGGAAACTGGCCTATGTGGTATCGTCGGGATGATAGCTTTTAATTGCTTTCCTGAAGGAATGTATGTATATTTACGCATACATTCATTCATTTTGTCGGTTTTTTCTTGTGCCAGTAGTGCAAACGTTGCCGATAGTGCAAACTTACTACATTTTCTGTCTGAAAGCCATGCCGCAATTCATTAACGACATTCCAAATACTCTTACTTTCTTATTCGAGGCAAAGGCTGCTCACCTAATAGTAAAATTACACCAATAATTATAGTTTCTCACTCAACAACATAAATGTAATATAACACAAATTATACGTAACAGCTGTTTATATTGTTACGTAAGAAATTATAATATTGTTGTTATGTTTATATTGTTGGTGCTTATTGGGTTATAGAGAAGATCGCATATCATCGTTCGAAAATTTTGAAATTATGCAGGGTCTATAATAGGAGACATAAATCTTAAGTCATACGAAACCGATACAACACAGTTTGCATTCCAGCAATATTACAGTAACGTAGGAAACGTTGCAATGTTGCTGCCATTTTCTGTATTGTATGTGAGAATTAACTTTCAATTTTTTAATTAATCACACTGTCGAATGTAAGAAAAATAATCGATTGTGATTGATTAATTTCTTACGACATAAGACTTGCGACTCTTGTTGTAAGTTCTACAGCAACGGCAAGTATTTCGAATCATTTTCACGGCCAAAAAGGAAGCAAAGATGTCCTTGACACACTGCCAATTAGCACATCGTTTCGTGCATGCTGTTATAAGTATAACAAACAAAACTGATCTTTTCCAAGCCCAATATGTCCTCGACCCTGATCTGTCCAAACCGAGGTACTCGAAATGTATGTGTATACCGAGACAGATTTGTATTCAATTTGACTCGTTCGACGGCTCTATTCGAGATTTGCGAAACCCGACCCTGGTGCGAACGCGTTAACCCACTTCGCTCCGGTGCCGCTAAATCCGTCTACATTTGCCAGCACGATGAGCTTTCTCGCGATGTCGTTTGGCAATGGACAAAACAAGTGGCTTTAATGCTTATATTTTCAGGCATGATAAAAAGAGAGGATGTAACAAGAAAAAAAGCTATGAAGAATCGCGATTTAAAGAGATGTAATTATTACCGTAATTTGCAGATTTGCAAAATTCCATGATTTACACATTCGAATAGTCAAGAGACAACGAATAGTCTTAAATTTTATTTTATGAATGTATTAAGATCCTTCTGTGATGTTATGTAATATCAATAATATTAATTTTTCCATAAATTCTGGAGATGAAATAAACATTCACATATAATATTTCAGGAATTTTTGGAATAAAATATATCATCTAAAAAAATTCATACATTCATAAATTTAAATCGGAGATATTTTTAGTTACCTTAAAATTATTTACCTTAAAATTATTAAAATTAATATTAAATTTTCTTTTTATTGTAATATATATCAATAAAATTATTTTTCTTATATGAATTCTAAAAAAAATTTCTTATTCTTTAAACGCTTTTCCGAAGTAGAATTACTTCAGACATGAAAGATTTAATTTCGCTTAAAAATTAAGTAAACGCGTTATGTCAATGCCGGGAGGTAACCATATTTTAAAAGTACAACGCCGTGTATCATTTGCCGTCGGTATCATTCATTACGTACATATTTATCCGTGAAGATATGTACAGGACGCCTCAAATGAAAATATTATTCTGGATTTCAATAAATATGAATGAAAATATATTTCAAATGGAAATCCGCTTGAAATATTGGAACTCTACATTAGCACTGTATTCTCTCGCCTTTCTCTTTTTACACTATTTGTTATTTTTAACACTTATTAATTTGATTATTATTTCTTATTAGTGTAACACATTATTATACTTAGATATTTCTTTAATGTTTGTTAATTATTGCAATATTAATGTATTAATACTTATTATTACGATATATTAATTATATTATTATTATTATTATGATATATTAACATTTAACATCATCGGGATTTTAATTTTTCTCTCGATTATACTGTTATATCGTTATTATACTCCTTATTTGCGAAGAGTATCTGGCACCGCTCGACAACATCCGGCAGTATATGTATAATTTTTTGATGCCAAACAATCCGATGGCCTCTTAACCCTCAGATGTACGATGCAATTATCACCTCGTTTGAAAGTTTTATACACAACGCAATTACATATTGCTCTCGAGTATAACACGATAAATATAAATCAGAATATAATTTCTCGGTAACCCGATATCGCTGTAGTTGCATATGCGCGATAAGAAAAGTTGCAGGAATAATTTTAATCCTTGAAGTGCATCAGAGGGTTGAACTCTCGTTCGCGAGCGAAACTTTCTTTATCTGTACGTTTCTCAACATTGAGACAGTTTAGCAATGAATTGTATCTCCGGTGCGGAGGAAGTGCGCGACTTCTGAGATATCCTGTAGACATTATTCGAGGCGTGGTTGCGAGAAGTAGTGGCGCAGGATCGTGTACACCGTGCGTCCGTGCCGCACCGCGGTCACGCCGTATGGCGTACCACGCCTTGGTGATCACCGAGAGCGAAAAAGAGAGAGTGAGTGAGAGAGGGAGGGAGAAAGAGAGAAAGAAAATGAAAAAAAAAGCTTTAAGACGTCTAGACGCGTGGGACGGACCGGGGTAATCTCGACTTCTCGACAACCTCGAGCGGTTGGTGCTCGTTGCCTGCTTGCTCGCACTTTGCATGCGTTCTCGTATATGTAATACATATCTACGTACGCGACACATACATTCCGTGTCGTGGGGAAAAAGGCAACTGTTTTAATTGCTGAGCATTGTTGCAACCCTGGAAATCTCAGCCGGTGGTCGCTGAGACCTCTCCGATGCGTTTCAATTCCATCATCGAGACCAAAAGCGCTTTTAATCATATTTGAACCAGTCTATATTTCTTAATCATATTCGAACTAGTCTATGCCAACGAAAGGAAAAAGAATATTAAGTTTTTTGACAACGTCTTCTTAGTAATTATATCTTATCGGTTATATTACGTAAATTAAAAAGAAAATTATCTCTAACGTCAAATTAAACTAGTGATTAGTTTTTGAAACTGGGTTAAAACTCGATGCAACGACATGTTATGCATTTTAAATATAGATTGATTGGATTTACCATGGCTTGGAATATATCATTAATCCACTATTTTCTATTTTCATAATTGCAGAAATTTTCATGCAGATTCTTAAAAATATTGCGTTTTTTATTGATCGTATCTCATTGCGTTCAGAAGATGATATAGAAATTGAGCTTAAATCCTGTTTGCTATATATAATATACTGAAAAAAGTCTGGTAATAATGAAGCCTAGATGATACTTAGTAAATACAATGTTATAGTAAATACAATGTAACGTAAATGTAACATGCCAGCTCAAGAGGATAACTCCACAAAATAACTGTAATACAGTGTGTTATATTACAGTTGTTGAGTTATTAGAAATTTGGAAAAATAGTTTCAATTACATATACTTATTATATTAAATATATTAAATATATAATATTATAATATTAAATTAAAATTAAAATAATTAAAACTAAATATTATATTATAGTTTCTAAATATTATATTATATTTCTATCTATTACCAAATGATTGGTTACTTTTATTACGTTTAGTATTTTTATTAAGTATTACAACATACGTAATATACGTAAAGAATAATTCTGTTAAGGTATTTGAAAATTTTATTAGATATAGATCTGAAAATAATTTTGGATATTTTTAGATCTGAAAATAACTATCAAAACAATTATATTAAAAATTAAAAAATGATTAGTAATATTGCAAACAGTTTTATCATTCTAGCAATCAATTTGAGCGTCATAGATTAATTATTTTGATTTAACAAAATTATTTTCAAATCTATTTAGCCAAATTTTTAAATACTTCAAAATTATACACTTCGTGTATGTATATTATAAACAAAATACATTTAGTAACTATTACCTGACTTTTTCCGCAGTATGTTCTATGACAATTATTATTTTGTTGCAATTATATTTAACGCACATTTTCGATTCTTATTTTCATGTTATATATTATTAATATTAGTCGAAGTTGCGCGTTATCTTATCATATATCATTACTGTTACAGGTTTTAGCATCCGCGTCATCGTACGACCGGTTCATGAAAATCATTCAACGTCTGCCTCCAGCTACAACATCAATGACCACGCTCGCCAATGCGGACATCATTGTCGCACGTTTTTTTCTCGAACGTTCTCTTCTTCCTCCTCCGTTTCTTCATTCCTGGGGATTTCGGTCTGTGAACAGGAATCCGTTTTGAGCTTCCACCCTCGACTCAAATCTCGCTGGTCTCGTCATATCGGCCAATGTTATAGTTCTGTAAGCTTTCTCCATTTCTTCCTTCTTCCTCTTTTTCTATCTTTCATTTCTTCCTCTCGGCACTGTCAATACTATCTTCTCTGCGGAACACAAGTCATCGCCCGAGTGTGTCAATTATTTTTTATAACGGGAGATAGGAAACGTGTGTGGGTCTCGTGAGGTAACTAGCATTGCGAGATCACTGCGCAAAAAATTGTATCACAATGTGCCTTAGAGTGCCTTAAGGAATTATAGAGGTTTGTCTCATATGCTCAGCGTCGTCTAAGCAATGTAAGCTCATAAAACGATCCTTGCAAGTCTTTCTACGTTCTTTAAGCCTATTATTGCGTTATTTGAGCAATCGTATTATCGTTATCGAGTCGTTGAAAAGTTTTATTATTAACAACTGCGAGAAACATAAGGCAGATACCGTTCGTAGTCGATGTGAATAGTAGTAGGAAACGACGAAATGATAACTGTTAACGGCAGGTTTATTTTGTGACCGATGCTATATGCCGTGTCTTTTATAGTTCCTCTTTCGACACGTACCATTTTATTCGATTAGAGAGCAATAAATCATAGCTTCGCACGGTGGACACGAAATTTCGACGGTCGTTACACCGTACTGTTAGAATATCCGAATTGAGAAAATAAACGATATCAGATATACCTTGTGAAATGTTGAACTATTAATTTAAAGCGCAATTATATCTATATATATTTTAACTATCTTTGGCTTTCACTTTTCACAAAGAATTTTTTAACGAAGATTATTGTTTTATATACATGTATATACAGAGTGAGCGTATACGTGATACATGTATGTACACACGCGTTTTGCGGACCATCTGCTTGCTTGAATCAACGCGTTTAAGCAAGTAGAATTTCAAAATAAATAGAACAAACGAATGAACTGTGATAATACTGAATGAGCCTATCGATTACATCGTATATGAATGAAACGTACGCAATCGACTACTATTAATTCGTGAATATATGTAAAAAGAAATTCTATAATGAATGTGTACATGAGTTGAATTATCATACTTGATATTTTCTTCCGAAGTAACTTTGTAAAAAGCTTGTATAATGTTTCGATTGTGAAACGTCAGTTTTATTCAGGTATTCATGAGTTAGTAGTCAGTGCGATCGCAAAGGCTCGCGTCGAAATAGCAACGGCGGAGTGGAGCATAAATGCTTGTGAACTCATGATCATCTTTCGATACTTTTTGGCAGCAAACATTTCTTGCCGATCAATTCTTATCTCTTATCTGGCGGGCTTCTATATATGAAACATCCTGTAAAGTTTCTTTGAAGTCATTTCTGACTCTAGCTCTTCCAGCATGTTCAAAACGCTGCCACTTCAATGTCTGTACCTGTACTTCTTCAAGCCTCTCGTTTGAAATTAAATGCATGTCTCTTTAGCTAGAGTGTGGGGTTTAGCACGGAAATACAATGCCACCCGCATTGTTAAACGAAAGCAATATTCGAATGCTCAGAGACCTGAGTTTTGCTTTCAGGAAACGAGAGAGCAACCGGAGGCGGCACTGCTTTCGCGATGAATGAGAGAGTGCTTTAAGTTGCAGAATTGTTGGAAAGAAACGTCGGCATGACTACGAGAAATGGCCAGATTCCACCCGGTGATTTGCAGACGCCATTCTACGCGTCCTGCATCAGGCTTTCATAGCAGCACTGTAAACGGAACTGCTTTCTCTGCTCGTAGGGATTCTTTGCAGTTCTATTCTTCAAAGTAGATAACGATTGATATTCCACTTTCGTTACGCTTTCTCAGCGAGATAGATTTT
>Ga0157362_1001120_pt1 | contig 10792 bp, 5 predicted proteins | sample AttlaeALBM3_FD_111480 | JGI IMG/M metagenome (GOLD analysis project Ga0157362, IMG submission 111480) | Fungus gardens microbial communities from leaf cutter ant in Ribeirão Preto, State of São Paulo, Brazil - Atta laevigata ALBM3 | ecosystem: Host-associated > Fungi > Mycelium > Unclassified ... | reverse complement strand
TTACTAGATAAGAGCGAGTAGACATTGCATTCATATGAGATACTTTGAAAAGTGATTGTAGACGATACGTCACACCTCCGTTCCAGAGACGAGACGAGATAGTACGGCGACACTTCGCGGACAATACTCCGTGACTCGCACGATTATACGCGAGCACAGCTTAATCACCGTAATAGAGCGGCCATAATGGCTGATACGATCTGTATTTGCTCGTTAGATTCGAGCTATGCTCTTCCACGCGTGCGAAAGAGCGCTATCCGTCTCGCCTACGCGTATACAAATGGCAATTACACTGGGGAGTAATCTTGCGTATAAATTTCTGTGTAATGATATACTATGACAATGATGTGACATGAATTAAACGTTACAATTAATGCAGGTATATATTTGCATTTTTCAAGTTTATCTTCGACTTTTTTTGACCTATGTACACATTTGTTATATGTGATACATTTATTCGATCCAGATATCATTTTCTTCATATGTAAATTCATCACAATAAAAACTTTTCCGTCATTTAATTAAGAGAAATTACTGTAATTTATTACAATAAAAATTTCCATCATTTAATTAAGAAAAATAACTATAATTTATTACAAAGATTCGTCCGTTATTTAATTAAAAGAAATGATTATTCAGTGTTTTTTTTCATGTTCTTTAAAGAAAAAATAAAATTGGATTAATGCTTGTTTCTTATACTTTCAATTGCGTTTTAAAACAATAATTAATCTCTCTTTAGTAATAAATAAATCGGAAAATAGGATACGTTACATCAGATGAATTACGAAACCGCTGCGTAAAGCCGAAGGCGTAAATGGCGTAGGATTTGATTTTGAGGCGTCTGAATTCCGTGAGCACGTCGCCGTTGTCTAATTGAGTCATCGTGTCATTAATCTTGTAATAATCCAGCGTCGCAAGTAATTCTCCTGGCCCCCGATAGTGGTGGATCAAAGTCGCGGGACGGACAACGCAGGAAGATCATACGTAGATCGATGTCCAATTAGGTCCAATTACACGCATGAATAATCGGTTACGGTCGGTGAAAGAAGGTTTATCCCTCGAAGCAAAGCAGTACATCTACGGGCGACAGGTTTTGCAAGATCGCTTGCATCGATGAGACAAAGAGGGGACAATCCTTCGATGAAAGGAGGCGTTAGTTCGAAGGCTCTTGTGAAATCTACGGCCATGTTTCGTCGGTAAAATAATTAGTAGCTAAATGGTCAATGTAGGCGTATAAATTGGAGAAATGTGTGCTAAATTACATGGAAATTAAAATTCCTTTTCGAGGTAATTTTATGGGTTATAAATTGAAGTAAAAAATTGCAAAAAATTTAAGAGGCAAATGTTATCAGAAGTAAAACATATGTTACTTGAGATTAAAAAGTAATTTCCATTAATATTTAATATATAAAATTATGATCTGCGTACACATAAATTTCTATAGACATTTTTATATTTCTGTTAAATATTATATCTATGTTATTTTCTTTAAAGTTATTTTTTGCTTCGCATTGAACGGTTCCTATATACAGTAAATTGTAACGACTGCATCTGTCTGATTTGACAAAGTTCTCTCTCGTTGGAATTCTAACGATCGCGAGACTTCACAGATCACGAGCGGTCGGACATCGCGTGCTTCCAAAATATTCCGGGAATATGCTAATTACCAGTTAGTCAGTTTCTTGTGGCACTGAGACTGTTTCTACAACCGGCGATGCCCTCTTTAGCCGCAGTTCGTTCTCATTCCTTTGGTCTCGTCATAGCTTCCCGCGATATTGCCGCTCTTTGTCCACCGCAATACCGGCTGCGCTTCGTTAAACATGCGATGGATCGCTCCTCCGTAGTTACTTTTGTTCTGTGGCGACATTGTTTATCGAACGACTAGTCGCGTTCGTGTCTTACTGGCCAGATACTTGTGAGCGAATGACAGTGCTGATTGTTTTAATATTAAGACTACATTTCACAAAAAGTTCGTGATATTTTAAATATACAGTTTTCAAGACTATCAGTTACATCATTTAGATACCTAATCTTCTTTTTTATTTAAGTCGAAAGATCTTTATTTAATATAATACATTACTTTTTACCTTATAAATATTTAATTAAAATTTGATTTCTTAATTTAAAAATTCCTCTTTAAAAATTATAATACTCAATAATAAAGAATACTGTTCACTAAATTTACATGAATAAAAATTTTTCCACAAATAACATTAATATTGCCAAAAAATATTTAACATGAAAAATAATCTAATTCATACATACGCGCGCGCGCGCGGATCCATCTATACACATCTTTGTTCAGTCTTCACGTTTCCGCGTGTCACGCAACGCGGTAAATTCTATCGTCGGTGAAGAAAGAGAAGAAGTGAATAAATCTGAAACTGAATAAATGAAACTTTTCAGAAACATGAATTTTAGCCACGCGTAAGCAAAGGCCGCGAATGGGATATCGCGTGTAGATGCAAGCGTATTCAATTAATGCAGAACGGATGTTGTAGAATAGCGATACAGCACAAGGGACGCGCTCCTCATTCTCAAAACAGGAGAGCGGCCGTGTACGCTGTAGAATTAATTAATGGGAGTGAAGAGAGAATGTGCACGGTCGCTGTACATACAACAAAGGAGCAAGACACGCCGTTGGCAAAGTGTCGAGGACTCCCAAGAACTATGGCGACCGTTTGCAGTATCTATGACGAGTGAGTTCGATGACTAATGGTCTGGCACTATATATTGCGCTGTAACGGATCCACATTTCGAATCACATTAGCGGCGTAGAATCGTTATGAATATGCGTTTCATGATGTACAAGTAGCCTGCACAATATCCGGAAACGGAGGCAGCTCTATTATCGTTCAGGGGTTATACGATCGGTTAGCTGAAGTTCCATCGCCATGGAGTTCCAGGTACAGCAATATGTTGTTTTATGGCGCAATCATCGGCGCGGTAATAATCATTAAATCCGTTGGACGAAGCCGAGCGGAGCCGCGGATCGTGGCGAGGCTCGTGTTTCCTCGGACTATCTCGTCGTTAGTATGACATTATCCATTAAATTCGTCTTGCGGCTGTTTACTTATCTTTCGTGTTAAAAGTTCGCCGATCTTATCTTTAGGAAAAAAAAACAATGATAAGCGCGAATTCATTCTCCTGTTATAAATTAAAAAATCGGTTAATTAGTAAATTGTAAAGAAAATAACAATATCGAGAAAAATTGATTAAAAATTTAATTTGTGTTTGCAAAATTTGTATGTATGTATTCTGCATAATAATAAAAATGCAATTGTCATTAATTTTTTTTAATTTTCTCTTCATGGAAATTTCTATAAAATTCCCCTTAATAAATTTCTTTAATTATTTTCGTTAATTAAATTAAATTACTATCTAGTCGATTTATAAAAGCTTAGAAATTAATCGTAGAACAATCGTTTATTAAGCGTCAATAGTCAGATTTTTACGTACAGATTTTTCTCGTCTTTCGATGGTAAAAGGAAATAAGATTGAGAAAAAAGCTGACGAGGCAAGGAAAGCGAGAAGACTGATCCAAAAAATTTGTGATCCGCAACGAAGACGATGCGGCGGTTAGTTAGTCGGTTATGGTGGACATAATTGCGGTTTACTGTCTCAATAAATATATACGACACGCACCGCTCTCAGATCAAGGTGAATAGTGAGGCCTTCCAAGGATTTGAAATCAAGCAGGGCGTATACGCGCTCAGCGGGAGTGTTTTATGGTCACTGCTTGATATGGTTTATAGTGTTTTGTTCTGCTTATGTCGGCTTGTCGCGGAACCGGAAGATTTCTAATGATCGGCTGTGAATGATCCCCGAAAAGGAGAGCTTAGATATAACACAGATCATCAAGATTTCATTGTCTAGCCCTATATAGTTCGAAAAATGTCGCTGTTGAAAAATATGGAAGGTGCACTATTGCACTTTTTCTATCATAAATTAATTACAATGATTATCCGGTTGTGTTGTCAAGGTTAAGCCCCCCCCCCGATAGCACAATGCCTGGCAATTAACTAAATGACCATCGTTCCAAATGTTCCAGTTTCCTAATCTATCGTATACACATTCGATATGCGTACATACGCGTACGATATGTCTTATCATTATGCACAATTACGAGTTCGCCACTATCACCATAATTGCGACTGTAACATTGTGCTATTATTAGGTATGACGTCGATACTAAAATCGATAACTGTAATGATAAACTATTTGGTGCAAATGAATACATACTTCACGAATAATTTGGAAGACTTAAATCAATATTGTATGTATGTATCGCTTGTTCGCTGAAAAAGTGATACAACTAAAAACGTTTTTCAAATAATTAAAAGTTCATAGTTCGTTCTTATTTTAAGAAATATCTTACAAGATGCTAATATGGCTCTGTGATTAGTTTATAACATCTTAAGTCTGTATATAAAATGTTCTTTTAAAAATAAAAATCTATGAATATGAGTCAATAACAGCTCTAAAGATTTTTCCTTAAAAAAAGTTCTTTAAAACATTCTTTCAATTTAGAATGTAAAAAATGCTTTCCTGAAAAATTACTTTTGAGATGTATTACTTTTCTATCATAAGCGATAGGATAAGGTAGTACAATTTCAAACACGATACAAATTTGAAGAAAATTAAATTTGAATTCAATTTTTGAGATTCAAATTCGGTTTTCCTGTTTGATGGTTTCCTTTAGTAATTTCTAAATTATGAGATCAAAATTATTAAAATTGAACCTTGAATTTGGATTCAAATTTTATTTTTTTTTAACTGTATTGCATTTGAAATCATACTATCTTATCGATTTTCACTTACAGTTAGATATTATTCTTCTAGGTTATGTTTCAAAATCCACTGCACTAAAAATCTATAGTACACTCAAGCCAGGCTTCCCGCATGGATGTGGAAATTTTGATCGAAGGAGAGGAGAAAAATAGATAATCAGACTACGAAGTGATGATCTCTTGCAAAATTTATCACTTTCCGTCGATTCGTGCAATGATTCATTCATTGCTTCAAAGTTATCATCTATATTCTTTGCTATATCCTTATGGAATATATAGCCTTATGAATATGTAATTGGGCAAGTTGTTTGATTGTTAGCTTTTGTATTATATTTGATTTTCAATCTAATTCTTTAATTTTTTGAATATGGAATTCCACACTAACCTAAATTTTAGATGTGCTCCACGATTCCATTCTATAAACGCTGACTTTGAGTATATTTAAATTTTCAATGTTGATAATGAATTTTGAATATATTTCGATTTGATTTGTAATTTCTAAACTATAGATCCTAAATTAACACATATCACTTCCGATATTACAAAAATAAATCATCATTAATCAAGTCTAATTTATCAAGTTTATGTGTGATCTATAACATATGACAAAAGATATGATAGGTCGTGACATTTTTTTTATTATATGCTATTTTTCATTTATATAAATACATTGTACAGTACACGTATTGATTGAGCTCTAAAATGCACTTTAGGATTGCGTATAATTTGCTTATCGTATATAATATTAGAGATATTTTCTTGAGAGATAAAACTTCTATTTCATTTTACTTATTTAATTAGAATATTAAATGATGCTGCTCATGTGTCATAAAAAATTATTCATCAGATAAAATTATAAAATGTATAAGCCATAGATAATGAATGAAAAAAATGAATAAAAAAAAAGAATTGAAGTTTATGAAAGTGTTCAGAGTTAAGTTCTAGTTAAAGGTGCAGTTAAAGGTTTCGTCGTCGTAAATATATTATCATAGTACATGTAAACGTTGTTTTTATGACTAATTCGAAATAGTAAAAATAGCGAGGACTAATCAATAGGTATTATATGCAACGTACAACTAGCATGTATATCTTAATACAGCTATTATATAAATAGTTGCATTATCGAAATTATAATTTTGAACCAGTATGAACAGACGTAATTTTAAACTCGCATTAACAAACGTTCATATATCGTTGAATTTAAATAAATAAAATCATTTTTACCAGAGTTTTTATGTCCAATAAGTATGTTAAATGCTAACGTTCGCATGTCGTGTGTTATAAATAAACGTATGCATTAATTCCACAAGATAAAAAAACAGGACTTTTAGTGCCTTATTATTCTTATTATTTATAGTTACACGCTGATTAAGTACAACAGCTGACATAATTTGTAACGTGTAATAATAAGATGTTTAGTCACACGACTTTGTCTAAACACGACGTTTTTCTAATTGTCCAGACACATAAAACTTAATATGTTGATTGACTCATATATCAATTATTAATGATTATTAATGATTATTAACTTTCTCATATTATTTGATTATTAATATTTTTATTATGAACACTTTTTGGATATTTTCTAGACAACGCTTTTTGATTACGCTAATTTTATAATCAACATATTCTCACAAATTGAATGGTTTTGCTCTGTATGTCTTAATTATGGACATCCAATTTTAATGACTTGACATCGACTTAGAAAATAACATTACATTGTTTTATTTTACTATTTTTGTTTTTTTATCTTTATTATTTGTCATATCTCGGGTAAAACTCTTGTGGATCTTATAATTTTGGTTTTTATTTTAATTTATTCATTTAGTACGCATTAAATTTTGTTTTAAATTTCTATTCGTTTTTATCTTTTTTATTTTAATTTATATTTACGCAATATTAATTTTTTGTTCTTAGCTGATAAAGATTATAATAAAGTCAAAACGTATTATTTATATTTTTAAGAATAACTATATTAAATAACTATATTAAATTGATAACATTCCTACATGCTCTGCGTTATTTTTTTTACTTTCTTTATATATTCTTTTCTATTGTAAGACATTTATGTATGCACCAGGATTAGGTAATTACTTATACGTCATATAATATTGAAAAGACATTTTGTTGACGTTAATAGTTTGCGGATTAGCAGCTATTACTCTCGAACTGTCATAATATGCTTAATATGATTTGCTTAATGTTAATATACTAAAACAAGCATTCTGTTTACTAATAGCTGTTATACTAACGCTGTTATACGCACGTTAGTTTGTGTTTTACGTGTTGAATGTCTCTTATTACACTTTGACTTAAATTGCTATGTAATTTCGCCGACCATATTTACTTTAAAGGACTACTCGTCCTTTTAACGAAAAATATGTTTAATTTTCTTGTATCTCTTAACTTATGGTATTTCGACTGATATCACAATTTACATGCTACTGTATGCAAATAAATTATTCTTTGCAAGTTCATAATAATTATATAATTCGCGATTCATAAATTTAATCATTAAATATAAATTTATAAATACATAAAATTTATAGTGCAGAGAAGCTAGAGAAGAGTAGAATTGTAATATCAAATATGTAATAAATATAATAAAGATAAGACATGCAGAGAGTTCCGGCAAATTACTAAAGGGGTGAAATCTAACAAAGATCATCCAAGTTACAAACAAAATTTAAAATTAAAGTTATAATTTTGAAGTATTATGATTAAAAAATTTACTTTTTGCACAAATATATGCTTGCAATTTATACAGTTAAAAAAAAAGGAAAATAAAGCTTATGACTACTTTAGCATTGATAAAAAAAGAATGATCAAAAAGACAAGCAAAATAGATGATAGAATAATTAGTTAATATATTGTTTTATAAGAAAATATTATGCAATTTATCTTCAGCAATTATACGCAGAAATTAATTCCAAAATATAAATATTAAATTTACTTTTATTTCTCGTTTTTTTACGTAAAAAGGAATAACACTATCGCGTGAAAGAACAATTGTTACATATGATGTATACTGTTTTCTTTCGAGGCATTCTGAAATGTTTACAGAATTTTCATTTTCTTGCTGGTACAGTAATTTTGTGGCTTTAAATGTCCTTTCGTAATATGCTCCACCTGCATTTTGTCGTTGCTGGTGTGTTAATGTTCGTCGCAACTGTTCTTTGTTTCGTCCTAGTCGGAAATTTTGGAATCGAATTAGCTCGGGCGACCCTAGCATTAAAACCCGGCTTGCTTTCCCGTAATGACAGTCTACTATGAATTATATATGAGAGAAGCTAAGTCGCCTAACCAAAATCTAACTTCTAAAACCCGATAAACCGCAATTCGTATTTACAATATTCAATCTAACTATAAACATACCAATAAAGTTATAATTAATAACACTAGTTTACAAATTTTTAATAATTTTTAGTGCAAGGAAAGAAAGAATTTTTTTAACATATTTTGTGGCGCTTTGGGCCGAATCTTCCATCCAGAAAAATTCTATTAAATTAAATTTTTTTAATATAATTCTTTTTTTAATAATTGACAAAGGATGAACAAGTCAAATATGTCCACCAAGATTTGAAGATAATTAAAAAATGTTGTCAGGGGGTATTGGAACAAAAACATGCTAGGCGACTACTGCTGGACTTTAATACATGAAAGCGATATAAAGTTACATAAAAAACAAAAATTAAATACTGGACACTTTTGATTTCTTCTTTAATTCTAATAAAACTTCAAATGTATATTAAAAAAAAAATCTTTTTATATCTCAAAACCAAGATTCAATGGAAATATTTAAATGGTAGATTTGGATTGAGCGTCCAAATTATCTTCATGCATACTTTTATAAATAGCAAATCTTGTAAGTTAGTAATTTTAGTATTAGTATTATTATTAATATAATACAATATAGTAATAGTATTATTATTATTAATGCACTAGTTTTTGCGTTAATCCAGTTTAAATGTTTTCTTAATTTATTTATCTGAATATGAAGTTTATTGTGAATAATAATTCAAATAGATTTAAAAATTGCAAATCTCTTTGCACTCGAAAAAAATTAATAATGATTTGAACAGCAATACTTACGCCGATTTTTTTCTGCAATAACAATATGTTAATGTATGGCAGTATTATGCGGGTAAAAAGAGTATTCTGTACATAATGCTCACAGAAGACGCATTAACCATTAACCTTCGTCAGTAATCGTACTACTTGTCTTCATCTCGGCGGTTTTTATTCCAGATGTATCATGAAGCGGTTACGCGCGACGAGAGGAATGCAGACGATGCGACAACAAGAACGTAAATCGCGCATTCTTACATAATAATATCAGTCGCGGTTTGCGAACTGTGTTTGATTCGGAATCACGCGTACTCGACAAAGAAAGACAGAAAGATAAATGAAATTTATATTTCTTCACCGATCGGCGATGCATCTTGCTCGCTTCTTTTCTGCCCAGCGTGGATGCGTGATCGATCCGACGGAAAGTGCATACGATGCCTCAGAAAAGGTGTGAAACTCGCACCAGCACGTAGCATAATAATGCGAATAAAAAAGACAGAATATATGATATATAACGCCAAGGAGGATGTGGATCCATCCACGATGTAAGAATACCAGGTGTAACATTGCGTTGGTGTAACATAATGGCGGCTGAATATAATTTGAAGCTAATTTTTGGGCTACATGTTCAGATTCTCACTCGAGTATCACCCAGGTATAATCACTCTATTATTTATTGAACATTAAACAAAGATGACATCCAGGAAACACTCGGATGAGAATTTGAATACGCCCTGAAGGCAAATTTCTAATAGTGGCTTTATATTATTGGCTTATAATATTTTAAGCAAATTTTTGATTAGTCATCTGACTATACATCTACGGGAATTACACTTATTTTACATTACAGATCCCTCAATTGCGAGGAACATCGTATTTCTGTATGACATACATGCATGAATAATATTGGCGATAATATTTTTTTACGCTGGGTTTGTCTCGCTCATTTTTCGTTCGATATATCCATGTTCGATATTCGGTCACTGTTGGGCCATTCGACAGCTGTTCTTCCCGCAATGGCCACCTATGGATACATCCAATCCCCATAAAAAAAAAGCAGCTACCGTAAAAGGACAACGCATCCGCAACGTGTCTATAACCACGGGGACACGTATTATCGATAACTTTCCCTTCCCCGGGCAATCTTTTTCGCGGTGAGTGGCGCGTACTGCGATCGATGCCAACGGAAAAAATGCGGTCGATGTTGCAGGAAGGACGCGACGTGGACACGCTCGAGAGAGGGTGCAGCAGGGCCGGCGCTTTCCGTGAATGCTGGCGGCTTCGTTTGATGCTTTTTATCAGAGAGTCCTGGATACCGAACGTTTCCGCAGTGCGATTGACTCCTCTCTCAACGGCCATCGGTCATCTTCAGTAAATCCTTCGCATAAGAATGTACAATCATTGACTTATGTTGCATTGTAACAATCGTCATGTATATATAAGATAATTTATATTGAGATCAGTTTATCATCTCAGTTTATTATATGCAGCATAATTCATTTCAATATTTCAACAATAATATTGCAACTTTTTAGCAATATTACGATAATATTGCAATGTTGCAGCAATGTAATTGCAAGCTTCTGTACATATGAAGTGCTTTAAAATTTACCAACGATTCTATATATTGTTTCATAGAAACTTGCAACATTGCTACAATGTTTGTAATGTTACTGCAATATTACTGAAATCGCACTATTGTTTTTAACTATAATATAACGTATGTATTATTGTGGGAAATTACAACTAACAGATATGTAACACGTAACTTTGTATTTTTTTATAACATGACAATATAATATGAAATGAGAAACTTAGAAATCATTTACTGAAAACTAATAAATACGTAATGTTTTATTTGAAATAAAACATTATGTATGCACTTGAAATATGTTTGACTTTATTCCATTAGGAAATCGTAAGCCAATCTGAAC
>Ga0157362_1001119_pt1 | contig 10796 bp, 8 predicted proteins | sample AttlaeALBM3_FD_111480 | JGI IMG/M metagenome (GOLD analysis project Ga0157362, IMG submission 111480) | Fungus gardens microbial communities from leaf cutter ant in Ribeirão Preto, State of São Paulo, Brazil - Atta laevigata ALBM3 | ecosystem: Host-associated > Fungi > Mycelium > Unclassified ... | reverse complement strand
TTTTAATGCGTCGCCAACCGAGAATCCGCCAGGCTGCAAACCCGCTACGGGATGGACCGGCGCCAGCACGGTCAGGACGATATGCTGCATCCCGGCCTGCGCCGCCCGATCGATTAACGCCTTAATACGGCCCACGTCGCCCGCGGCGCGCAGCTGCAGCCAGCAGCGTTCATACGCCGCCCCTATCTGCTCCAGCGGTGTCACGGTCTCTTCGGAGATCACCAGCGGCAGCTGCAAACGCCTGCAGGCGCGCGCGATGGGCAGTAAGCCCTCTTCATGGAAGAGGCGATCGCCTGCAAACGCGCCTACGCCCAGCGGCGCCGACCAGCATTGACTGAGCAGCGCGGTCTCGGTACTGATGGTGGTATTGCCCTGCAAAACGCGCGGCAACAGGCGATAGCGACGCAGCGCCTGCTGATTAGCGTCAGGTTCGTCAGCTAACGCATCGGCTGGCTGACCCTGCATATAACGAAACAGGGCATCGCCAAGACGTTCGCGCGCCTGTTTATCATGCATGGACATGCTGGGCCTCCGTGGCGTTTTCATGTTCGAGGAAGGTGGCGAAAGCGGGCGTTTTCGGGTTCTGCAAAATCGCCGGCGGCCCTTCTTCAATCAGGGTGCCGTTCTGCAGGAACACCACGCGATCCGCCACGCCTGCCGCAAAGGCAATATCATGGGTGCTGATGATCATGGTGATGCCGGTTTGCGCCAGGTTACGCATGGTCTGATTCACTTCGCGCACCAGCTCGGGGTCGAGCGCTGAGGTCGGTTCGTCGAACAGCAAAATTTGTGGCTCCGCCGCCAGCGCACGGGCAATGCCGACGCGCTGTTTTTGGCCGCCCGATAGCTCATGAGGCAGAGACGCCGCGAAATCCTGCAGTCCCACCATTTTCAGCGCGCGCATCGCTTTGGCGCGAGCGATCTCTGGCTGAGCGCCCTGTACACGCAGCAGAATACTCATTACGTTTTCCAGCGCGGTCAGGTGATCGAACAGCGCGAAGTGTTGAAACACGATGCCAATGCCGGATTTAGCGCGGTTAGCCGGTAAGTGCCGCGCCGCCAGCGCGCGGCCGTGTTCGTCGCTGCCCATAAAGTGGCCTTCGGTCTGGATGGTGCCACTGCTGCGCGGGGTAAGCGCCAGAATCGATTTCAGCAGGGTGCTTTTACCTGAACCGGAGCGGCCCAGCAGCACCACCACTTCACCGCGACGCACGGTAAGCGACAGAGACTTCAGCACCGCCTTACCGGCGTACTTCACGCACAGCTTGTCCACCTCCAGCACCGGCGCGGCGGTTTGCGTGTCCCAGCGGCGCTTCGGCAGCTGCATCACCATCACCTCGGCATCCGACGGCAGCGTTGCCAGACGCGCACGGGCACGACGCGCCCGCTCATCAAGGTTATAGAATTTCTCCAGCCACCACTGACCGCCAGCCAGCAGCGTAGAGAGGATCAGATAGATGCCGCCGGAGGCCACCAGCACCGGAATAAAGAGGAAGTTTTGCGATACGATCGCCTGGCCGCGCATGGTCAGTTCGTTGACGCCCACGACAGAGGCCAGCGAGGTGGACTTCAACAGGCCAACCGTTTCATTGCCCATCGTCGGCAGAATGGCGCGCAGCGCCTGAGGGATCACCACATGGATCATCTCTTTGGTGCGCGAATAGCCAAATGCCTGCGCCGCCATGCTTTGATCGCGATCGGTGGCCATAATGCCGCCGCGGATGATTTCCGCGCAGAAGGCGGTTTCATTGATCATCAGCGCCAGCAGTGCGCTGGTGAAAGGGCTGAAACGCAGGCCGAACTCGGGCAGGACGTTGTAAAGCAGGATCAGCTGTAGCAGCACCGGCGTGCCGCGTAGCAGGTAAATGTAGGTTTTTACCGGCACGCGAATAAACCAGTGCTTTGAGGTACTGGCCAACGCCAGGAAAAAGCCAATCAAAATGCCGCCCGCCAGCGCCCCGACCAGCAGCTGCAGGGCGATGACGGCGCCTTCCCACAGGTAGGGAAAGGTCAGGTACTTAAGAAAATCATCCAAAGCGTTATCTCCCTCAACGTCATCAGCTGGGCTGCGCGCGGTGCGGCAACCCAGCGACCGGGCTGAGTGTATGCATTAACCGCGTTCAACCACCGGACGTTCAGCCGCGCTGCCCTGCCCCCAGTAATCCAGCAATTTCTTCTGTGCGCCGCTCTCCTGAATCACCTTCATGGCATCCAGCACCGCGCTGCGCAGCGTGGCGTTGTCTTTGGCGATCGGGAAGCCGACCATAATGGGCAGGTCGACGGTAAAGCCGCTTTGCAGCGTTTTATCGGCTTTGGCAATGGCGATGGCGGATCCCGCTTCGGTCAGGTAAATGTCCGCCCGCCCGCTTTTCACCGCCTGGATACTGTTGTCTGTGTTCTGCACCATCAGCATGCTGACTTCCGGCTTGCCTGCGGCGGCGCATCTGGCGCTCTGCTCCGGCACCAGCTTGTTAGCTTCATAGGAGCCCGCCGCGGCCGCCACCGTTTTGCCGCACAGGTCGTCTACGCTGCGAATGTTTTTGGGATTGCCCTTTGCCAGGATAGAGCCGTCCTGCACCTGCATAGAGGCCACAAACGCGATCTGTTTCAAACGCTCATCGGTGACGTACAGCATCGGGCCGATATCCGCGCGACCGCTGGAAATCGACGTCAGAAGGACGTTGAACGAACCGGTCTGATAGCTGTGTTTTGCTCCCAGACAGCTGCTGATGCGCTCAAACAGTGAGGGATCCAGACCTTCAATAATGCTCGGATCTTTCTCTGACGGGGCTTCAAAACCTTTGGTATAGCCGCCGAGACCCACCACCAGATCCTTGCCTTTCAGCGAGGGATATTTGGTTTGCAGCGCCTTGCACTGCGCCATCGCCGCAAAGTCGCTGGCGCCAGGCGTAATGGGATCGGTGCTGGCGGCGTGGGCGCTGGTGACTCCAGCCAGCAGCGTGCCGGTGATGCCAGAGATAAGCAGGGCGATGCGGGCAAATTTCATAATAAGGTTCTCCTGGTGCGGGTGAATGTGTAAGCGATGACCTTGTGTTTTATGAACGTCTTACGGTTTTTTTTGCTGCTGTTACGTCAGTACCCTTTTGCGACATCAACCTGGTTGCGCAGCGGTTCGCCACTGCGGTAACGCACCAGGTTGTCGATAAACACCTCCAGGCATCCCTCCAGGTAGGCGCTGTGATCGTCGAGGCTGCAGTGCGGCGTCATTACCACGCCCGGCGTATGCCACAGCGCATCGTCAACGGGCAGCGGCTCTTGCGGATAGACATCCAGCACCGCGCCTGCCAGCTCCCCGGCGCACAGCTTGTCGCGCAGCGCGGCGTAATCAAAGACGGCGGCACGGCCGACAATCACGATGCCGGCGCGGGCCGGCAGCAGATCGAGGCGGCGGCGATCGAACAGCATTTCCGTCTGCGGCGTCAGCGGCAGCGTCGATACCAGCACATCCACCTGCGGCAATACCTCGTCGATGGCATCAGTGCGAATGCAGCGCGCCACATCGGCCTCGCACTGGCCGCTGCGCGTGACGCCGATTACGCGATAGCCCTGCGCGGTCAGCAGGTTGGCGGCGGAGGCGCCAATGCCGCCTACACCGAGCATCAGCACGGTTTTGCCGCGCGCGCAGCCACCGAACGAGGGGCGCCACAGGCGCTGAGCCTGATCCTGTAAAAAGCCCGGAATGCCAAAGTTGAACATCAGCGCGGCCATCAGGATGAACTCCGCACCCTTATCGCCGTGGACGCCGGATGCGTTGGTCAACGTTACGCCCTGCGGCCAGTGCGCCAGCCACTGCTCCACGCCGGCCGACATCACCTGTACCCAGCTGAGACGCGGTGTGCTGAAGGTATCGAGCGCCAGCTTGCGGCCGCTCCACAGCAGATCGCAGTTGGCCAGGAACGTCGCGGTTTGCGCGGGATCGCTGTTTTCCGTCAGCGTAAAATGGCGACGCAGTTTTGGCTCTGCGTCCAGACGCTGCTGCAGCCTTTCCCGTGACAGATGCAGGGCTGGCGGGGCGCAGGCGTCATTTTCGATATGAATATGCATTAGCGCATCGCCGTGACTTCCATCTCGACCAGCAGGTCGGGATGGTTAAGCTGAATGCCGACCGTGGCGCGCGCCGGGAAGGGAAACTGGAAGAATTCGCCGTAGGCGGCGTTCATTTCGCTGAAGGTGCTGAGATCGGTAAGGTAAATCGTTACGCGTACCACGTTATCAAAGGTCATCTGCGCTTCGCTCAGCAGCGCGCCGACGTTCTTTAATACCTGCCGCGTCTGGCTGGCGATATCGTTGCCTGTAATCTCGCCGCTGTAGGGATCGATCGCTACCTGACCAGAGATAAACAGCATGGGTTCATGCAGCACCGCCGGAGAAAGCGGAGCCGGGCCCATTGGGCGGTCGGCGGCATCTATTCCAGGGTAGGTAATAACGGTTTTCATGGTGAAAATCCTGACGGGATTGCTTCACCGCAATTTCGTATACGATCTAAAAAGTGTCAATGCGTTTGATTGGTAGGCAGGGTTTAGAAGGCCGATTCGGCCTTTGTGCTAAATTTCACATCACGCGATTATATTATTGATATAAATATAATTTGTTTTTTATTCGTTAAGCGTTTTTCAGTAATTTTTATCGTATACGATTTTCATATGCTTCGTCACTTAGCCAGGGTCGCGGCGCGAAATCAGCCTATGGTGTATATGGAGTTGATATCTGATCTACTGACTGCCATCGTTATTCTCTGAGCTGTCCGCCACACCAATACGCCACTGTTCAGGTGGCAGCGTACCGTTTACGGCGAAATCGCCCACAATACGATCTTTATAAATTCGCGGATTATGTGAAGAAAGGGTGCGCACATTGCGCCAGAACCGATCTAAAGCCAATGGTTTTAACGTACCTGAGGCCCCTAATGCGTCAAATAGCGTGGAGGAACTACTAAGCAGCAGATCCGTGACGACATTAAGCGATTGAGATACTTCGAGTTCAGCCATAGCAACGCTGCGAAGCACCTGCTGTTCATCACCGTTTATCTCTGCCTCAAACGCGCGCTGTAGTGCTTCTGCGGCCTGCAAGACTATCGCGCTGCTGCTGTAGGCCGCACCCCGTAAACGTCCAACGACCTGCAAAATCTGAGCATCCTGCGCTGCGCGGGGGGCGTTGCCATTGCTGTAGGTCCGCTTACGTGAGGCAACTTCCCTGGCCACTTCACTGCTCTGCGCGCGCCCAATACCCGCAAGGGTAGCCAGATGGATAAGCTGATAAAACGCGGGGGCGTATCTGAAACGTTCCTCTCTGTTAATGTCGCTCTGGTCAATAGCGACATTGTCAAAAATTGCCGTCCCGCTGGCGGTAAGGGTCTGACCGAAGCCATTCCAGTCATCAAGCACGGTGACGCCTTGTGCGGTTCGTGAGACGGTGACTGACACCGTTTTGTCGTTATCATCGGTAAGCCCGATATCTATCCAGTCTGAAAAAATCGAGCCGGTGGTGTAAAATTTTTTACCATTCAGCCGCCAGCCATCACCGCTGCGCTGGATACGCGTCGAGAAAGCCGTCTGACGGACATCTCCGGTTTCGCTCCATGCCGGACCCACTATCTCGCCACGACTCAGACGCGGTAACCACGCGTCACGAAACGAACGGCTATTACTGTTAAGCACATTTTCCACGAACCCCAGATGACCGCGAATCGCCTGAACCAGGTTTGAGTCCGCTTCACCTAATTCAATAAGCAAATTAATGAGTTCCGGCAACGTGACGCCGTGGCCGCCTGCGCTTTCAGGAAGACGTAACGCCGTAAAACCGCTTTGCCTGAGCCAGCCGATCTCTTCTACAGGCAACTGGCGCCGTAGCTCACGATCGATCGCTCCGGCTCTAATTTTGTGAAACAGCGGGCGAAACTGTTCCGCCAGCTGTTCATATTTTGCTGACGGCCCGGCGCCCCAGCCTAATTCGGTTTGTGACATTCTACACTTCTCCATTGGGTGAAGTATCATTGTTGAAGTTAAAACATCATGTCATCGCCCGATTCCGTTATTTAATGTTTTTTTTCTCTAAGTTATTTCACAACCCGCCGCTGACGAGGTTATTCCAGTATCCGGAACTGATGAAGCGCTTTTTCATATTAACTGCCACTATTGTTATTTGCCCTGCATTAAATGTGTGATTTATTCAGCTGCTATTCGAAAAAGCATAAATGCCTTCGGGTGACGATGTTCAGCGAAAGATAAAGCGATCTGATGCTGGAGTGAATGGTTGTCTTTTACCAGGAAATATAGAGCCAAATGAACCCAATACCTTTTTCGAGGTTACTCATCCCGCTATGCGCCATCATGGCACAGATGACGCTGTATAATAACGCATGGGCAGAGGGTAATATAACGGTTTCTGAGCAGCCCTCCTACAGCGATAATACGTTGATTTATCTGCATGAGCAGGAGCCTCCCTGCCTGTGGGGCGGGTGGGTGCAGCAGGCTTATTTATCCCGTCAGGTGTTTGATTATTTAGTGAGTTACGATAACGGGACTATTCGTCCCTGGCTGGCGACAAGCTGGAGTGAATCACCTGACCGTAAAACCATTACGTTTACTTTGCGCCATGATGTGAAATTTACTGATGGCGATGTGTTTAATGCTGATGCTGTCATTGCGAACTATCCTGCCTGGCAAAAAGGGATCGGCTGGCACGGTTTTACCTATATGACCGGATTTACCCGGATCGATGATTATACCGTTGCGCTGCATTTGTCTGAGCCAAACCCTGAAATTTATAACGTGCTGAGCAATGGGCATTATGGTTTCCAGTCTCCTGATTCCCTGGCGCACAATAGTAGCGAACAAAAATGTTTGCGGCCGGTGGGAACCGGCCCCTGGAAAGTTGCACGCTGGGCAAGGGGGGAAGGGATCAGCTTTGTGCGTAATGATGACTACCACTGGGCACCGCCGAACGCACACCACAATGGTCCCGCTTATATCAAACATCTGGAATGGAAATTTGTTCCTGACGCCACGACACGTTGGGGGGCGTTAGTCAGCGGCGGAGCAGATGCTATCTATCAGCCGCCCTCAGCGCAGTGGCAAAAATTGCAGCGTCACTATCAGACCCTGTCGTATGTCGCAACGGGCCGGCCGCAGGCGTTCTCTTTTAATGTCCAGCGCGGCCCCTTTACCGACCAGCGAGTACGACAGGCCTTTGCCTATGCGCTGGACCGCAAACAGATCGTGAAAACGGTGTTCAAAGGCGCGGTGCCGTATGAAGGCAATGGCTCGCTGAGTAAAAGTACGCCGCTTTATCTCAACGTGGACGATCGCTATTCATTAAACGTCACCAGGGCGAATCAACTACTAGATGAGGCAGGCTGGACCGGTCGCAATGCGGATGGCTATAGGGTCAAACAGGGCACCGTACTGGAAGCCCGCCTGCCTTATATTCAGGCCATTATTGACCAGGAAGGCGCGCTGATGCTGCAGGCGGTGCAGGATCAGGTGAAGCGGGTAGGGATCAAGCTTGTGCTCATTCCCCTCACGCAAACAGAGGGATTTGCCGGGGCACGTTCGCGTCCTGCGGATAAGGAAATCAGCTTCGGCTACTGGGTGTGGCCCTCTCCCAATATCCTCGACATTGTTTACAACCACGCCCTTAACGGCGCGTTTAACGGTAATAACACCAGCTTTTTTAATAACCCGCGCATCGAATCGCAAATTCTGGCGGCGCAGCGTGAACCCGATCCGCAGGTGCGCCAGCAGAAATTTGATGCTTTGCAGAGATGGTTTGACGATCAGGCGATTGCGGTCGGGGGATACAACTTTACCTATAACGTTGCCATTTCTAACGCGGTTCGCGGGCTATGGCAGGACAAGGGCAATGGATTGCTGAACTTTAACGATGCCTATTTCGTGAAGGAGAAGCCATGAGCGTCATCCCATCCACACCAGAGGAAAGCGCCCACAGCGGGGCTGCGCCCCTGTGGCGCAAAATTATTTTCCGTTTCGGCTCCGCCCTGTTTGTGCTGTGGGGCACCATCTCGGTGACCTTTCTCGTGCTCTCAATACTGCCAGGGGATCGCGCGACTATCCTGCTGAATATAACCTCTGGTCAGGTGATTGAACGTACGCCTGAAGAGCTGGCGCCGATCAATGCCCTGTATGGTTTTGATAAGCCGATAGGGAAACAGTATCTCTATTATTTCTGGCAGCTTCTGCACGCTAACTTAGGCTCCTCCTTCGAATTACAGCGCCCAGTAGCGCATATCATCGCTGAACAGCTGCTTCCTACCTTTACCTTAGCCATTGCGGCTTTGCTGCTTGCCTGGATGATTGCTATTCCCTGGACGCTCCTTACGGCGGGGCGCAACCGCCGTCTGGGCGCCCTGGGGGCTGCGGTCGAAACGGTGATGGCCGGGCTGCCACAGTACTGGATCGGTATTCTGCTGTTGATCGTGTTTGCTATTGGTCTGCGTTGGTTTCCTGTAGTCGGCGGAGCGGGTCTTTTAGGTACCGTACTGCCCGCTGTCACGCTGGCCATTCCTCTGGCGGGATTTATTGGACACACGCTTCGGGATGAGTTCGAGCGCAGCATGCAGGAGCCGTTTGTTCTTTCTGCGCGCGCGCGAGGCATGAGCCTGGCGGGCGTACGGTTTCGCCATGTTTTACGCCATGCGTTAATTCCTGCTATCACGCTGAGCGGCTGGGCTATCGGCAATTTGCTTTCAGGCGCAGTGCTGGTCGAAGCGGTGTTTGCGCGTCCGGGGCTGGGCAATGTTCTGGTGAATGCGGTCAGCAACAAGGACTTTGCCCTGGTTTCAGGCATCGTCATCCTCATCAGTTTCCTCTATATCGTTATCAACCTGATGGTCGACCTGGTTTACCTGCTTGTCGATCCCAGACTGCGAGGTCGATCATGACGACACACCTGTCCGATTACGCCGGGCTAAAAGCGAAGCGTACACTGTGGCGTCAGCTACGCGATGTCACGGCAGTTATCCCGGTTTCAGCCATCCTTTCTGCGATCGTAGCGCTCTTTTTTTTGACCGCGGCGATCGCGCCGGCTCTGCTGGCCACGCACGATCCGTTCACCACCAATCTCTATCGTGCGCTTGACGCGCCGTCTCTGGCGCACTGGCTTGGCACAGATGACATTGGCCGCGATCTCTACAGTCGAATTATCTGGGGAACGCGTCAGTCGTTGCTGATTGGTATCGGGGCGATGGCCATTGCGCTGTGCGGTGCCGTTCTGCTGGGCTTTAGCGCTGCGCTGGGTCCACGCTGGCTCGCTGAAACGGTCAATCGCCTGCTGGAAATTTTGCTGGCCTTTCCCACGTTACTGCTGGCGCTGTTGTTTGTGGCGCTGCTCGGACCTTCTGCCAGCAGTTTACTGATCGCCGTCGGCATTGGTACTGCGCCGGGCTATGCGCGCCTGGTTCGTGCACAGACCTTAAAAATACGCCAGTCCAGCTATGTTGAAGCGGCTCGGGCGCTCGGTCATTCTGAACGAACCCTCTTTATGCAACATATTGCACCCAATGTCTTCCGCCCGCTCTCATCGCTGGTAGCGCTGGGAATTGGCCAGTCCGTGGTCTGGGCTTCTGGCCTCTCTTTTTTAGGATTGGGGGTGGTACCGCCGTCTCCGGAGTGGGGAGCGCTGCTTGAAGCAGGAAAACTTAACGTGACGGTTGCCTGGTGGCTGGAAGTATTGCCGGGAATTGCCATCGTGCTAGTAGCGCTCTCATTTACTCAGATTGGCCGCTACATTCAGCAGCGTGCTGAAGGAGATAACACTTTATGAGCAGTACACACCACTTCAGCCAAAAAATGATCGAGGTGAGGAATCTGAATGTCTGGGCGAACAGCGAGAGCGCTGTGCCACGCCATATTGTCAGGCAGGTCAGCTTCGACCTTTATCGTGGCCAGTGTATTGCAATAGTTGGCGAATCGGGTTCAGGCAAAAGCGTCACGGCACGATCGCTGGTCGGCCTGGCAGGTGAACAGCTTCGTGTGCAGGCCGATCGGCTCGACTTACAGGGGGAAACATTATTAAACCGCAGCGACGGCTGGTGGCAACGGGTACGCGGCAGCAAAGTGGGTTTCATTCTTCAGGATGCGTTAGTCTCGCTTGATCCGCTGCGTCCGGTCGGCAAAGAGATCGCTGAGGCGTTAACACTGCACGGGTGGGGAACGCGGGCCAGCCGACAGGCAAAAGTGCATGCCTTACTGGAAGAGGTTGGCGTTCCGCAGGCTGAACGCCGGGCCAGCCAGCGTCCGGGTGAATTGTCAGGCGGCCTGCGTCAGCGTGCCCTGATAGCATCGGCCATCGCCCTGCATCCGGATATCCTGATCGCCGATGAACCGACGACGGCGCTGGACGTTACGGTACAGGCGCAGGTACTGGAGGTGCTGAGACAGATGCTGGATCGAGGTACCAGCATCATCCTGATAAGTCACGATCTGGCGGTTGTGGCGAAGATTGCTGACCACATTTTAGTGATGCAGGGCGGAAGTATTGTCGAAGCGGGTCCGGTAAAGGAAGTATTAAGCCAGCCTCGTCATACCTATACGCAGGGCCTGATCAAAGCCATTCCCAGTGAACATACCAAAGGGCAGCGACTTTCCGACATTAAGCCGACCTTAGTACCGCAGCCGATTGCGGCCGCTGCTGACGCAAATGAGGTGCTGCTTGATGCCCGCCATATTATTAAGCGTTTTCGCAGCCACACCGCCGTTGATGATGTCTCATTCAGCCTGCGACACGGTGAAACGCTGGGCATTGTAGGGGAATCGGGT
>Ga0157362_1001118_pt1 | contig 10797 bp, 5 predicted proteins | sample AttlaeALBM3_FD_111480 | JGI IMG/M metagenome (GOLD analysis project Ga0157362, IMG submission 111480) | Fungus gardens microbial communities from leaf cutter ant in Ribeirão Preto, State of São Paulo, Brazil - Atta laevigata ALBM3 | ecosystem: Host-associated > Fungi > Mycelium > Unclassified ... | reverse complement strand
TATATATATACATATATGTACACGTATTGAATTTATTACAATTAAATTGAACGCAATTATATTATTATATTATTGAATGATAGATATCTAAAATAACGCTATTCTCTTTATGCTCTGTTATATGCACTAACATTGTTTTCAATGGAATTATTTTGATTACCTATTACCAAAGAAAATTTAATTAAAATGATGAAATAATTTTTTTCCATTTTTTAAAATTTTATTATTTAATTCATTAAGTAACATTTGTGCACAGCATTCATGTAATGCTTGTCAAAATATATAAAGAAGGGAGCTCATTCACTGTCGGTGTGAACTGTTCTTTACCCACGATCTCCGCGGAACGATAAGACATTAACTCTCTTCACCTTTAACTCTTTGCTCACAAACCTTTTGTATCAGTTGAAAAAAAGATTTACTTAACACGCACATCTTTTCATAAAGAAATTACTAAATATTTCATTTTATTTTTTTTTTAATTGACATCTCAATCATTATTTTAAAATCTTTCCATTTTTTCTCTTTCTTTTTATCATTTCTTTTTAAGAATTGTAAGTGACAAATAAATGTTTTTTGACTGAATGAGAAATTGAAAACCATCTTGAAGTAATATTCAATATTAATAATATTATTTCTTTTATTAATATTATTTCTTTTCTTATTATTAACGATAATTATTAACGACATTGTTGGACTTTTAACAGAGCGAGGATATTTAGAATCAGATAAATTAATATCATCGAACTGTCAATCAAAAGGGATTATCATGACATTCGTAGTTATTAGCAGAACTAACTCATTGATCGACAGTTTCATAGTATTAATTCGTATGATAGCTTTTGAATACCCCAAAGATTACTTGAGCTAAATGGATCATTAATAAAGGGTAAAGTAAATTCGTAATAATTCGTATAAAAAGAATTATTTTCGTGAAAAATTAGCATAACGAAATCGATTAAGATTGATAGTGAATCGACCAATAGATTCCTCTCTTGCAAGATCGTCTTCTTAATTATTCCGTTGAGGATTACAAGGCAATATCTCCTTATAATTCATGAATGGCTATATTTAGCCACGAATAGGATTATTTACCAAGTGATAAAGCTCTCTAATTCGGAAGCACATGTTAATTAAATCTAGAGAGCAGGCAAGATGTCGCAAGGAGATCGTTTGTAAGGTAGAAAGACATGCAAAATCCTTACTTCGAAAAATCTTAAAATCCTTCAACATGAAGTTGTTCGTGTTGTGTACTGACATACACAACATCCTAAGCTGCATAAGACGATTAAGCAATAATAAGGTTGTCGTGAAAATATGACGCTGTGTATATCAAATATTTTACTCCTGTTTACCTAACCAGTTAAATGGAGTAAGCCGCTGACCGTGCATTCGACCAAGATCGTTAATCCGAAGGTGAATTATATTCGACGTTGATAACGGTGATAAATGATGGTGATAAATTGGCAGAAAATGAACTAGCCGCGCACATTGCGTCCTGTTATTAAATTAATAATTATTTGTGTTGTATGTTCGTCATAATAATGAACTGGGTAAGATGAAACCACGACTGATGATAATCTTGCTAACCGGTTGATCGCGGTATGCCATCTAAAAACTATTAGTGAATCCGTCAAGGACAGACACCACCGTTAATATAACTTTAATAAGTCCTCTGAAACTCTCAGCCATTTTTCATAATATAAGGTCGACATTTCGTGATATTTGATTTAATACCTGCGCTGTATCTCAATTAAGCTTTTACATATTTTATTAACATTTTATTATGCTGAAGAAACAACATGAGCAAAAAACTGTTGCATTTTAATTAATTTATTTTTTTATACAAATATATAAATGTATATTTTGAACGTGAAATAAATTGTACAGAATTAATGAATAATAATATATTTTATTACAAATACTTTTAATTGTGATTATACAGCTTTGCTTAAAATGTCTACATTCGTGTCGCTTTGCTAAATTTCGTCTCCGACGACAATTGAATTAAACAAGATGTTTAAAGTATAAATGGTAGCGCTTTAAAAGTAAACGGAGAAAACTGAGAAACTTTACTGATGCGGAAGTCTTGCGTCTTGCAGCGACGTGCAAAACAGGGAATCCACTTGCATTAGTGTCTCCTGGGTGCATAGTTCTCTCTCACGGCAACCTTACAATGGGGTTAGCAGCAGCACTTCCGGTAGTAACAAGTTGCCGGCCGCGAGATAATTTAAAGTACCTTTAAGGTCGACCAGTCTCTGAACCAGGGCAGCTTCCATTAAACCCTCGTTTACGCGGCGCGGTGCTGAAAGGAATAAGGATACGTGAACTAAAAGAGCAGTCTCGGGAAGAGAATATTAAAAGGCGGCCTTGCGCTTCCTGATCTCATTTGCGTAAGTGCTGTTGTCCCAGCAGTGACAATACCAGTAATACGCATAAGCAGAATTGTAGCTCCGTTTGTGTTACTTGTTTGCTTAAGCCTTGAAATATCTCAGACCACATTTTACTTACATTACCGCAAAAAGTCATTTCTTTCTCTATGGATATAAAAAGACGTTTTAATTAAAAGAAAATCTTGCAGCTAGTTGCTATCATATTTAATATCAACTTACTACCGTAATATTACGCTCTATTTTTGTATTTGTTTATTTAATGTTAGATAGTAATTTCATTTCCTATAAGAAGACATATTCTTACAGATTTCTATGCTTTTATTACATTCAAAATAAGAAAATAAAAAAGTTGATCCTCTATAATGAGGATCACGGCGAAAGAATTTAGTGAAAGGTTGTACAATATCACGAGTCTATAACGGGATTTTCTGAATTTTAATATTGAGTTATTTTATTTTGCGTTTCTTGTCACGTTTATGGTTGTCAGGAGTTGTACTATAAGACTGTTATTTGTATCATTGCTCTATGACCGGATAAAATTTTTAAGCTCTATACCGAGGTATCCGCAACGCAAGAGGTCGAAGTAAGTGGAAAGACCGGTGAAAGGTCAGATATTCTGCGCGCTTGTGCGCTTATGCATGCCACGGAGGTTTGCGCAGGCAGGCATTCGCCTATCCACCGGGCGTGAAAGCGGACTACAGTGGATGATGTCACGTACGAATTATTAGTAAAGTTTCCTATACCGTTCTCGGTACGGTCCGTTGTCACGTAGGGTGTTTTACGAGACTCATGCAAACACGATCGCCGAGTAAATACGAAACGTTGTTACATGTTGTGACATTATGACAATTATGTTATGCTAACTTGTTTTCCAACAATCTTAGAATGACGTAACATAATAGCAAAGAATAAATAAATGGAGCCACACACATACAAACTTTTATTATTACAAAAAGCATTTTCTTCTTGTCAAAGTACTTAAAAGAAAGAAAATATTGGTACTGCAATATCCTTTTTAATATATAAAAGAAGAAAAGTGGAATTGTATATCATGTAGCGTTTAAGAGCAAGTTGAATTCAACTTTATCATTGTTTTCAATACGATTGAATAAAAGACTGTGTGTGATATTTATATCGAAAATACACGCGGCAAGCTTATTTTATTGACAATTCGCGAGCAAACCGAGATGTCTTAGGATTATCATCTACGGTACTATTTCGATTCCGGTGCGCTCGATTTCATCTTGTTCGAGTGTCACGTATATTACATAGCACGCGAACGTGCTGTCACGGCGGAGTTCTTTCTATCGCATCCAACCTCATATATCGCTTTTAAATGCTTTTATTTTATTTTATTTTTGTTCACCTTCGTTCGCGTCCACGTTGCAGGCGTAGCAATGGCATTTAAACTACAGGAGTGTGTTCTCTCACGCACGCCGCGCGAATTTACACTCGAGTAATATTTCGCGCGTTATATATATGAGCAAAGATACATAAAACGATCGTTCGCATCCCCACTTATGTCAACGAAATAACATACAAACGATGCGAACAGCGGATTATGTAAATTGCCGTAAAGTATTTTTTCTACTGATTTTGACTTTCTAACAGCAGTTTATTACGCGAAACGCGTGCTTCCGTTTTGCAAACTTCCCGACACTTTTATTTTCCTTTATACTTGTAATAAAGGGAAAAATAAACGAGTTACGTAAACAATCTAACGTGTAAAATACATTACGAAATAACATTTCCAAAGGAAGTTTATTCTGCAGAATATCTTGCTAATATAAATCATGCATATTTATAATTTCTTGCTAATTATCGTTTCGTGACTTATTTGGGATCTGAATAAATAAATCGATATATAAAATTTCAAAAATTCTATAAGTAAAAAAATCTATCTTACTTATTTTTAAAAACTAACTTTAAAAATATTAACTTATGGTGTTCTGAAATAAATGAGCATTTTTATACACAAGAATATTTCTTAATTAGGAAATTCCGTAAATATAAAGACAGACTTTTGAAGATGTTTTTTCATGATGTTTACTGCCTAAAGAAACCTGAAAAATTTAAAATTTTCGGAGAATTTCTTTTTTATCCTGAAAATATCATGAATTTTTATAGAATTTATCTCAAAAAAGTTTGGAATTTACTTTCAAATATAAATTCTGTCTCTTTCTGAAAATATTTCTTTCTTTAATCATTTTTTAATCATTTGTTTCTTTAAGCATTTTTTCTGATAATATAAAATATTGACAATCAATGAACAATCAGTACAGCACATTCGTATATATTCATATATATTCTAGTATGTTTCACGAATTCTTATGAAAAAGAATCAGGATGATAATACAAGACAATACCCAGCAAAATAGAATAGCTGATATATATATATCTATTTTCATTGATTTTGTACACAGTGAATTTTCTCTATACTATCCTATAAATTTCGCGGCTCCAATTGTAGAAAATGATAAATATATATTGTTTTATGGAATCCCCATCTCTTGTTAATTTTCAATATATATATATATAATTTGTTTTCGTTGCGTTCAATTTATTTCAAAATTACATTAAAAATTCTCTAATCTTATTTAGAATTTTGAATAAAAATATCTAGAAAATCCGGGAAAGAATTTTTTACAAAATTTCAATAAACGCTCTGTTTATTGAAAATTTGTATCTACCTTCGTTGATTCTGAATTCCCTCATCTCAATTTCAACAAAATTTGATTTGTGGGATTTCTGAAATAATCAACCGAATCTAATCGTCCAACAATTTGTTCTTCCTATACAGGTATAAATTTTGCGGTTCACTACCAAACCACTTGGACGATAAAGATGCGCTGGATGACGATCGAGGGGATAATAATAACATCTCGTCAGAAAATGTTGGCGGAAATTTCGGTGGCACGTTACCACACAAGAAACGCTCGTTAGGAGTGCACTTCTCGGACAGCGGACCGACCGGCACTTTGGATCTCGTTAAACATCGATCGCAGGACTCTTTGGATGAGAACGATCCTTGGAGGTACGTGATAACCAAGAACAAGAATAATGTAATAACTATTCATTTCATATTACAGAGAAATACGATGCGCATTAACGTTTGACATGTAGCCTCTGTTAGAATAATTTAGAGAAATTAATTATCCTTAATAAATTCCTGAAATTTATCGTTCTTCATTTATGCACGCGATTCCGCATGCACATTTCATCGCGAGACTGTCGGAGATCGACGCGGACAGAGGCATGGCAATTTGGAGAATTCCGGGAATGTCCCTTTAGACTTCAATCTCCGTCGATCGATCGATCGATCGATCGCGCATACTTTCATATCAAATGCGGATCCTCGAAAGTTTTAACTTCGAACCTGACATATTCTTCGCGCGCGCAATGAACTTCCCGCATTTTAAAGTCGAGGAAATAGTTCTCCCATCGAACCTCGGCACGAAATGGATCCCGCTTCCGGCGAACGCGAGCGCGCAAATCTTTCCCCGGTGGAAGATTAACCGTGATTCCGATCTGATTCTAGGTATCAACAAAGTGACCTCGACCTCGTGAGAACCCGTCATGGTAACTTCGATTCGGTCAAGAGAAATCGCAGCGCTGACACTGTGCTAGTCGATTCTGGCAGAAAATACGGAGGTCGCAGTGTGTCCTCGGAAGACAGATGCCACCGAAACTCGGACCTCGACCTAGTCGGCACGCTGCCGAAGCGCAAGCAGGACGCTAGAAACAGCAGCGGCAGGAGTCTGCAATCGAACTCATCGTCCTCACAGCCGTGCATAATGAACGCCACCACCGACGTCAATGACGAGTTGCTGATGAAGATGGTGCATAAGCCCGATTGTGAACTGCTTAAGCATCGTCAGCAGCTCGGCAAATGCGTTGATTTAAAGCTGAGCAAACTAAGCGGCGAGCCACAAGATCAGGGATACGCGTCTGAGCGTTCGCCCGAGGACGAGCATCCGCCGTCGTTACCAGGCCAGCCGTTTCCAAATGTGACACTTGGTAAGTGACTCACCGTGTCTTATTCGTGTAGCTCTTTTCATTATAAAAAAAAAATCATGTGACGATATTCTCGTACTAGATACAGATCTTTTTTCCACGTTCTATACGACGTGGATTAAAACGTGAGTGCCTTTTCCCTGTGAAAAAGCATCCATTATCCGACACATAATTAACGCGCAATTAATATTCACTTGCGCATAATCAGCTTATTGTTAGCAAGCGATATTCACCGCGAATACTTAACGTCGTCCAATCGTGTGAGATATTCGTTCGCATGAAAGAACGATTCGTCCGAGGGAAACCTGAGGGAGGATAGGTACGTGTGAAAATGCGATCGCGCTTACATGAGCCTGACGTAACAGGATTTCGAAAGATATTAGGGAGGATGGATTATACATGAGTAAAAACTTTCTTTTTTGCTTTCGCGAATCTTATTTTATTGAGGATGAACTACCTGTATTCCCACGTGCGCAAGAAACTGTCACAAATTTTCCGAAGGTCATTCTTCGCTACCGTGATAAATACAAACGGCCTTGCCATGTGCAGTAACGAGCAGCTGATAAAGATGAATGGCTCGAAGAGATGACAGATGAATGAAAATCACGTTAGCCATGTAAATGGTCGATTAGCTGACAAGATTAGTCAATTTCATATATAAGACTCAGTTTTCATTCAGCTTTTTCCATTAATTTATTCCTTGGCTTTCTCAATCGTTATCTCTAAATAAACGTATAATGATTGAAATTTTTTACTTAATTTGCGTATATTAACTATATTTTTAAATTTACACAAAAAAACAGCTGATTATACGAATATGAACCTAATGTACTAACATTCTCAAATTGTTAAGAAATTAATCTTGCACAAGTTTTGCATAATAGATTATATGATGTAAAATACTCGTGTTTGATTATTACGCACGACAATATTTTTTACGAGTTCCATGAACTTAATGATACGATAGTGCTTCGTAACTTATAGGTTTTTAACATAACTTGATTCATTGATATGTAATTAGATTAATTAATCATTCCTCATAAATTATCACTCGTCGCGCGTGAAGGAATAAATAATAATTTTCCATCGGCAACGTATAACACGATGATAATATGGCTGCGTAATTTTAATAATTGTAATTTTCCTTGACTTGTCGACAAACCAACGAAAAATTTTGTTGCTTCAACTCGCCCATAATTTAGGCAAAACGTTTACACGATTACATTAATTAGAATTCTCGTGGTTGCACCAGACTCTAAGAATCCTGTCAAATTCAGACAAATCTACATAATTTTACATATAACATATGTCGAAATGGCTTCTGAGCCAATTGTTCATGTTTGAAAGTACTCTCTCTCACAATCAGAAAGAGAGAGAGAGAACTTTGGAATGGATAATGCATCATTTACTTTCGGCGTCAATTTTCGAATGATTTGATCGATAGCCAGTCACGCGAACACTTTGCCATTCGCGCGCTTTACACGAATGTGTCTATATCGTAGCGCGCATGAAATCTACATATTTTCAATTTCAATCTCATGCATTTGGAAGGAGCTGTTCACCAAGCAACGCCACTGACGAATGGGCGGAATTATTTTCGCGTGTTACTTTCCGTACCGTTGTTGTCGCGGCAATTCAGGAGGCAAGCTCTTCAAGTTTTAATAAATCAATAAAAACATAAAACGCTTTTTTATTCACAATTTACTTAAAATATTTAAAAAATGCTTTTCATTTTACATTTGCTTTGGCATATCAATTAACAACAATTATTATTTTCATGAATCGTTTTTAACATGCAAATTTAACAATAAATATTATTTTTATGTACTATTTTTTAGATAACTTGTTTATACATATCAATATTGTACCAATTATCAAATGGACTAGAAAAAAATTCATTATTTAGTATTTCATGCAGGAACAACTAAATTGAAGAGACTGAAATGAAAACGTGAAAATATCATGACGCAAATTCGAGCAAGCCATTCCAGCTTTCGACAAAAAAATTCCATTCATCCCACTGAATATACTTCGGTGATATGATGACACGCGTCCTTAGGACATTAATGGCACGATTTAACAACACACCGTTGTTCATTGCGCCTGACGGGCAAGTTTCGTGGCGTAGTTATTACCCTTCCACCCACGCATAACGCTTGCGTGTATATTCTAGGACAGCGGTTCTCAAGATCGAAGCTGTACTCTACTACGCTTGCAAAAATTATTTATCGCGTCATATTTTATCATTATAATTCGCGTTACGCGTTATATCTTGTTCGCTACACGGGAGGAATAATTTTGTTGAAATATCTAAAAATTTAGCTAGGTACAGATTTGAAAATTATTTTGTTGGACCATAAAAATAAATATGTTGGAAATTCGAGCGTGATAAGCAATGCTGCAAAAAGTTTTATTATTATAACAATCAATTTCAGCGTTCTACATAATTATTTTGATGGTCCAAAACAAAATTATTTTCAGATCTAGATCTTAAATTTTTTATAGATATATATTTTTCAGTAAAATTGTCCTTTTCGTGTACTTTACTCTGTTAAAGATTTCATTTCATCAAGGACATTTCGCTGTTTATCGTTTGATAAATGATTGATATTGCTATTTCCATTGAGCGATTTTTCCAAAATGCGTAGAGAAGTGCAGACTATTCCTGCAATGCGTTCATACCATTGATAATTCCACGGTTTGAGTTTACGCGAGCGCTTAACGAGTAACTCTGTTACTATGACTTTACGAGAGAATTTGGGATCAACTGAAGAGCTCGGAGGATCTCGTGAGTCGCAAGTTGATGATATGACCGGAATCGTCGGCGCTTTCGCACGTTCCGGACATATACGGTGGCAGCGAATCAACCCAGTTTGAGAGACCCTGACCCAGAATATACGCGGCCCTTTATGAACAACTACGACAGCGTGCGCTTTGTGCGGACTGGTATTTGCGACGGGATCCAGCCGGCTTCGAAATTACGGGGTTACCGGTAATATATTGTCCAAATGCGCGCAGCGCATGTCGGTGAGAATGTTAAAAATCGATGCGCGATAATTAAAAGTGCGGTCGGAACGTATGCTATTTTAAATTAAACCCTGAAGTGCCTCAGTTACTCTATTACCTAAACCCTTCCTGGTCTATTAACCGAAGAGCGACGCTTAATGAAACATTTTTATCTTGCAGGCGAAATATGTACGTCACAAATAGAAAACGCACGTTTTTAAAGTACCACTTATCTTTCATCGCGTATATCTTGTGCAGAGGATGAGAATATTTAACTATGTTATATACGCAAACCTCACCGCGTTAACCATTACTTAGGCGAACATGGCTGAACTTGTGAAACTAATAAACAACTATCTAGCATTATACGATGCCCGTTATACACGAACGTTCGATCCATCCATTTGCTTTTCGGGTTAACAACGCTACGAAGAGTAAAGTAAACTTGCCAAATCAATAAACAGTCGAGACGTTGCGATCCTTGTTATGCAGTTCTCACGTTTCTGCGATATGGATTGTTTATGTTTGTCATTGTGTCATAATAGAATTGTGCACTCAGGCGAGAAATATTCCGTTCACGTAATGATTGGGGACTTGATTCAGGATTCTCCTCCTAATTCGAATACGAATGTCTATGACAGAACATTGGCTTGAATCTCGAGACGACTGAGCGATTCAAATCTTGACAAGCTATCCGCATCCTGATACCTGCACAGAATAAATTATGTAATTCAAATCACATATACGTATGTGATTAATACTTTTAAAAATAAAGTATTCTTATTGATATTTTAGTGTTTTAAACGCAAACATATAGTGTTTCGTTTATTGAAAATGTTTAAAACTAAACATCTTTAAGAATTTAAAAAATGAAGATAAAAATAAAACATTTTAATATTTTAAAATTAAACACTTCTTTTATGAGTACGCTCTCCTTTGCGTGTTATTTTCATTGATTGAATAAACTTTGACTTTGATCGGATGGGTGTATTGAAATGAATGAAGACTGTCATAGATACAGAACCATCGCCGAGAAAATTGGTAGTAAATCTTGACGTGGATCGATGATAACGAGGAAGGTTATGAGCCGTCTGAATACGTATCTAATTTCTCAACTGCTAGATTTCATTCCTCTCATAATCCAAGAGTTAAGAGGATTTACTCTGGATTGCTCCGACCTGCCAATAAAAATAATCTCAAAACTATTGGATATCTTATATACAGGAGAAACTGGTAATCGAAAATTATGATTTCCACGAAATATGTCGAAGTCGAGTATCATCGAGCAAGTAATTTTCAACCGTGACGCTATCATTTCGAATTTGCGCATCTCGCGAAAAAGAGAGACTGATTGTTTATTGCAAACGCCATTCAATCCACAAACGAT
>Ga0157362_1001117_pt1 | contig 10801 bp, 9 predicted proteins | sample AttlaeALBM3_FD_111480 | JGI IMG/M metagenome (GOLD analysis project Ga0157362, IMG submission 111480) | Fungus gardens microbial communities from leaf cutter ant in Ribeirão Preto, State of São Paulo, Brazil - Atta laevigata ALBM3 | ecosystem: Host-associated > Fungi > Mycelium > Unclassified ... | reverse complement strand
GCATTTAAGATCTTCTTTCGGATTAGAGGCTCGATGTGAATACGCTCCTGTCAAGGAAATGATGGAAACAAGCGGAATGAGTTGCGCATGATGAAAAGATTGATCAATCTTATGAAGCATTCATAAGGAAACTAACGGTGTGGTTAACATGTGTCGTTATAGTATGCAGCATGAATCATGCATGCTTCAGCAAGCAGGCTTTATGGCACATAAAAATAAATAAATATACCGGATGGATTCGACAGCAATGGTTCTCACATTGAGAGACAGAAAACTTCCAGGTACAATCCAGACCGTAGTAAATAAAATTCTATATACTGAGCATTTACTAAGAAAATCATAAAAACAAATATAGAGCATATTTTTTTTAATATGAAATTTTATATATTCGCAATTGATTTTATTGACAACTTATTTACTTTTCTATATACTGTAAATTCATCTGCATATTTATTTATAACAATTAAAAAATGATCATACGATCGTACCTAGAATATTTTTCCTTTGCGATAAAAATTCTCATTGACTATAAGCCTAATTAATATGTTAAAATATGCTCTGACGTATAAAATGATGCTATAAGCAATTCGTTCTTTCTCAATCAATCATCTTTACGATAAAAAGCGAGGCAACTTCGAGTAGTCGTATTTAAAAAAAAAAGAAAAGAAGAAAGAGAGAAGTGTATGGCGAGTACTACTTTCTTACTTAGATTAAAATATGGAGTTGGAAGTAAAAAGGGCACAGATAAAAAGACGAAGATTCTACCATCTACCGTGTACAATTTTTCATTACAAGATATCCCACCTTCACCCCAAATCTATTAATAATGAGATGTTATCTCGACGAATTTGAAATGTATTTTTTTCGCAGGGAAGTAAAATAAAATTCCTGAGGGACCTGAATTGCCCGAATTAATTGCAGATGAAATAATTTCTCACAGTATTGTTAGTTTCGCTAATAAAGATCCATTTCAAATTTATCGAAGAACACGTCGAAACTCAGGGCAAGGGTAAGACATCCTTTGCGCAAGTGTCATAATTCCGAGCAATCGTTTGCGAACGAAGGCGAGAGGACGTGACTGACAAAAAGGCGATGAATGTCGCGCGACGATCTCATCAGTTTCGTTATTATCATTTTCGAAGAAGTTTCTCAAAGTCGCCATTCGTCTCACCCGCACGCAAGATTTGCCTGGATTCGCACACATGGTTGCACTCACCGGACAAAAGTCTATGGAAAAAGTATTAATGCTTCACGATAAGCCAATTAACGTGACCGTCATTCCGGCAATCGTTTTCATTCTGTTTTCCTATGCTCGCAAACATCACCGATAATACGTCGATCGGAGGGCACAACCTCCATTAAATACAAAAATACTGTTCTGATGCACCATATCTTCACCTACTATCCCTACCATTATGCACATTATAATCCCTGTAGTCTTTAAAACGCTCCGTAATCGTGGATAAGAAAAGAATACTGAATAGGGAGATGTGTGTCATACAATGTGTGTGTATGTATGTAAGAAAAAAGAATTGTATTGCGAATGTACCGAATTTCGACATGAGAGCTCGTACTCTTATTTCTGGATGAAACGCTCATTTCTGGAGAGTTACATAACGCGCGCAATCTTTACTCTCCTTTATTTCAGAGCCGGTCTCACCGACGTTGGTTGCAGCTAATTCGGAGCAGCGATTGTATTATACATGCAGATTATACATGAGTAATGTAGAATATATTACAAAGGATACATATGTACATGAGACTATACAAATATGTAGTAATCAAAAAGTTGATTGCTTTCAAGTCTCTCGAGAGAGCTGCCGCTTGCAAATATTCTTAAGAGTGATTAATAATAAGTGATGATTATGTGATTTGCATTTCAGATCTTTTTTTTATAAGAAATCACTGCTCGGAGTCAGGCAGATCGGAATGTCGGTGAAACTCAGTCTCGGTGAGCGTCAAGAGAGCCGCACGACGATACGCATCAAGAGAAGATAACGCTAATAGCAATACTGGCTGAAAAATTTATATCAAGAAAAAAATAGAGGCGGTAACGGAAATTTAACGAGAGAAAATGATGTACAACATCGTTTTTTCCGCAGAAGAATCTTGCGTGAATTTTGATACGCGCGCGCCACAGGCGACGGACTGTCATTGCGATATCGGTATTTCATGTTCCTTGATTAAAGTTAATACTATTATCCTTTAATTTTATAGTCGCGACACGGCGTTCACGGGATCGTATCGCGTCGCTCATTATCAACTACGGTTATTAAATCGTATAATTATATTTATATATATATATGTATATATATATATATATATACTTTGTTTTATATATATAATATAATATAATATAATGTAATATAATATAATATAGTATATATATATATATTCAGCATCACAGTAAGATAGCGCCCTTCATTATTAAGTTATCGTCGATCAGCTCGGACATTATATTTTCATTCCTGTCAACAACATACTCTACAACAATCCGCTTTAAACATCATCAAAGAATCCCGGCATGCGTTCGGCATGCAGCGAGTTTTACGTACTACAGACAGGCGACAGGATATCGATCACCTGCGAAAGTTGGGAGAGAGTATTAATTAAAAATCGTAGGATGGATCGTAGAGCCGCGTCTGATTGAAGGCGATTAATAGCTGGAAAAGCGTGACTATTGATTTTGCACATGGGTCGACGATTAACTAAACATGATCATAGTCACAATGCAAGTGCAATCGTAAGGGTCGCCATTCTGTATTTTTTTTCTTTCGCGACGGATTAAAAAAATAAGACAAAACGAATACGAATCTCTAGAGCACATGAATGAACACGCCACGGACAGTTCTCGAGTCTCATCACTGGATAAGAGTAAACGCATTCTTATATTAAGACGGAAGAAAGATTATGCATGATCGGTGATCAAATGATACACGATTTATAATATATAATGATACTAAAAGCGCGCTCCTATTCTATTTTGCAGTAAAACATCATCTGCCACTCTCAGATGACTCAGATTCAAAGATCAAGGATGATGAACTGTTCGGACATTCATTCCGTCTCTATCGACAAACAGTAAAATAGAGAAGTCTTACAAATCTAGATACTTAGAGTTATTCCGAAAATAAATAGTTATAAAAATAAGCGAGAATTTTATGCTTAAAAATACCTTAGGGTAAGAACTTAATTAGTTTGCACCACATGCGGAGTGGAATGTGTTTCCCTTACTAGATCGTAGAAGCGTAATTCTAACAGAAGTTCAACTACCAAGTGTAAAAAACATTAACGGCAACTTGTCAATCGTAATTATCAATAGTGCAATAGCTTCAAATAGAAAAAACGTGAATCAATAAATAAGAGTGCAACAAGAGATTATATACGTATGACAAAGTGACGATCGCCGACAAACGCATCCATCGGCGATATCGTCGGCAAATTGTATAATTCGTAGAATAAATAACTATGCTCCAAAAAGATCGGTCTACCCGCGAAGATAGAGATTAGGTACAATATTCGATTCTTTTTCCACTCTTTTCCTCTCCCCCTTTTATACCGCAAGTCACAGCTCTATACGCACTGTGGAAGAATCAAGAGAAATATTTACACATAAAAATACTCGAGTCACGGGTTGACGATCAGCGAGACAACGGGGGAGCGACTCTCACGATTCCGTCTATTAACTTAAAAAGTGGGGAAAACTTTTTTGTACTTTTCTACAATTTTCTCTCTCCATATCTACTTTTATACTCTATAGATACTAACGGCGATATATCCCCGACGGTAACGTAAACGTTGTCTCGCAAAGACCCGCAGCATCGTTGCAAAACGAGAGGAGCACCGTGGAGGGCTTCATTCAAATCAAACGGCACAAAATTCATCACGACGCTCTCGAGTCGAGATTCCGGAGGAGTCCAGCCGAGGAGAATCCGCGTCCCGGGTATCAACGGGAGACACCGAGAGCGAGGAGGTCGATATACCTTAATGACTGTTTGCGCGGGCCGCGTCGGATAGCCGTCCGTTTGCGTCTCGCGTTTCCGCTCGCAGCGAGCACGAGCAGAGAGTTAATCTCGAGAAATGTGGTGGCACTTTCAATACTTCACTATACCGAAACGTCGGTCGAGGATCTTATACTATTCCCGACGTGTCCTCTTGGGACGCTGACTGACTCCCACGTCGTCGCTGCCACGCGACTTCTTACCGATTTGTACCTGGCTCTGCGCCGTAAGCTGCAGCGAGATCGCGTGGGTGTTGAGTTTTTCCGCGAGCAGCAGATCTTTGAGACCCTTCATCTTCTGGCTGTATAGTGTTATCCTTGGTCTTTCGTTCTCGGAATCAGCTTCCGGAAGAACTTCGGACTCGACATTCTCCTGAGAAGTGGAGGGTGCCGGTGGTAGAGTGTCATCTGGCGGCGCGACAAACGGCTCACCACCACCCTGTAGTAGGTAATCTCTGTTAAGTATCTTCTCGCTGCAGGCTGCCGTTAGAGCTTGAATACTGGGATGTGTTGATGCTGAATTAGAGGGCACTTTGGACTCTAGGCTCTTGATCAGATCTCGCGCCGCGTTTCCTCTCTCCTTAGTCTTACAATAGTTGTTATTATTGTTCAAGGTCTCCTCGGGACTCGTCTCTCTCTTCTGTGCCGTTTCTTCCTTCTGCTTCACCTCTATTTCGTAGCACTCTATGACAACCTGAGCGCGTATATTAGCATCGAATTTCGAGATCGTGTTCACCAATGGACGAGCCCAACCTATGTGTAATACAGGAGTATTGGCGCCCTCCTCCCATTGGCAGATACCGTCGTAGAATCTCAATAGGTATGCGAAGCAACGTGGCTGTCGTAGTAAACGCGCGTTGTCGACGCGCACCACGTGCGGTATCAATTCATTGGCAATCTCCAGCAATTCCTTGTATATTTCCCCGTCGTCCCGCGAATAATCATATCTGCCGCGCATAGAATTTTATTATTCACCGCTAACAAATCGCATGAAGCATTTAACATATTCACTGCCACTCTCTAAACGCAGTTTCAGCGAACTCATTAAGAATGTAAAAAAGATTTTTAAAAACGCATACGTCAGATACTTACTTCCGCAAAACGTCCGCGGCATCGGCCCATGACGCAAGCGCGTTTACGTGTAATTCATGCCGGTACAGATATCCACCTTGATAAGTGTAAGGATATACATGCGCGTTTCCATAATATTTTCTTGCTGATCTTACAGCTTCCTACAAAATATGTTCAGAATATGTATATGCATTATATCTGCAGATAAACAACAAGTCTTTCTATTTTTATTCCTACATTAGACTGCACTAGAATTTCTCTTTCTCGTTTTCGCCTAATATCAAACGTACAATCTCTCTTTTTAAATTTCAAAAATATATACTAGTTCAGTCATAGAAAACAGATTTAGTGATACTAATTGATATTTTAATATCGCAAACCTGAAAGAGGTCTATAGGTGGTGGTCTTCCAGGCGTAGGCGCAGCCTCTTCCAACTCAGCCAAATTACCGAGTGCCATAGGATACTTCGCTAGATGACCTAAGTCATACAGCAACCATAATAATTCCTGCTGGAGCAACGCCACTTCGACCGCATCGGTAGTTGCATTCAGACTAGGATTTATAGCTGATACTATGGTAGCCACTTCTAAAGCACGACTGCACACCATAGCTTGCCCATTTAAATACAACCACGATCGAGACGCTACACCAGGCTCCACTGGTTGCCCACGTTTATCCTCGTTTCCCTTACCTGGTAATAAATTGTAATTATCTCTTACCCTAAATTTTTGAAGTCGCAAGTAGAATTTAATAAAAGTAGAATTTAATAGAAGTAGTGTAAGTCAAAAGCTCTAGGTTGAATCTTTCTATCACTTTGCATCTATCAAAGAATTTTAAGAAGCAAATATTATTATATCGTGTAACAAGAAAAACTTTTCTTAAACAAATCCAAAATTACTTGGTGTAAAGTGTGGTATTTTGTGTCGATTAATAGTTTCGAAAGAAAAAAATATAAAATATATTTAAAAGAATCTATCTTGGATATCTGGATATCTGGATTAAATTGTGGTCTTTCAATCCCGATAGTTGAAAGTTCTAGAAGAAAGAAAGAAAAGACCTGTTTTTTGTTGAAGAATTCTCTGAACTGATGATGCACATGCAGTTAAAGTGAAACAAAAATAGTATGTTTCACTTCTTCTTCCAAGCATTAGGATTGAAAGACCTGAGTTTATAATTCGAATACTCAAGATAATTTATTTTAAATACAGTTTACGTTTTTTTCTTTGAAGAAAGACTATTTCGGTACAAAGTATAACCATAACTTTACACCTAATTGCATTGAGACTTTGCCCACATACCATGCCATGTAACCTCCGCAGTCTCTGTGCCATCTTCTCCGTACACGACCCACGCATGGTCCTCTGACATAGCAAGATGTACATCCTTGAAACCTAAAACCTGGCAACCAGCCACCACAGCGAAGGCGACTCCATAACAATCGAGCTTGTTCGCTGTTAAATAACTGTAGAGACTTTGCAGATGCGCTCGGTCCTTGTAGTAGCTTCTGGTAAGAGAATTCCATATAACGTCCGACACCTTTTTCACGAGTTCCCTGGTAGCGTACTTGGTGTCATACACGGTGAGATCGACAGCGCCCTTGATCACCGCATGAAACTTTGTGTATAATGCCTCAGCGATGTGATACTCCACAGGCGGCAGTTTCGGCTCGTCGTAGACGGCGTTCTCCTGGGGCGTGAAGACGCGATTGCACGTTAAGGAATTCTCGACTGCGCCGATGAGGATCGAGAGCAACGCGAGATCCGGCTCGGCGCTGTTCTCCAGCTGATTCTTGAAGATCTGCACGATCGCGGAGATGCTCCGGATCGGGAACAGGGCCCTATCCCTGTCATGAAAGCCCGCCATGTCGTACGAAGGCCCCGCCGAACTTGGGGAGGTTGGACACCAACGCACGTTACGCTACGCACGCAACGACCGTCGTTGGTAGCGGCGGTGGCGCGGCAGCCGATCTACGACGCCCGTGTGAGGCTCGTCATACCGCTGGCCGTTTCAGTGCACGACTTCTGACAGAAACCAGGGACTCAGAGACAGAAACTCGCAACGCAACGGGCGGCCACGTCGGGCCCGCCGACTCCGTCCAGCCAACGCGCGCGCGTTTACTCCGCTCCGCTAGTGAACGTTACCCGGCGTTGCGCGGGTCCTCTCGCATCACAGCACGACGAAAGCCGCCAGCGACCGTTCTCTCCTTCTCCTCCTTCACCTCCTCCGCCTCCTCCTCGCTGCCCGCTCTCGTTGACCGTGTCGTTGCGACGCTGTACGGGACGTACGACGTACGGGTGCCGTGCCGTGCCGTACCGTACCGTGCCGTGGCCGTCCAGCGGCGCCGCGCTCCTCCACTCGCGAGTCGCGATGAACCGCCTCTTGCTTGCGATACTTGCGACAGGAGTCAGCAGTCGCGACTCGCGTTTCGTTTCCACTTGGTTGCCACCGTCGCGCCGCGCTACGAATACCGATGGAAACCGACGGCATGCTTTCTGTAGGCGCGATGTCTGATTTTTTGACGCGCAATAGATACAGAAAATATATACGTATATGCGCGTCGGCCAATCAACCTCCCGCTTTTTCGGAAATAATAGATACATGACGGGGGAGATTGATTAGCGCGTTCCGCGTGACTCGAATGCCGTCACGCCAATTATTTCCATCGTAACGAACGACGATAAAATCATTGCTTTTTGCACTGTGAAGCAAAAATTAGAAGCGATAGAATTTACAAATCTAGCTCTCGTACGTGAAAAAGAGTCAATCAAAGAGTTGGGATATCTGCATGTAGCGAATAAATCTAAGAAATTATTTCTGCATCAAATGAAAGCGAAAAATTAGTAGATTTTTATATACTTACAGATATAACAAAAAAATACAATTATATTACATCGCTAGGATCGCTACAAATAAAGATAGAAATTATTTTTGCATTTTAAAGCAAAAGATGAAACTGGTATAATTTTAATTAATTTGAAACAAATCATTTTATATGTTTTAATATTTTTTAATTATAATTAAGTATCTATCGAATGCAGACACAGAATAATATAATGCATTTTAAGAAGTCAGATTTAACAATATTTTTATTTATTTCTCAACATATGTTTATTTTTAATATTTTGCTTAAAATGAATATTGACACAGCAAGATTTATTTACATATCGAAATTTCTTATTCATATTTATTTATTATTTACCACTTCAGAAAATCCAACTGTCTAGAATTTGTATAATAACTTAATTCAATATTACAGTGCAATGTAAATTTATGAAATATATATTTTAAATATATGTACATTTCTTTAAACATCTATAAAATAATAATAAATAGAATTTTATTCTTAAACCCAATGCGAATTGTCTGAAGTAAGCTCCAGAACAGAGCTCCGCACGAGAATCGAATGTTGAATCGCGATTTGAAAATCTTAAGATGGCGCAGCCTTTTATCGTTTTTATTCGTGTTTCTCTGTCAGCTGCAGCAGCTGCAGTCAGTTGATCATTCTACCACGATATATAAACGCATAATTTTGTTAAAACGCCTAAATGTATTTTCACCAAAGTCACGTTATCGGAGAATAACAGAGAATTCGCAGAGAAGTTCAAGTCGCATCGCATTGCGTTTATTATTCGAGAGAACAATCCTAACTTTTCGAGATGAAGGTGACGATAAAGAGTAAGTATATAGAGTGACATTCGAAATGTTCTTGCTGTTCTATCTTGTGCATGTAATTCTAATGTGATATGTATGAAATATATATCAATCTCGTGATAATGGACGTTATGGTTATGTCATGGCTAACGTTCGCATCATTCGTACGTTTTTCTTGGCCATAAAGCAACATATAGATCAACGTCTACGAGGAGATTTCTCTGTCTAGGTTGGACAGGCGTCGCCACCTGGCGATGGATTGCGAACGATGACAACTGCGGTATATGCAGGATGCCGTTTGACGCCAGTTGTCCAGATTGCAAGATCCCTGGAGATGACTGTCCACTGGGTACTTGAAACATATTCTTTTTATTGCAATATTCCACTAAAGTAAACTTTATGATTGCTATTTTTTACTACTTTCTCTTTTCTTAATTATTTATTTGAAAATAATTTCTTCTTGTTCCTTTAAACAAAAGCATATATTTATATTTTTTATTGTGCTATTGAATATTTTTACATTTTTCGAGAGAAGAATTAGAAACAGTAATGATTTATGCAATTAAAAATTTTAATGTAAGCAAAAATTCTATCATATGAAATAACTGTTACTTAAATTAATAAGATTTATTTATTAAGTGTGGTATCTGTATTTTAAATGAATGATTAATTTTTTATTTAACACATATTTAACAAGAAAGATTATGAATTAGATTAAATTGGAAATGGACAAATTATATAGTTAGAAATTTATTTGGAAACAAATTCCTTGGAAAAACATTTCTGTTACATGAATTATCATTGATTAAGTTAAATGAAATTTAATTATGATATCTATAATTTGCATTTATTTATTTCTATTTACAATCTATTTAATATATATTTAATATACGTATATATTTTAATAGTTATACTCTTTCTATTTGTATCCGTTTAAGTTCTATATACATATATTACATAAAATAGAATATCATTAAATTTTAATATATAATTATAAATGGCCAAGAAAAATTAGGTTAAAAATAGATCTCTTTTAAACCTTGTGTCCACAAAGTGACCTATCTAAATTTTAGATTCTTTAGTAAAACTATTCTTTCCCTGTATAAATTGCTTCGAGATCTCAGGCAAAGAATCGACTATTGGCAAGTAGCTGAATTGTTCAAATGTGATTTGTCAATTCTTTCACCATCCGAAATCTCGGAGCGATTTCTATATGAAATAAAAGATTTCTAAACTATTTAAAAATTTATCTAAATCAACAGAATCTGGAAATAATTCTGTTAAGCCACCAAAATAATTATATAAGAATCACTCAAAGTGATTACTAGAAAATTTTTTACAATATTGCTTACTATGTTTGCACAACCTACGTAATTATTTTGTTAGTCTAATGAAATTATTTTTAGATCTGTATTTAGCTAAATTTTTAGATTTCAACAGAATCATTTTTTTCGAGTATCATAAAATACAAGGCTTTATACTCCCGACTTGTAAAATACCGCCACAACGAGAAGGCCGCATCCGCGACGGCGCGCGATGTCATGATATCGATCGACGCGTGCCGGTCGGCCGATGGAGAAACGCGGCTGGTAGGCGCCGCTGTCCCTCACCCTCGCCCTAAGCACCCTCGGGTATCGATGCGCGGCGAATGTGTGCACGCACGTCCGTCCGTTCTTCCCGTTGTTACCACCCTTCCTTTCTCTTGCTGCTAATCACCAGGTGCACCCGACCGTTCACCGGTCCGTTGCCCAACACCGACGAAATTAATTTAACTGCTCGTGTACATCGTTTCGTTTCAGTGTGGGGGCAGTGCTCGCATTGTTTCCATATACACTGCATCATGAAGTGGCTACACTCGCAGCAGACCAACCACATATGCCCGATGTGTCGCCAGGAGTGGAAGTTTAAGGAGTAACCGCCGCTTATCCCGCAGACCCGCAGGTGTCAGCACGCAGCGAGTGATCAGGTAAACGACGCGTGCCTCTTCATTTCTCCTCCTTGCGAGGTTTCCCTTCTGAAGAGATTCGGATGTAAATTGGACCGGTTATTTTAGGAAATTAGACATCTCCCCATAGTCTG
>Ga0157362_1001116_pt1 | contig 10801 bp, 9 predicted proteins | sample AttlaeALBM3_FD_111480 | JGI IMG/M metagenome (GOLD analysis project Ga0157362, IMG submission 111480) | Fungus gardens microbial communities from leaf cutter ant in Ribeirão Preto, State of São Paulo, Brazil - Atta laevigata ALBM3 | ecosystem: Host-associated > Fungi > Mycelium > Unclassified ... | reverse complement strand
TCCCTGTCTGAGGATTAGACCTCAGACTTAACAACATCTTTTGTCACTTGTCTAACTTCGCATTTTTGAACTATTTAAAGTATCAAAGCACCCATCACAAATAGTAAGTGACCATTTGTGATACGCAGACTGGAAGGCTTCGTTTGCAAGACGTACTTGATCAATCCTCCTTGCTACTCTGTACCACACGTCGGGGTCGGTGTCAGCCAGTCATCTGTAGAGCATGGTGGCAATCTGGTTTTGGATGCCTAATCTAAGACCTCATCGAAATTTCACCACCAGTGTCCAGGGATCCATGTAACCTACGTTGGAGACCAGGGCTTGGAAGCTGTCCAAATAGTCGTCTACCGTCTGATTTCCTTGGTGGTAGGAAGCTCCTTTCAAAGTGTTGATCACATCCGCTTCCACATTTTCAGGGAAGAAGTGCAGCTGGAATTGTTGTTCAAAGTCTCCCCAGGTTTGGATAGGGAAAATGTCAGTGTCTGCTTTTTGATGGAATACATTTTCGGACCACTTGGCAGCACAACCTCCCTTGAAGAACGTAAGGGCCCAGAGAATCCTTTCCTGTTCATCGTGAAACTGCTCCAGGGCTAGGCATATATAAAGAGAGCAGGAGTTCAGGAATACATGGCCATTGTGACGTTCTCCGTTGAAGTCTGGGGGGCAGGAGAGCTTGGGGCATATCTGTTGCACCGGCGGAGTGGGAGATAGAGACACCGGAGGAGATGGTACGGGTGGGAGAGGTGTTTTCGGTACAGCCAGAAGAGGGGGGTTAGCCACTAACTGTGTGAGCTGCTGTAGCTGCGTGGTCAGGGCTATCAGAGTGAAGTTAATGTTACTTTCAGAGACATGTTGTCTCTCCGTGAGCTCCTGCAGATGATGTCGCAGGTATCCTAAGGCGTCGGCTATGCCTTGAGGGGTGTCCAAGGGCAACGACATCTGAAGAGTGGATTTTTCGGAGGGTTGGGTATGACAGGGGAGGGCGACCTATTGGGTGGCTGTCCACTGGGATAGTCCAAGGCTCTGCTTTAAGATCCTAATCTGCTATAAGAGCAACTGGGCACAAGACTCCAGGAGAATCCTCAGATAATATTACAGTTAGTAGTTATGATACAACTCATCTCCAGGAGAATCCTCAGAGATTAGGATGAGGCTCCTGGAGGGATCTTCTACATTATATACATCCCTTAGTATCAGGGTTAGCAGGATCAGGGCTAAACTAGTGTGTTTAAGTATTACTAGTTAAACAGGCTAAGGTAGCTTCAGAGTGTTGTCATGCCATTCAGGGGTGGAAATAGAGATGTCCTCTTACAAGAGGGGGCAGATAATGCAGAGGTGGGGAGACAATGGGGGAGGATATAGGGGGGGAGGAAACATAGCCAATAGAAGAGAAAATTAGCTGGGTCCATAGAGAGACCCAAATGCAATGGATGTTGACAGAGGAAAAGGAGAAGATAGGACATGTTATCACTGTGGAAAGTGGGACCATATGGCCAGGAATTGTTGGGAGAAGAATAAAGCAAGAGTAGTGGAGATGTCGCAAGAGTCAGCAAAAGGCAATGGAGGACAGTGAGCTCTCGACTGGCCTTCAATAATTTGTACAGTGTATTGTGCCCAGAAAAATTATGCAATAAATTAAATTTTTCCAATACCACTGAGAGAGTAAGGGATATGTAGTGCATGCTACGGCTGCTACGAGAAGTGTGGATGAAAGTGGGGCTAGAGAAGCTAGAGAATCATAAAGGGATAGCAGTGAAAGTACTATTAGACAGTGGAGCAACAGGTCTATTCATGGATACGACCTTTGCAAGAGAAAAGGGGTTTAGAATGGAGAAAATGAAAAACTCCCTCCTAGTCAAAAACGTGGATAAGATAGTAAACATAGGGGGAGCAATAATGCACCAGGTTGAGTGTAATATGTTCTTCAAAGGACATGTAGAAAGAGTCAGGATGGACGTGTGTAATCTAGAAAAAACAGAGGTGATACTAGGGATGCCATGGTTAGCAGCCCACAATCCAGAGATAGACTGGGAAAAGGGGGAGGTAAAAATGACGAGATGTCCACCCATGTGTAGAAGAAGGAAGCAAGAAGAAAAGGAGAAAGAAGTAAAGAAAATAGAGAAGAATGAAGATGAAGAAGTACTAAGAAAGTTAGTACCCAGGAGGTTTTAAAGATGGAAGAAAGTGTTTGGAAAGAAGGAGTCGGAAAGAATGCTAGTGCGAAAGACCTGGGATCATACAATAGAGTTGAAAGAGGGATTTGTGCTGAAGAAGGGGAAAGTTTACTTTCTGTCAAGGGAGGAGAGGGAGGAAGTGCAAGTATTTGTAGAGGACCAGTTAAGAAAGGGATATATTCGACCATCCAAGTCACCCCAGACATCACCAGTATATTTTGTAGCAAAAAAAGATAGAACATGGAGAATGGTGCAAGATTATCGTCACATAAATCAGTGGACGATAAAAAATGGGTACCCTTTACCTCTCATTGCAGACATACTAGATAGGGTAGGAAAAAGAAAGGTGTTTACAAAATTGGATCTGAGGTGGGGCTACAATAATGTCAGAATCAAGAAAGGAGATGAGTGGAAGGCAGCATTTACAATGCATATTGGAGCCTATGAACCTACAGTTATGTACTTCAGGTTAACAAAATCCCCTGCTACCTTTCAGACAATGATAAACGATTTGTTCTGGAATCTTATCAACCAAGGAGACACTGCAACCTTCATTGACGACATCCTGGTAGCCACAGACACAGAGGAAGGGCATGATGAGTTAGTAGAAGAAGTGTTAAGGAGATTAGAAGAAAACGACCTATTTGTGAAACCAGAGAAATGCAGATGGAAAGTAAGAGAGGTAGAATTTCTAGGAGTAATAATCAGTCCAAAGGGGATAGAGATGCAGAAAGAAAAAGTGGAGAGAGTACTGAACTGGCCAGCACCTAGAAACATTAAAGAAGTACAAAAGTTCCTGGGCTTAGCCAACTATTATAGAAGGTTTATAAAAGACTTTGCTAAAATAGCGGCACCACTACATGTGCTAATTAGAAAGGAGCAGAAGTGAAAGTGGGAGAAAGAACAGGAAGAAGCATTTGGGAAACTGTAAGGGGGCACTCAGAGGCGTTCCAGAACACACTTGACTTTAGTAACAGAGGCATCTTAAGTTAGATTGTTGAATAGCCCAGGAGATCAAACTAATGTTGAGGTAAGGTATTCTACCATACATCACTAGCTACTTATACTAGACTAGCTTGGTCTGTACACTAGTTGCTACAGGAACACAGATCAAGACACTAATAACTACACTATCTAATAAGGCTATGTAGCACATACCATAGTGACAAGAACAAGAAGGAAGGGAACTATTAATAGCAGACTCTGAGGATCCGAGGGCAAGCTAGATCATGCTTATCCATATGAGGTTATCTAAGCTACTATAGGCTGTCCCCTTACAGAAACTAAAGGCAGTGTTCACTACAGAACCTGTTCTAGCCATTCCAGATATTGATAGGGAAATGAGAGTGGAAGCGGATGCCTCCAATTATGCAACAGGAGGAGTGTTGTCGACAAAGTGTGAAGATGGAAAGTAGAGACCAGTGGCCTTTATTTCTAAATCGCTGAATGCTACAGAACGAAATTACAAAATTCACGACAAAAAGATGCTAGCAGTTATCAGATGTCTTGAGGCATGGAGACACTACTTGGAAGGAGCCAAACTGGAATTCGAAATCTAGATGAACCATAAAAACCTCCAGTATTTTATGACAAGCCAGAAGTTAAACTGACAACAAGCATAATAGGCCTTATACCTCTCGCAATTTAACTTTACTCTAAAACACATTCCAGGAAAAAGCATGGAGAAGGCAGATGGGTTAAGCAGGAGACCAGATTAGCAGGAGGGGGTAGAAAAGGACAACAAAGATCAGACATTGATAAAGCCAGAGTGGATTAGGGGAGCAGAAATGTTAGTAAAAGAAGGAAACTTAAGGGAGAGGATAAAGAAAGCGCAGAAAGAGGATAAAAAGGTTGTGAAAGCAGTAGAGGAATTAAAAAGGGCAGGAATAAAGATGTTGAAGAATGAAGAATAGAAAATAGAAGATGGATTAGTTGTTAGGGCACACTTCACACACAAGCAAAGGCCCAGTAAGCTTATTGAGTAGTCCCAAAAGCTAAGGTGAGATTCAACTGAAGTATATCTACAACAGAAGACTAGTATTTATACTACCAGATTATCAAGGCACTGTTCTCATGGTACCTGACAGATATTCACACAAAGTCCAATAATAGTTTTACAGGAATCACACAGTATGTCACAGAAGGGAAGATAGGGGAGAGTGAGAATGCGATCAGTGAGACGACGGCCCTTAGGTGAGAACCTACCCACGTCACTAAGCATACCTCTAGAGATATCCCCTTACATTAGTTATGAAGGAAAGAAAAATATATGTGCCAGAAGGAGAACTCAGAGGGAAGATCATACGACTGCATCACGATACCCCAGTAGGAGGGCATGGGAGAAGATGGAAGACAACGGAGTTGGTCACCAGAAACTATTGGTGGCCAGGAGTAACAAAAGAAGTAGAAAGATATGTGGATGGATGCGACACTTGTCAGAGATACAAGAATTGAAGTGAAGCACTGGCAGGAAAGCTGATGCCTAATGCAATTCCAGAGAAACCATAGAGCTATATTTCAGCAGATTTCATCACCAAACTGCCACTAGCTCAGGGATACGACACTATCTTAGTAGTATGCTATTGCTTCAGTAAAATGGCACATTTTATAGCAACTACAGAAAAAACATCAGCAGAAGGTCTTGCAAAATTATTTCGAGATCATGTATGGAAGTTACATAGACTTCCAGAAAGTATCGTGTCAGATAGAGAGGTGCAGTTTGCAGCAGGAATAATGAAGAAACTGAATAACTTGCTGGGAATTCAGACAAAACTTTTGACAGCCTATCACCCTCAAACAGATGGGCAGACAGAAAGAATAAACCAGGAGTTGGAGCAGTATCTAAGGGTCTTCATTGATCACAGACAGGAGCAATGGCCAGATTGGCTAGGAACAGCGGAGTTTGCATACAACAACAAAATTCACGCAGCAACAAAAACATCGCCATTCAAAGCAAACTACAGCCAAGATCCAAGGATGGGATTCAAAGGAAGAAGGAAGGGAAAGTATGAAGCAGCAGGAAAATTTGTGGAGAAAATAAAGAAGATTCAGGAGAAGGTTAAAGCAGCGCTAGGGAAAGTGCAGGAGAAAATGAAAAGGTTTGTGAATAGAAAAAGAGGGGAAGGGAAGGAATACAAAGTAGGAGACTTAGTACTATTAAGTACGAAGGATTTGAAATGGCAAATGAAGGGAAGAAGATCGGAGAAGTTGACAGAGCATTTTGTGGGACCCTACAAAGTAAAGGGAATTGTCTCTAGTAATGCGATAGAATTAGAACTACCTAAGTCTATCAGAATACATCCTGTAGTAAACGTAAGTAGAGTACGACTCTATAAACCACAGGTAGAGAAACAAAGGAAAACACCACCAAACCTGGTTATAATCAAGGGAGAAGAAGGATTCAAGATGGAAAAAATCTTAAACAAAAGAATAGTATGGGGGAAAGAGAAGTTCTTAGTAAGATAGAAAGGCTATATGGCAGAAGGAGATACTTGGGAAAGCAGGGAAAATCTGGAGAATGCGAAAGAGTTGGTAGAAGAGTTTGAGAGAGAGTATGGGGAAGAGGCCAAAGAACTCAGGCGACAGGAGCAGGAAGAATATAAGGGGATCACTTAGAGGCAGTCACCCTTCAAGCTATTGGATAGTCCCAGAAGCTAAGTTGAGATTCAAGTAAAGTATATCTACAACAGCTTGCTAGTATATATACTTCTACACTAGATGATCTCACACACCGTCACATGAGCACATGGATCAGTAATCACAATGTCCTATATTTAGATAAGAAGGCATTGTACCACATGACACAAACAGAGAGAAGACAGGAACTATGGGAATGCATACATGTACTGTCACTGGACCACTAATAGAATAGACCCTCAATACTTACTAAGCATCACCCTAGATGTCCCCTTACAAAGAAGAAGAGAAGGAATTTAGTCAGGAATTACCTAGAGAGTTCACGGCAAAATTACTATATAGCTGGGGGAAGAAAAGATACAAAAAAGAAAGAGAAAGAAGATGGGACAAAAATTGGAATTGATGGAAAAATTCCTTAGGACGAGGAAACTTGAAGAAAGAGCCATGTTATGAGGGCCCCAAGAAGAAGATAGTTTCCCGTGCATTTGAACACTTAATCCACAACATCAAATCATATAACAGAGTTAAGATATAAATAGCATGGGAAGCTTAGGTAATCATATCACATGGTCATAGAACATTCCAGAAGGACATGTGATCGTGGACTAGTAGTGTACAGCCACTTGTAAAAGTAGTTGAGCAATCTAACAAAGAACTCCATCGAGTTCTTCCTGAACATCCATCTAGGGTGATCACTAAGAACTATCACAGTCCTTCGATAACAATAAGATAGTTGGCCTCTCCACACCAATAGCATCCTCGCAGAGGTAAAGAGCATATTTTTCAGACTGTATCTACGTCCATGGGTATTCCTCTGGATAGTGTAGGTGGAGGGGGCCTTAGTGGAATGGGGGGCAGAGCTGTCTAAGAAGGGCGGAGTATCGAGAGAGGGGTCAGTCAAGGAAGGGCAGAACATATAGAGGCCAAGGTTGTTGACCAGAGCATGGATTGAAAGGCTTTGTTTGTTAACTGCACCTAGTTAATCCTCTTGGTGGCTGTGTACCAGGCTCCCAGATCAGTGTCCATGGGTCATCTGAAGGGTATTGTGGCAATCTAGCTTTGGATGTTCAACTTGAGGCCTTAGCGGAATTTTACCACTAGAGTCTAGGGTCCGTATATCCAGCATCCAAGGTCAAGATCAGGAAACTGTCCAAGTAATCATCCACCATCTAGTTTCCTTGATAGTATGAAGACCCTTCCAAAGTATTAACAGCATCTGCTTCCACATTGACCAGAAAGAATTGACTCCAGAACTGTTGTTTGAAGTCAGTCCAGGATCGAATGGGAAAGATACTGGTGTCTGTAAGGGGACATCTAGTGTCGCTTAGATAACTTGGTAGGGTTCACATAGTCTAGCGTTCCCATGGATCCGAGGAGTCCGCGGTACATAGTTCCTATTATCCTCTAGTTCAGGTCTCCATCATAGATACTACATAGCTATATCTGGTAGTGTAGTTATTATTGTCCGGTGCATGTGACTATGGCGACAGTGCACAGACCAGCTAGTCTAGTATATATAGCTAGTGATGTACAGTAGGATACCTTACCTCAACAATAGTTTAAGCTCCTGGGCTATCTATCGCTTTAACTTAAGACGTCTGCTCTACTATATTGCAGTGTGACTGGTGCCTCACTGAGTGTGCCCTTACAGTGTCTGCCTCCTGGCAAAAGAGGTTCTCAGACCACCTTGCAGCCTGTCCATCTTTGAAAAAGATGAGGGTCTAGAAGATTTTCTCCTCATCACAGCTGAACTGCTCTGGGGCCAGGCATAAATATAGCATACAAGAGTTGAAGAAGACTCAACCAGAACTTTGTTTGCCAGAAAAGTCTGGGGAAGAGAGGAGTTTTGGCCTTGCTCACTGTTTAGACAGAGTAGCTGGGACCAGGGAAGGAGGGCTGACAGGAGGGGAAGTTTAAGGGGGCACTCAGAGGCATCCCAGAACACACTCGAATATAGTATAGGAGGCATCTTAAGTTAGATCAATGAATAGCCTAGGAGATCAAACTAATGTTGAGGTAAGATATTCTACCATACATCACTAGCTACTTATACTAGACTAGCTTGGTCTGTGCACCAGTTGTTATGGGAACACAGATCAAGACACTAATAACTATACTACCTAATAAGGCTATGTAGCACGTACCATAGTGACAAGAACAAGAAGGAAGAGAACTATTAATAGCAGACTCCAAGGATCTGAGGGCAAGCTAGATCATGCTTACCCATACCAGGTTATCTAAGCTACTATAGGCTGTCCCCTTACAGGGAGGTACAGATATTGGAGGTAGAGCGACAGTTGGAGCGGGGGTAGAGCTGGTTATGAGTTGAGTGAATTGTTGTAATTGGGCTGTCAGACCTGCAAGGGTAGTGTTGATGGCATGTTCTGAGGCATTCTGGCATTCAGTCAGCTCTTGGAGATGGTGTTGTAGGTAGCCTAGGGCATTAGCTATGCCTGGGGGGTATTCATAGGCAGCGACATCTTCTTTAAAGCAGAGTGATTAGAGAGTCAGAGCTTATCAGTGGAGGGCAACCAGAGGGCAGCTGTTCACTGAGAATTTCTGAGGCTCTGGTGATGAGATCTAATTCTGCTGTAAGGGCAACTGGAGCAGAGCACTCCAGGAGATTCCTCAGAGAATTAAATGAGGCTTCTGGAGGGAATAATCTACTATATATATACTATAGCATCCTTGTGTTCTTGCTTCTACAGTCCTTGGCAGCCAGGGTCTAAACAATAGGTGAGCTTAAATATTACATAGTAATATTTAATTAGCTGCAAGGTTACTTTAGAGGGCCAATATAGGCTCTGGAGTTGTGTGTGAGGGATTCCCTTACAATATTGGTACTTGGGAGGCATACTTATAACACATGCTGCAGGGTCTGCCACTGTGCCCCTGATTGTCTTCTACTCATTTGTATTTAGAGTAGTTGGCTTTATAATTGATGATTTAAAAAAAAAATACACAAGGAAGAAGTATGAAGAAGTATCACATAACTAAGGGTCACATAGTTCACAAGGTCACATGTCACATGTCACAGTCAGGTGATGTCACATGAGGACTATGGGAAAGTAGTACACAGACTATGTAGTAGTTGTATAAGTAGTGTACAGAATTAAATAAGAACTCTATTGAGTTCTCCTTGTCAACTCAGACTTAGAGGGTGATTAAGTTGTCTGGGCTAAGTCACTACAAGCATCTCATTTTTGTTGTCTCTCTCTGCACCTACTTCCCAGTCTGGTCTCTTACTGAAACTATTTGCTTTGTCTATTCTACTTCCTGGTATATACTTTAACATGAGATCCCTAGATAGGTATAGGGCCCATCTTGCTTGTCTATGATTTAATTTCTATATCTTTATGAAATACTCAAAATTCTTGTGATCTGTTTATATCTCGAATTTGGTTGTTGTTCCTTCCAGAACAGAAAGTGTTTCCATACTGAAAGGGTGCAAAAGGGAATTGTATACTAGGACAAACAAGAAGATGCAGTACTGGCTCCCAATTGTGTGATAAAGGTTCAAGGGGAGATAATCAAAGATAAAGGTTATAAATAACTAGAAAATAGAAATTATATGCAGCTCTAGTAAAATATAAGTTGTTCATTATGAAATGAATGCAAGATCTCTCTAGATCAAGTTCTGGGTATATTCTGTGTTCTTCTCAAGACATTCTACTGACTCCAAACTCTTATACTTAATAGTTTTACATTTCACAATTCCAGAGACAGTGATGATGAAGGTAAATGCCAAGAGGTTCTCTCTTTTCCCTTATCCTGCCCTGGATACTATATTAAAGGCATTACAAAGCCCTGAAACTCAAGGAATAAAATATAAAAAGAAAACTATTACTACTTTTAGAATTCCCTCAACTTCTTCTTATCCTAAATCCTCCCAAAACCCTACTGATTACATGTTCCTTGTAAGGGGTCACTCAGTGGCAACCCTAACCATACTAAGTGTTAGTGACAAAGGTAGACTTAAGCAAGAGCAATGAATAGTCCAGGAGCTCTAATTAATGTTGAGGTAAGGTATTTTACCGTACATCACTAGCTATATATACTAGACTAGCCAGTCTGTGTGCACGTCGCTAAGGGAACACAGATCAGGACACTAATAACTACCATATCTAATAAGGCTATGTAGTACTAACTATGGCAACGAAAACAAGAGGGAAGAGAACTATGAATAGCAGGCTCTGAGGATCCAAGGGTAAGCTAGATAATGCTTACCCATACCAGGTTACCTAAGCTACTCTAGAGCATCCTCTTACAGTGCCTATCAGGCTCGACAATATTTTCCCTCTAATTCCGTTCTACAATGCAGGCCAATTCCACCACCATCTCCAAAATACGCAACTAACCTCATGACTGGAGACCAGGGCGCAACACATAAGTTGAAGCCAAGGTTATTCACCAAGTCATACTCTACTCTGACATCATTCCTCTCTGCTGGAGCCTTCTCTTGGGGTTTTACACCATCGCTAAGTGTTATCTATTCTCCGACATAGTACATTACTCCATTCCGAAGTTAATTCCTATCTATTACTCTGTCCCTCTATCTTCTGCCATTCTGTCCTTGACAACTTTGCATTTTTGAACTCTTTAAAGTATCAAAGCACCCATCACAAATAGTAAGTGACCTTTTGTGATAGTTTTCCCACACTCATCATGTGACATCACCCTGTGACTTCCTATCATGTGACAATGATTTGTGTGACACTTGTGATGTGACACTTTCCCACACTCCCTTCTGTGTAAGTCCAAAAGAAAAGAAAAAGAAAAGAAAATAAATATAAATAATGACTTAGCCATTTTGCCAAGTCATGACAATAACAGACACACAATACTGTAAACCACTGTTGTAGAAAGGGAGCAGAGCAACCTGACTCACAACACTGCAAACACCATTGTAGAAAGGGAGCAAGGCAACCTGACCAACAACACTGCAAACTATTGACACAGACTGTTGTAGGAAGGGAGTGTAGCAGACTGAC
>Ga0157362_1001115_pt1 | contig 10808 bp, 13 predicted proteins | sample AttlaeALBM3_FD_111480 | JGI IMG/M metagenome (GOLD analysis project Ga0157362, IMG submission 111480) | Fungus gardens microbial communities from leaf cutter ant in Ribeirão Preto, State of São Paulo, Brazil - Atta laevigata ALBM3 | ecosystem: Host-associated > Fungi > Mycelium > Unclassified ... | reverse complement strand
TTGGGTCTAGATTATGTCTGGGGCTTGTAGGAAGTCTCTAGAGTGAATTCCAATAATGAAATCCAGGGGTATAAATTGTATCCCATGCTACATTTCCGCAGAAAATTCTCTAGCAGCGTAACAGCGGGCTCAACTCTGCTGGTTCTCGAGTGATTGGCCTGTTGGTGGTAGCGACCTTATGTCCCTGGGTATACTGCTACATAGTTAGATAGCTAGTGTAAGGGCAACTGGGGCACAAGACTCCAGGAGAATCCTCAGAGATTAGAATGAGGCTCCTGAAGGGATCTTTTCCATTATATACTAGGTTTATATTCTTAAGTATCAGGGTCCATGTGATCAGAGCTATACTAGTATGTTTAAGTATTACTTTAGTAATGCTTGAACAGGCTTAGGTTGCTCCGGAGTGTCGCTGTTGTAAGGTAACCCCTCACACACAACTCTGGAGCCTGGATTAGTCCTCTGGAGTGACCCTATAGCAGATCAAATATTATTACATAATATTTGGTCTTACTCCCATTGCTCTAAGCACACTCCATTGCCTCCTAACACACTTTCATTGTTCAGACCCTGATTACTAAAGGCAGGGACGTGAGGACACTGTAACATATATAATGTAGATTATTCCCTCTAGGAGCCTTATCTAATTCTCTGAGGAATCTCCTGGAGGTAGGTTGTAACATATTTCATAGACTATAATTTAACTGAGGAATCTTCTGGAGCTCTACTCCAGTTACCCTTACAGGGTGTGAATTTGCAAAATTTGGTTAATTTTAGGTCTGAATATATTTTGGGCTTCACAATGCTTGCCCAGGCACCCTGTATCAGATTTTTAACAGATTTCCCTTCTAGAGTACTCTCAAGAGCAGAGGCAAGCTTTGAAGATCAAGCTTTACTAGAGTAATGTCATATCTCAGCAGCCAGCAGTGCTATTTTCAGAAGAGTTATGATCAGACCCAAGCCATCATTACTGATGGCTAATTATAGCAAGATCAAGAGAGGTGAGTTGATGTGGAGTTGCATCGCAACCACAGTAGAAGGAAACTGGGTCTTAGAGAAGTGGAATAATATAGAAGAAGTAGTGAACAGAATAAGGAAGTTAGAAAGAGAGGTAGAAGGGAGAATTGACAAAGACAACATGCTTGAGGGCAAGACGACTTGAGATCACTGCCTCCTTCTACAGCCCAGTAAGAGGCTCAAGAACTGTCAATTGTGTGAGAGAGAGTTCCCGGAGTAGAGTTAGAAGAGTGGGGAGTGGTCATCTAGTGTCAGGAGGGATGTCATGACTTGGCAAAATGGCTAAGTCAATATTTATATTTCTTTTCTTTTCTTTTAGATTATTACTAAGGTAGAACATGAGAAATATTATGTGATAGTCACAGAGTCACAAAAGGTGTGACAGAGGTCACAGAATGGTCATATCACATAGAGTCACAAGTCACAGTCATAGCATGTGACAAAGAAGTCAGCTGATGGACATAAGGACTGTGGGAGACAAGATGCATAGCCACAATAGTAATTGTATATATAGTGTAGCAAATCTAATGGGGACTCTATCGAGTTCTCTTTGTCAATCGCTGAGCAAAAAGCAGTTGGCTTTATTCCAGCTTAGAGTTTAGCTTTCTTACAGACTTAGTCACTCAAAATAGCTGTTAAGCTCTAGAGCAACAGAAAGGGATAATGATGGGGGTATGATAATTGAGTTCCCTTCTGTGCCCTAGAGTATTTTATTAGGATTACAAAGCAGCAAGACAACAAAGAAAGTGAGACAAAGAAAACCTCCAAATTCCCAAACATAGTAAGGCCAAAATGATGAAGCGGTGCTCCTTGTAAGAAAGCTAAACTCCAAGCTGGAATAAAGCCAACTGCTCTTTGTTCAATGATTGACAAAGAGAACTCAATAGAGTTCCCATTGGATTCTGTATACTATTTATACATGAAGAGTAACCCTAACCCTTCCTTTTATCCCATGCTTCCCTATGAGTCATTTTTCTCTCACGCATCCATTGATAAGAAAAGAAAGGAAATATAAATATTGACTTAGCCGTTTTGCCAAGTTATGACACTTTTCCTAAGCCCCCTTTGTTATTTGATCATCTCCCCAGTGCCTACTTGTTTAGTGCACAATTGTGAAATATCTCGGAGAGTCATTTGTTATCACTTTTGTTTTGTGATCAAATTCCCTTTGATCCCCATCAGCGCCACCTGCAATTGTAAGGAAATATCCAGTTTGCAACTGGGTTTGATGCCCAATCTGAGTCTGTATATGTGGATATTCCAAGGCCTGTTTCTCCTTTGTAGATGAGAGAGTAATCTTGAGTTTCCACTAGGTAGTGGCACACATATAGGGCTCAGTTGAAGTGGTCCAGGGATGGGTTTGCAGTATATCAAACTAGCTGGGTTATGGTAAATGCGATGTCTGGCCTGGTACTGAGCATTAGATAAAGTAAAGACCCTATGAGGATCTGGAACCTTTGCTGCAAGTCATAGTTGACAGGTCCTGTATGCTTCTGCAGGTAATAGCCAGTAGGGAATGGAGTTGGGGTTGGCTGTGCACTAGGACAGATCATCACATGCTACTACCTATTGTTCTAAATATGGTAGTACCTTTGTACTTGAAAATTCAATAACTTAACCTTATGGAGGCTGTCCTTTGTTCTAAGAAAAGGACAGATGACTATCTATGGATAATTAATTAAGTCCATGTGCAAACATTGAGGCCTTCATATCTCCACTAATATTAATTGCCTTGGCGTTGTTTTAGGCTCATTCTGAGAAGTATGAGAAGTGATTTTCTGATGCCTAAAAGTGAAGCTTATATCATGGCGGTTTCTGAGATATTGGTGATTTAGTAAATAGTACTATGGTGGTTACCAGTTGATCTGCCTAATATCTTGGCCATTATTGATTGCTTCAAGATATGACTGGTATCAAATCAAAAGGTCTTTTCAAGGGCTTTTGGGTGCTCTTAAGACTGTGAGATTTGTTGAAAAATTGATGGAGATATGGCTGAATGCAGTTTATAACAGGGATACTAAGATAAGTGTGTATTTCTTTGACAAAGGAAGACCAGGAGTATAGCCACATATGATGAATGCCTTGATCCTCCTGTTCCAATGCTACCTGAAGCCAATCTTGTACTACTCTGGACACATAGGTCATTGTGAAATTGATTTTGTCAAAGTCTGATTTAACAACAGTTGGTCTAGAGCAGAAGTAAAGATGACATTGGAAGAGGAAATGGTGAAGTTGATGCAGGTCCATTCCATCAAAGACATCTGAAACACGGACCTTGACAGGAGGAGCAACCAGAGGTTGTTCTAGAGTATTGGACAGATGGTAAAGGGCATTGATTATAGTGGCAGAGGATGAATGGACAGATGAGTTGAACTGTGAAATGAAAGGATTGAACTCGATGATAGGAACAACTGGTTGTGAAGACATAGAATCTGAAGTCAAACTAGTTGGTCAACTCTGGAGTGGAGGTTAGGGAGGCAGAAGTTGGAGGCGAGGGATCAGAAACTGAACTCATTTGTTCCAATATGGTATGATTCTGGAGCATCCAGAGACTACACCCGCTGGAGACACTATAGTTGAATGAATGGAATTAGACATCAATTAGTGTGAAGGACAGGAATAGCGGAGCAAATGAGTGAGGATAGTAAAGTCAAGGTAGTTGAGTGCGACAGTGACTGATGGTAGTTCATAGATTCTGTCAGGAATGTGCAGAGCAGGAACAGAATGACCCAGAGTAGAGCAGAGTTACTCTGGAGTGGAAGGGAGTTGACAACAAAAGTGGGGAACAGCCTTGGCCTTAGCTTATACACTGTGCCTCAATCTGTTGTTGTATTTATGGGGATCAAAAAGTTTGATTACGAAACAAAGGTAAAAGTAAGGTCAGAGAGGCAAAATCTCCAAACTGCTTCACAATTGTGCACTAAACAAGTAGGCACTGGGGAGATAAATCAAATAATACAGAGCTTACTGAAGGTAAAAGTCCAAAGAATAGCCAAAACATATTTAATAGAAACCTAAGAAAAAAAAGAAAAGTTTTTAGTATCCACTTGAGAGCACTCTCACTGTAATAGGATCCCTAAGGCACACATTCATCTTGCGCCGTGACACTACTGCCCTTACCTAGTCTAGTAGCCTGGCTCACCATTGATACAGCAGTACTACCTAGAACTCCCATGCCGTCGTGTAGGCTCTACTTCAGCTAACCATACAACTGGAAGCCTACTGTAAGGGGACCCCTAATCCGCAACTCCGGAGCCCATTCCACTCCTCCGGAGTGATCCTGTAGCCGATCCAATATTACTACGTAATATTGGGTCTTACTTTCATCATTCCGAGAGCACTCTGTTGCCACCCAACGCACTTTCCTTGTTCAGACCCTGGTTACCAATGCAGGGACATGAAGACACTGTAGTATATAATATAGATTATTCCCTCCAGGAGCCTTATCTAATTCTCTGAGGAATCTCCTGGAGGTAGGTTGTAACTATATTCCATAAATTATAATTAACTGAGGAATCTCCTAGAGCTCTACTCCGGTCGCCCTTACACCTACTCCAAAAACACATAGCAAGTGGTTAGCTCCTAGCATAAGCAAATGTCCAAGTCTGTTGGGGCTCAAATTCCCATTGAGAGAGAGGTTTTGTAGTTTTTTAGAAATTAAAAGAGAACACTCAGAAAAATAGAGACTCAGTTACTCAAAATAGCTGTTAAGCTCTAGAGAAACAGAAAGGGATGATAATAGGGGTATGATGCTTAAGTTCCCTTCTGTGCCCTAGACTATTTTTTTAGGATTAAAAAGCAGTGAGACAACAAAGAAAATGAGACAAAGAAAAATCTCCAAATTCCCAAACATAGTAAGGCTGAAATGATGAGGTAGTGCTCCTCCCGATGCTGGGTGACCACTCCCTGCTCTTCTAACCCTACTCCAGGAAGTCTCTCTTACAAGATTGACAATTCTCGAGCCTCTTGCTAGGCTGTAGAAGAAGGCAATCTCAAGTCATCTTGCCCTTGAGCATGTTGTCTTCATTGAACCTCCTTTCTACTTCTCTCTCCAACTTTCTTATCTGTAAGGGGACAGTATTCAGGGTTGTGCTTAGTAAGTCTGGTGAGCTTGCATCTACTAAAGTTTTATATCTGTTCGTTATCGCATTCCCATTGTTCTTTGCTTCTTCTGTCTGTATCATGCAGTGCAATGCCTTCTATTCTATATTTAGGACAATGTGTGGTTATAGGTCAGTGCCTGGTGCCTGTGTGCCTGACCATCTGTTATAGTATATATATCAGCAAGTGTATGTAGATATACCCCACTTGAATCTCACACTAGCTTCTGGGACTGTAAAGGAACCACTCAGAGGTGATCACCCTTCAATGTAAGGGGACCCCTCACACATGACTCCGGAGCCTGTTGCCTCCCAACCTAATTTCATTGTGCAGCCCCTGGTTACCAAAGAATAGAATACAAGGACATTTTAGTATATATAGTGTAGATTATTCCCTCCAGGAGCCTCATCTAATTCTCTGAGGAATCTCCTGAAGGTGAGTTGTAACATATTCTATAGCATAATTTAAACTGAGGAATCTCCTGGAGCTCTACTCCGGTCGCCCTTACAGCAGAATTAGATCTCATTATCAGAGCCCCGGAAATTCTCAGTGGACAGCCGCCCTCCGGTTGCCCTCCGCTAACAACTCCGGCCCTCTGATCACTCTGCTCCAAGAGAGATGTCGCTCCCTGCAGACACCCCCCCAGCCGTCGCCGACGCCTTGGGCTACCTGCAGCACCATTTCCAGGAGCTGACTGAACATCAGAATGCTTCAGAGCACACTATCAACGCCACCCTCACGGGCCTGACGGCCCAGCTACAACAACTTACTCAACTCATCACCGCTCCTGCCCCGACAGTCGCTCCGCTCCCGATACCCATGTCTCCGCCTCCTGTCAGCCCTCCTTCACCTGTTCCGACCGCCCCGTCCAAACAGTGGACAAGACCAAAACTCCCCTCTCCCCCCGACTTCTCCGGTGAACGAAGCTCCAGTCGAGCCTTCTTCAATTCCTGTACGTTATACCTATGCCTGGCCCCGGAACAGTTCAGCTGCGACGAGGAGAAAATCTTGTGGACTCTCGCCTTTTTCAAAGATGGACGAGCCGCGAAGTGGTCCAAGAACCTCTTTCGCCAGGAAGCAGATACCAGCATCTTTCCCATCCAATCCTGGGCCCACTTTGAACAACAATTCCGGAGTCAATTCTTTCCGGTCAATGTGGAAGCAGATGCCGTTAATGCTCTGGAGGGCTCCTTCTATTATCAAGGACACCGGACGGTAGACAACTACTTGGACACCTTCCTGACCTTGGTCTCCGACGCCAGATACACTGACCCCCGGACTCTTGTGGTAAAGTTCTGCCGAGGCCTCAAGACAAGCATCCAGAGCCAGATCGCTATCATGCCCTTCGGACGACCCGCAGACACTGATCCGGAAGCTTGGTACGCAGCTGCCTGGAGGATCGACCAAGCACGGCTGACCAATGAAGCCTTCCAATCCACACTCCGGTCACTGACGACGGCCCCCGCGCACTCCGCCCTTCCTCGGTCTGCCTCTCTTTTAACGTTCCGCCTTCCTCCGTCTACTCCACCCCCTGTTCCACCAAGGCCCGCTCCTCCCGTACCGTCCGGAGGAATACCTATGGACATAGATACAGTCCGGAAGACACACTCTCTACCTCCACGAGGATGCTATTAGTGCGGAGAGGCCAACCACCTTGTAAGGGACTGCCCCCACTGCTTGGACGTCCGGAAGTTAACTGTGGAGCAACGGGAAGAATTGATCGAAGATTTGATGGCCTTGAAAGATGCAGTGGAAGAAGAGGAAGTTAACCCCTCCCCAGAAGAGGATTTTGTTTAGTGTGACCGGCGAAAAGTGCGTCCCAGTCACTACTAGTAAATAGGTTCGCTGTATTGAATGTAGAAGAAGTCAATACAGATCTCTGTGAACCCATAGATGCACTCCCCCCCTCCGCTCCGGTCAGGACAGCCCTGCCTCGGAGGCCCAAATGGGAAAAGAGACTCCCCAGACAACTCTCCGCCAATACCCTCGACGCCCGCGGAACGTCTATCATCCTCCCTATAGAGATTGGTACCACTGATACTAGCAAAGTACACTCTGTCAAAGCACTTTTAGACTCCGGAGCCACGGGCAATTTCATAGATAAAGATTTTGTCCGTACAAGGGGTATTAGCACTCAGAACATCTCTCACCCCATACCAGTGTTCAATGTGGATGGTTCCCCTAATGAAGCCGGACAGATCTCTGAGGTGGTAGACGTGGTCCTCCGTTATAAAATGCACTCTGAAAGGATGCTCCTCGCCGTCTCTAACCTTGGGAAGCAAAGCATGATCCTCGGTTACACCTGGCTCAAGGACCATAATCCGGAGGTCAATTGGCAAACCAGAAAAGTGCAAATGAACTGATGTCCCCCCCAATGTGAAGGATGCCACGCAATACGAAAGGAACAAGCATCGCAGAAGAAGGTGGAGGCTAAAGCCGTCAACATCTGTCGATCTGGACCCCTTTCGGAGCATGCGGAAGACTTGGAAGAGGATGAGACCCCCGTTTGGACAGGTGAAATTGAGTATGAGCAAGGAGACCAACTGTTCATGACCCGAATCCTCCCGGAACCCACTACGGAAGACCTACATGCCACCTCTACGACCTCCCAGAAACTTGCAGAAGGAGCCCGTCGATCTGCGGAGGCACAGAGAGAACCTTTCAGTCCACCCGACTGCATCAGAGGATTCGAATCCATATTTGCCAAGGAAGACTTCAACATCCTCCCGGAGCACAGGCAATGGGACCATGCTATTGAACTCATTCTGGGTTCGGAGCCTAAGTTGTCGAAGGTCTACCCTCTGTCTCCGGTGGAACAAAAGAAGTTGGACACCTTCCTAGAGGAAAATCTGTGCACTGGACGAATCCGCCTCTCCAAATCCTCTATGGCAGCTACTTTACTAAGCTAGATGTCCGCTGGGGTTTCAACAACATCCGCATTAAGCCTGGAGACGAGTGAAAGGCAGCCTTCCGGACCAATCAAGGTCTGTTTGAACCCTTGGTAATGTTCTTTGGCATGACTAACAGTCCAGCCACCTTCCAAACCATGATGAACGACATCTTCCGGAACCTCATAGTGGAGGGTATTGTGGTGGTCTATCTGGACGATATCCTGATCTTCACTAAGACGAAGGAAGAACATGAGCAGGCGGTCCAATGGATATTGCAGGTCTTAAAGGAGAACAAACTCTTCCTCCGCCCGGAGAAGTGCGAGTTCTGCAAGCAGCGGATTGAGTACTTAGGTCTGGTCATCTCAGAGAACGAAGTCTCCATGGATCCGGTCAAGGTCGCAGGAGTCCGAGAATGGCCTACCCCGGAGAACAAGACAGACGTTCAGGCGTTCTTAGGTTTTGTGAATTTCTACCGAAGGTTCATTCGGGACTTCTCTGCCAAAGCTCGACCCCTCTTCGACCTGACACGCTCCGAACAGGTCTGGAAGTGGAGCGGAAAGGAACAGGCGGCCTTCGAAGACCTGAAAGCAGCGGTAACCACTGCTCTGGTATTAGTGTCTCCTTAGGAATTGGACCCCTTCCGGATTGAAGTGGATAGCTCGGACTTTGCCACAGGAGCAGTCTTGTCTCAGTAGTCGATGACAGATGGAAAATGGCACCCCGTAGTGTTCTACAGTAAGTCCTTGTCCTCCGTGGAGCGGAATTACGAGATCCATGACAAGGAAATGCTGGCCATTATCCGCACGCTAGAAGAGTGGAGGCATTTTCTAGAAGGAGCAACCCATCCGGTGGAAATCTGGACTGACCACAAGAACCTCGAGTATTTCATGATGGCCAAGAAACTTAACCGTCATCAAGCTCGCTGGTCCTTGCATTTGGCTAGGTTTGACTTCTTGCTTCACCACCGCCCTGGACGTACAATGGGCAAACCGGACGCACTGTCGAGGAGAGCTGACCATGGGAACGGAGCCTCCAACAATGAGAACGTTGTTCTCCCTCAACCAGAGTTCCTTGTGGTACGTGCCCTGGAAGGAGTGGAACTGACAGGTGTAGAACAGAAAATCCTGTCCAACATACGCAAGGGGAACTGGAACGGAGACCAAGAGGAACCCATCGCTAAGGCAGCACAAGAGCTCCGACGCTCCGCTAACGGGACAGTGCACTCCTCGGAGTGGTCAAACATAGATGGCTTACTCCGGTTCTGAGGGAAGATATACATACCTCAAAGTCCGGACTTACGCAGACAGATTGTAGCCCTTTGCCATGACACCTACATCGCAGGACACCCCGGACGCTGGAAGACACTAGAACTGGTGTCTCGGAACTACTGGTGGCCTCAGATGTCTAGGTATATTGGCCAGTATGTAAGTACCTGTGATCTATGCCTCCGGACCAAACCTTGGCGACACTCTCTAGTTGGTGAACTCCAACCACTCTCCGTTCCAGACGCACGGTGGGATACGCTCAGTGTTGATTTTGTGGTCGAACTCCCGGAGTCCTCAGAACATGACGCCGTCATGACCGTCGTGGATTCCGTCTCCAAGAGAGTACACTTCGTTCCGACACACACTACGGTTACAGCGGAAGGAGCAGCCAGACTCTTTCTTCACCATGTCTGGAAGCTCCATGGCCTCCTGAAATGTGTTGTCTCCGACTGCAGACCCCAATTTGTGGCTTCATTCACTAAGGAACTGTACAGGCTACTAGGCATACGACTATCCTCCTCTACAGCTTGGCACCCCCAGATGGACGGACAAATAGAATGCGTCAACCAGGAGCTTGACTAGTTCCTCTGCTTATTTGTCAACAAATGGCAGAATGACTGGTACGACCTCCTACTAATCACGGAGTTCCAGCACAACAACCATGTCCACTCCGCGATGCAACAACCTCCGTTCCTACTCAATACCGGATAGATCCCCTGTATGGGCTTTGAACCAAGCCAAGCCCCCTCTGGACTAGAGACGGTCAACGAATTCACGGAGCGGATGAAGTCCGCTATGGAAGAGGCCAAGTCGGCGATCCGCAAGGCACAGGAAGATATGACATGGTACTATAACCGAAAGAGGACTCCGGCCCCCGTGTACAAACCAGGAGACCGGGTATACTTAGACACGTCAGACATTAAAACGACACGTCAGTCTCCGAAGTTGTCACATCGCAGACTCGGACCCTTCGAAATAGAACACCAAGTAGGACCGCTAGCCTACTGTCTCGAGTTACCCCACGGAATGAGGCAGTTACACCCAGTATTCAACGTTGTGAAGTTGTCCGCCGCTCCAGAGAATCCGATCCTAGGAAGGAAACTGCAACCCCCGCCGCCACCCATTGTCGTCGACGGAGAAGAAGAGTGGGAAGTGGAAGAGATATTGGATAGTCGCTGGCACTGGAGGAGATTCCAGTTCTTGGTCAAGTGGAAAGGCTTCAGCAGAGAACACAACTCTTGGGAGGCAGCCTCCGATGTCAAAGCACCGGACCTTGTAGCGAAGTACTATCAGAAGCACCCAGCTGCCCCAAGACATATCCGCTGGACAGACTTCGACGCCATTTTTCAGCCCCGGAACCATTGCTTTGAGACGCAGCAACCTTGGAGGGGGGGTAAATGTAAGAGGACCCCTTACACATGACTCCGGAGCCCGTTGCCTCCCAACCTAATTTCATTGTGCAGCCCCTGGTTACCGAAGAATGGAATGCAAGGACATTTTAGTATATATAGTGTAGATTATTCCCTCCAGGAGCCTC
>Ga0157362_1001113_pt1 | contig 10810 bp, 13 predicted proteins | sample AttlaeALBM3_FD_111480 | JGI IMG/M metagenome (GOLD analysis project Ga0157362, IMG submission 111480) | Fungus gardens microbial communities from leaf cutter ant in Ribeirão Preto, State of São Paulo, Brazil - Atta laevigata ALBM3 | ecosystem: Host-associated > Fungi > Mycelium > Unclassified ... | reverse complement strand
GCGGATCGGGCACGGGCGCCAGCCTCCAGGTCGGCTACGGCATCGCCAGCGTCTCCGTCACGCCTGGCTCGGGCTACATGCCGAGACCCCTGCCGATCCTGACGCCGGACCAGAGCAACTGGCGCGATGCCAAGCTGCTGCCTGTCATGACGACGACCTCAACCGACCTCATCCTGCAGCCAGACGGTGGTGGCAAGGTAATCTCGTCGAGCATGATCGTCTCGACCAATGGCGCGGGTGGCGCGGATAGCGCCGGCGACACTTCCATCGTGGCGCGCGCTTCCGACAACGGCTTCATCTACGACAGCGTTTACGCGGATGTTCTGCACTGGAACCAGACCGCCCTCTGGTCCAACAAGCTCATCACGGCTTTCGCTGGCATGAGCGTGCAGGGCGGGTTGACGCTCTCCGACAGCGGCAAGGTGAGCCTCGACAGTTCCGGCACGATGTGGGTGCAAGAGGTGTCCGGCAAGGTCGTCATCGGCACCGGCAGCACGAACCTGTTCTCGATCGACAGCTCGGGCAACGTCATCGCCAAAGGCACCATCACGCCGAGCGGAAGCCCGTAGTTCAGCACTGCCTCGTGCATTCCGCCGCTCCGTCGGCGGAGGAGACCCCATGGCTTATCTTCGTGAGCTCAAGGCGCGCTGGCAGCTGCTGCGCGCCTTTCTTCTGCGTTATCCCCTAGGCGACCTCATCCTTGCGTACGAGGTCGGTGGCTGGGGCTTCCTCGCCTTCTTCTGGCCTAACAAGGTGCTTTACCAGAGCCACTTCGGACGCCTCGCCACCGTTGTACTGCCGCTCTCGATCATTGCCCTGGTGACCGGGCTCTACACGCTGTGGGCAGCGTTCCGGCTGAACGAGAAGCATCGGCGGAGGGCGGCATTTCTCTCGCTCTTCATGCTGCTCGGCCTGGCGATTGCGGTCAGCAGCATCACCGGCAAGCTGGCGTGGTCGGGGCATGTCATTCTCGCGCTGTTGGTCGTGCTGGCGCTGGTGAGGTGAGATGCTCCCCTCCCTCAGTGAATTCCTGCAGGCCCTGCCCGCGCTTCAGTCCTTCGGCATCTCCGGCACTCTCGTCACTTTGCTCGCTCTGTTCCTGATGTTCCGGGGCCGAAAGAGCAAAGACGAGGCGGAGATCGACGAGCTGGAGCACGACCGCACGAGCGACATCTACCGCGAGAACCTCGAGCTCCGACGCAGGCTGCGCGAAGTCGAAGAAAACCGTGATCGGGGCTGGGACCTCGCACGCTGGTGGTGTCGCGCGGCGCACGACCGACAGCACGCCCTCGGGAACGCGCTTTTCCGCTGGGGCCGCGGCGATGCGCCCGCCATGACCGCTCCCCTTCCGGGGCTCGAGGAGCCGTTTGGGCTCGACCCGCAAAGCATCCCGGCCCGGTACCTCCCGCCATCAAAGGACCCGTAAATGCAGACATCCTTCAACGCCGCCCTCGCCTTCACGAAGAAGGAAGAAGGCGGGTACACCGACGACGAACGCGACAGCGGCAACTGGTCGTCCGGCGTGTGCGGGCACGGCTCGCTGATCGGCTCGAACATGGGCGTCGGCGCGCCGGCGCTCTGCGCCTGGATGGGCTACGTCGTCACGCCCGCGATGATGAAGTCGCTCGACGCCGACACGTACGAAGCAATCGCCCGCGCGAACTACTGGATGGCACTTGGTGCCGACGACCTCCCGGCGGGCCTGGACCTGATGGCGTTCGACTACGGCTGGAACCGTGGCATCGGCACCAGTATGCGCCTGATCCAGGCGCTCGTCGGGACCACGCCAGACGGCTACCGGGGGCCGCTCACGCTGGCCGCAATCGCCGGCGTGACGGCGGAGGCGCTTCTGCAGCACGCTTCCCTGCTCGACGTCGAGAACCTCCAGGAGAACCTCGGCGTCCAGATCGACGGCAAGCTGGGGCCGGTCACCACGGCTGCCTTCCTGCGTCTTTCTGGACCGCAAGCGCTGTTGGTGGCGCTCTCCGCCGCACAGGAGCGTGCGTACCGCCAGCTGGCGCAGTTCAGCCTCTACGGCTCCGACTGGCTTGCTCGGACAGAGCGTCGCTTCGTCACCGCCCACAGCCTGGCTCTCGTTGCCCAGGGCTGACCTGCTCGAGCTGCTTCGTCAGTTCGCCGGCCCTCACCCACTTGTCCCGCTGATCGGCCTCGCCTTCGGAGTGATCCTGCTCCTGATCCTCTTCGCGAACCGCTGACAGCACTTCTCCAGCTGGAAAAAATCACATGTTCAATCGGTCCCGTGCCGGGCTTCTCGGCGCGACTCTTCTTGTGTCCGCATGTGGCGCGACACTGTCGGCAACGGTCCTCGAGGACATGCAGGCCGTCCTGTCGGACGCGAAGGCGATCCTCACCGTTTCCGGCACCGTCATCCCCTACGCGTCCGACGCCACGCTTGTGGTGGATGGCCTCCAGGCGGTCCTGACCGTCATCGAGGACAACAGCGGCTCAACGAGCGAGTCGGCCGCGATCGCCGACATCACCGCGGCGGTGAAGCAGACGATGGCAGACCTGCCGACCAACACGCAGGTTCAGACGGATGGCCAGGCCGCGCTGACGCTCCTCGAGGCGCTGTCCTCCACCTCCGATGCGTCGGCCCTTCAGCAGGCCTACACGGCTGCCGGCGTCCTGCTGATCGACTACCTGCAGTCGCAGCAGACCGTCTCGGCGCACCGCTATGGCGCGGCGTCGTCCGGCACGCAAAGCCTCATCGACGACGCGAACCAGCACCTCAACAACCTGAAGGCCGGCCGCCGCGCCGCGCCGCGTCTCTGAGGCGGCCCATGAAGCACCATCACGCCACGGCGCCCGCCGGCGCCGGCCGCCGCTATGGCCGGCAGCCGCGGAAGTTCGACCCGCGCGTTCCGCACTTCTCCTCAGCGCGCCTCCGCTGCTCGAGCGCCCGCCCGCAGCTCGTGGAGACGCACTACGGGGAGAAGCTCCCCGCGAACACCGGCTACATGCTGAACGACCACCTGGGGTGCTGCCCGATTGCGGGCGGCCATCACGGTCGCCAGCTCTGGACGGCGGTGGCCGAGGGCAAGGAGGTCACCGACGCCGACAGCTGGGTGCTCGCCGATTACGAGGCGTTCTGCGGGTACAAGGACGGCGACCCCTCGACGGACTGCGGTGGCGTGCTGCAGGACGTCCTCACGGATGCCGTCCGCACCGGCTGGTCGACGGCGGCCGGCCGCGACAAGTTGGCCGGCTTCTACGAGGTCGACCCGCGCAGCCTGCACGACGTTGCCCTGGCGATCCAGGAGTGCGGCTTCGCCTATATCGGGATCAACATCCCCGAGGCCTGGGCGCAGGCGCAGGCCGGCGAGACCTGGGACGATACCGACAGCCCGGTCGATGGCGGGCACTGCGTCATACTGGTCGGCTTCACTCTGGACGCGCAGGGCAACGTCGTCTCGTTCGACGTCATCAGCTGGGGCATGCGGTTCACCATGACCGCCGCTGGCTTCCAGCGCTTCTGCGACGAGGCCTACGCGCTGGTCGACCGGCATTGGGTCGAAGCCACCGGCAAGACGCCCGGCAGCCTGACGCTCGACCAGGTCGAGCATGACATGCAGGCGCTCGCGGCATGAACCGCCCGGCGGCCGATCTCTCCACGATCATCGGCGTCTCCCTGATCGTCGCGACGATCTGCGCCGCCGGGATCATCGTCATCCTGAACAACCCGACCCTGGCCGTCTTCGGCGGCCTGGTCTCTGCCGGCGCCACGCTGATCGGCGTGCTCGAACGCCCCACGGTCGCGAACGCGCAGATCCGCACGTCGGAACCCGTCACCCTCGAGGCACCGACGGTCGTCGTTGCCGCAACCCCGGAGAAACTCCCATGAGCACCACCACCAGCAGCACCACGGTCACGACCATCGTCTCGACGGGCGCCAGCGTCATCGCGCTCGCGGTCACCGGCCGGCTGGCCGGCTTCAACAGCACGGCGCAGACGACGATCAAGACGGCTGACACCGAGGTCGACGCCAAGATCGACTCGCTGCGCACCGCGCTGGATGCCGCGGAGACGAGCAACCCGGTCGTGCAGGAGGTCCTTTCGGCCGTGAAGACGATCGCCACCGCGGCCGGACTTGAACTGCCGACGGAGGACCAGATCGTCACGCACATCAAGGCGGCGGTCGACGACTTGGCCGGCACGGTCACGGTGGCTACGTCGGCTAGCTGACATTTAGCCGCCGGAGCGCTGGCTCCGGCGGCGCAGGACCTGCCCGACCGTCTAGGTATGGCTCATAACCCGTTAGGTAGTGTCAGCTCAACTCGGCCATCAAGCCCTGGACCTTCTGGCGGCGCAACGGCGACTTGTCTCCGATCCGCTCCAAGGCCATTACAGCTCGGCCTCTGACGGAATCGCCTTCAGCGCCGACATTTATAGACATCATGCCTATCATCGAAGCAGCTTTTCTGATCTCCGGACCCCGCAGCGACTCGAAGGTCCTTACGAAATCCTCCTCAGTCATCCTACGCAATAGAAAGAGGTCATCCTCAGTGAATGCGCGGCCTGAGGCGATTTCTTTGATAGACTCAATCGGATCTCTCGACGCGAGTGAAGCCTCATACCGCTCCAGCAAAGCGGTTCGAAACAACTTATCTTCTTCTGCCACTACGCCTATTTCGGCGTGCGCCTTCGCATAGAACTCAGGGCGTTCAGCAGCATGCAATTCAAAGTACTTCTGCATCACGTCATTGACCTGATAATCTCGCCCTGCCTTCCTCAGGAACTGGATGGTGGTGTGGATATTTGAAGCGCTGAGGCGTGGCATTTCTCTACAAGCGGAGTCGTAGAGAGCATCGAGAAACGTGTCGTCGTCAGTCTCCAGTGACCCGAAATACAGATCGCTCCAGACCGAGTCAAAGTCCCGTGCGGTCGGCTGCAATTGTCTTTCTTCGAGGATTTCCCGGGCTACGCTCTGAATGGCATCTTCTTGGAAATGTCCGTTTTCCGTAGAATCAAGGATAAGACTGTCGAGACGGCTGCAATTGTCGTAGGGATAGGTCTTCAACAATTCGTGGTAGCTAACTTCCTCAGCAGATAGCGAGTCTGTGTTCGCGCGTAGCTGCGCGCCTAGCTTGTCGTAGCGTCGGATGAAGTTGAAAGGAGGAACACCCTCGCTTCCACTGCCGGCGTAGAATCCAAGCACCATCGTGGCTATACACGAATCAACAAGTTCCTCGTCTTGAGGAAGACACTCCACAAGGCGATGAGCAGCCTTAGCAAGTCGAAAGTTCACGCGCAGGTTGCGCATGTCGAGATCGATCATGCGGTCCCTGAGCGTCTGATCGAAGTGGGTCGTGCCGCTTACAGCTATTTCAGCAGACTCTTTTGGCGAAAGATTGAACACCAAGGTTCTGTCGGCGACTTTTTCTAGCTGCCTCTTGAACTCGTCCTTTTCATCATGCTGCTCTTCATTCAGCAAGATGGCTACCTTACATCCACGGCTCTCACTAAGCATTGAGACTAGGCCGAGGACTTCCCGAACGGACAAACCCTTGGAAGCCCGTTCTAGATCGTCAAGGCAGACGATTTGCTGGGTGACAAACATAAAGCTTGCCTTCGCTGCGATGTCAGCGACCCCTTTCCGGTTCATGATGAGGGAGAAAGCTTGTCCCAGGGACGCTAGGGCACCCTTTGCATTAGCGCCTCTGATGTTACCAAGGACCGTCGCCTCATCGGGCTCCTTCCCGATGGATGCTCCGGACTGCCGGCGTAGGAGTATCTCGAGCTTTAGGTCGTCTAAGGAGTTGAGGCCAAACAAGGACACGTAGGAGTACTTTGAGAGGGCGAGTTTCCCGTCTTTCTGGGCACTAGCTAGCGCCTTCCTCCAAGCATGGGTCTTCCCGACGCCCCACTGCCCCTTGATGCAGAGGACGCCTGGCGCGGGCGCAGAAAGGAAATAACGAATCTCCGACTCTATCGAGCTGGCAATCATTCGGTCCCCTCAGTGAGTATGTTGTTGATGAGTTTGGCTTCGATGGGCAGCCAAATATAGAAAGCGACACAGAAGGGGGACTTCAGCTGCTTCCACCGGAATTTCAAAGCGCTGGGGCCGTCGTTGTCTATTCCTCCGTCGCCTTGGCCTCATCCCCGAGGACAAGAAGAAATTACGACAACGTCGTGTTCCGCGACAGGGATACCTCACGTGTCGTGTCAGTGGCCGTCCGGATCTACTTGGCGACGCTGCCCTGTCTCCAGGCGCGCTCCTCGGCGATGTGCTGTTTCCTCAGCCGAGCGGCGTCGGCCAGTCGCGCCTGCCGTTCCTCGCGAGTAGGTCCTTCCGGTTGGTCCGGCTTCCGCAGCCCCATGACGAGTTCGATCTGCCGGATGGCGGCAGCGCGTGCCTGAGCCCGGCCCACTTCCGCCTCAGGCGAGAGGTGCTCGATGAGCCAGTCCGGCTCGGCCGGCAGGGCTAGAGGGCGGCGGCGGAAGAACATCCCCGCAGGATGAACCGTGCTGGTAAAGGAGCGGTGAAGCTTATGCCAAAGTCTAGGCTCTGGATATCACGCAGGCAGTCTGGCTGTAGCGGAACACACAACCAGCTTCCTCGCGCCACGCGTCATAGCGACGTAGAGGTGAGCGGGGTTCATCCCATGGGCGTCGAGGATAACCGCGACCTCGGACTCCAGCCCTTTCAGCAGAAGTGTGCTGCCAACAGCCCGAGTTGGCAAAGGCCGGCCGAGCAGCCGATTTTCTTCTCGCATCTTGATGGCCATCGACAAGAAGGTAGCTTGCTCGTCGTCGTGGCAAGTCTCTAGAGCCTTCATGCAGTTCCTCAGCACGGTCGGCCTATGCACGCGGACCCCGGCCTGCGCGTTGAGCGCTGAGAGTAATTCGAGCGCCCTGCGATGGCTGGGTGCATTTGCGAACCGCAACGCGGCGGCCTCGGCGTCGGATGCGGAACGCGCCGATCTCCCTTGTAGGTGTTCCCGAACTCGCTCTAGCGTCTCCGTCCCGCCCAGGTTCGCCATCACGCTCTCCGCGAAACCGACGATGCGGTCGAGGGCGTCGCTCCCTTTGACGTGGAAGGCACGGGCGAACAAGACGAGATCGCCCAGGTCCACACTCTCGATCGCGATAGCGCCGGGGGTATCGCGGGCGAAGCGGCGCTGTCGGTCAGGCTTCGTGCTCTCGGCCATGATCAAAACACGCCCACCTGTCGTTACAGCGGACGTCTTGCAGGCCTGGAGTTTAACGGCTTCGTCGGAGGCGCCGTCCAGGCGCATCCAGACGACGTTTGCGGGAGCTAACGAGAGGTCAACGTGGCCGCGGGCCAGAAGTAGTCGTCGCGCGTCGAGGAGCCACTCGCCGAAGCCCTGTTCCCCAGCATTTATCCATCGCCAGGGCGTTGATAGCTCGCCAACGGCTGGGAAGTGCGTGCAGACATCCTTCTCCCAGTCGGCGAGCCGGCCAGCGAAGTCGAAGATTGCCTGGAGGGGGTCGCCGAGGACGCAGGTGCGGAGGGTGCGCGCCGCCAGGCCGACGATGGCGTGCTGGATCTCTATACAGTCTTGATACTCATCCACGATGAGCCGGTCGTAGGAGGCCGACAGCACATCCGAAAGGTGCCCGGCACGCAGCAGCTGGCACGCAGCGATGCGTATTGCTGGGTAGTTTGCCTTGGGATTGCGCAGCTCCAGGATGGACGGATCGTGTCCGCTTCGCGCCGGGAAAGTCGAGATCAGCCGCATCGCCCACCCGTCGAGTGTAGCCAAGCGGTAGGAGTTTCGGGGCACCTGGAGGCCATCCAAGCGGCCCCGCAGAGCAGCGACCCCTGCGTTGGTGTGCGTGAGGACCAGGATCGGTTTTGGGCCGCTGTGCCGCATCAGAGCCCGCGCGATGAGGTGAGTTTTGCCACATCCGGCCGGCGCGGAAACCGATCCCTGGTCGACTGCCAGCAGATCGATCTCGCTCGCGTTCAACCCATCCACTTGTCGATCTCCTGGACGACGGCCTGGAAGGCCGGCGCGGCGCGCAAAAGGCCCGGGCCGACAATGTCGTAGCCGACGTCCTCCATCCAGGACACAGTCTTGAACCAGCCGGGCTTGGAGCGGGCTGCCTTTGCGAGTACGGGCCGTCCCGGCTCGGCCAGAAGGGCAGCGCGGTCGACGAGGCGTTGCTTCCCAGACGAGGCTGACGTGATGTTCGCGTTGATAATCTCCTCGCCGTGGATCTCGATCGCTCGGTCGAGAAGCCGGGCCGCGTCCTCGAGGTGGAGATCGCTGAACAACGCATCCTCGAGCGCTCGCCCTGCGCCCCAGGACACCACTTGTCCGCCCCTGAACTCAAAGTCCGCTTCTACCGCGGGGTCGGGCTTCACGTCATCATCGCGGAAGGTCATCGTCCGGTAACCGAGCTTTGCGAACGCTTCCGCACGGTCGTAGACCCTGCTGATGCCGCCGGCGTCCACGAGGGCGACCGCGCGTGCCATGAGGCTGCGAGCTCCGGTCTGCGCCAGCTGACGGTCCCAGCCCCGCAAGAGTCCGACCTCGCTCGCCCCTTCACAGACTATGATCGATCGTGCGAGGAGGGCCTCCGGAAAGACGCGGATCGTGCCTTGGACGTCTTGCACGTTGCCAACTTTCAACACCTGCACGCGATCGGTGGTCCGCCGCAGGATATTCAGCTGGCTTGCCGCAAGTTCTCGGACTGCGACGGGGGAGTGGGTGGACGCGAAGACCTGGAGAGGCGGATCCGTCTCCTTCGCGCCGAGAGAGCCTAGCAGGGCGATGATGCGGTGCGGCTCGAGGCCGTGCTCCAACTCGTCTAACAAAGCGATTCTGGCCTCAGCAGCGGCCATGCGCTGCAGACCGGCGACGAGCAGGCGGGCGGACCCGGTACCGAGGTTCCGGAGTGGGATACCTCTGCCGTCGTGAAGCGAAACGGTGCCGGCTGAGACGGAGGCCAACCCAGGGTCGAGCGATGCGTTCGCGCCGCCGTGCAGGGGAACACCAAGATACGACGCGACGCGGTCTACCGTCTTCAGCGTCTCAGCTAGTTGCTGCCGCGCTGTGCTGCCGAAGGCGGTACGGGCTTCTCGCACAGCCTGTAACATCGCAGCGCCGCCGCTCACTTCCTCTCCGGTCAGGCGGGCAAGCACGGATCCGCGACGCCAACTCAGTTGAGCGTCGCTCATGCCGCCGATCCTCGTCGGAGCCACCCGGACTCGATCAGCCCACGCAAGTGTTCGCGTGGCGTCTTGGGCTGCTGCGCGTTCAGAAAAAAGGCTCCAGGACGGCTCCAGATCGCTCCCCACGAGGAGCTGCACCGTTAGGACGGTCTCGGTCTCGTTCCCTGGTTCATCCACCACCTCAGGAATCCAGTTCTCAAAGCCCCGGAGGTAGGGTCCGTAGCGCTCCATACTCCGGAGGATGTCGGGTAAATCGCCCAGGGTGACCTGGATCGAGATAGCTTCGCCAGGCTTCAACTCGTGGAAATCAGCATCCGAGAACTGGGCCGTCCGGCGCGCACCGATGCAAAGATCGATCGCGTCCAGGACTGTCGTCTTCCCGCCGTCGCCGGGCCCGATGAGACAGTTCAAGCCGGGGGATGGAAACCAGTCGAGGGCGGCGATGCCCCTGAAGTTGCGGATCCTAATGTGCCTGATCCGAGCCATTGGTATCTTGCGCTCCTGTGACCGCCATTCATTACACGGTTGATCAGAGCCTTTACTAACGCGGGAGCGCAGATGATGGTTAGGCGGCGCCTAGCGGCAGGGGCATCATCAGGGCAGACCGTGACTTCCTGCGTGCTTCGAGTTCGGATGCATTGCACGCGCCAGCCTCCGCTCAGAAGCAAACGCTTGCCCTTCATGGGGCCGCCAGTTCAGCCGAATCCTGCTTTGCTCCCCGCGCCACCACCTTCAGCCCGCCGGCCGACAACGGCCGCTGCAGCGTCAGCGCCTCAGCCGGCGCGGCCGTCATCCACCGCTCCAGCTCCTCCGGCTCCGTCAGGATCACCGGCATTGCCTTCGGGTGGTAGGTCCGCACCGGCTCGCTCGGCTCCGTCGTCAGGAAGGCGAACAGGTCGTTCGTCGTTTCGCCCTCTTTGACCTTCCGCACGGAAGTCCAGCGGGTCCAGATGCCGGCGAAGAAGGCAAGCGGCCGGTCCTCCGACAGCGCGAACCAGATCGGTGGCTTGCGGCCGTCCGGCAGGTGCTCGTGCTCGGAGAACGAGGTGAAAGGAACGAGACAGCGCGACTCGATGCCGAGCCAGCGGCGCCAGTGCGGCGAGGTCGTGTTGCGGACGTTGGTCACGCCCGGGTCGCTGTTGCGGCCCTTCAGCGCGAAGACCGGCGACGGCATTCCCCAGCGAGCGAGGGTCAGCTCGCGGCCGACCGGCGTGTTGCGCACGATCGGCGCCGGATAGTCAGGGAAGATGCCTGGCATTGGCGGCAGGTTGCCGGTGCGGTCGAGCATGGCCCGCGTCGCCTCGCGGATTGCCTGCTGGCCCTTGGTCTGGCTGTAGAGATTGCACATCGCTGAAGCCCAGAGCGGCCAGGATGGCGGCCGGTTCCGCGTCCTCGGTCGAGAACGGCCGCAGGAGTGCCCGCGCCTCAGCTTCCGTCATCCCCCGGCTACGCCGGAGAGCCGCGATCAGCCACCAGCGCCGGAGGATCCCGAGGGACACCTCCTTGCGGCCGGTCACGATTTCCGTCCCCGGGAGGTTCTGCATACGGGTCGACAGCCAGGCCCGGTCGAACCGCGCCATTGCCGCCGGCGGAAAGGCCACCGCCACCTGCCCCGGAACACGGAAGCGCCCGCACCCCGAGCAGTCATAG
>Ga0157362_1001112_pt1 | contig 10815 bp, 7 predicted proteins | sample AttlaeALBM3_FD_111480 | JGI IMG/M metagenome (GOLD analysis project Ga0157362, IMG submission 111480) | Fungus gardens microbial communities from leaf cutter ant in Ribeirão Preto, State of São Paulo, Brazil - Atta laevigata ALBM3 | ecosystem: Host-associated > Fungi > Mycelium > Unclassified ... | reverse complement strand
TTTTCATCATCTTTCTATGGTTGTCGTTTTCGTAAAGCAAAAAGTCTACTAGAGGCTTTCCATCTGGTCGAAATCGTCGCCATTTTAAAGCCAATATTACATCCATTTTTTGTCGTATGACGACAAAATTTTTTAATTGGCTGCAAGACAGAGAGGATCTCGGATCTTTGTCCTACAGCCAATTGACAGGCTTGAAAAATTTGCTGTATGACAAAAAACAAACGTATATCACATGTAATATTGATCTAACAGCGAATGCCACACCAAAGATTTGTTCGCGTCTCATGCTCTGACCTGCTCTAAAATGTTCCTACTATATATATTTACTTACTCTAACGTGCTCATTGAAATGAGTAAAAGCTATAAAAGCTATAAAGAGTCAACTTATTTAAAAGAAAAAATAAGCTAAACTAATTCGAAATACACTCATTGTAAATTTCAAAAACCAGTAAAATAAACAGGAGCTCTATTCTTGAAAAGAAACGTAAATGAAAAACTAGGAAAATATTATAATATATGTAACGTATTGTAGTATTTCCCTAGACTTTCGTATAAGTTTCTTTTCAAGAATAGACCTGATAGTGGGTGCGATACTGGGCTCTTATTCTTGAGAAGTATCGCATGCGTAAAACTAAATACTATAGTATATGTTACATATACTATAGCATTTCTCTAGTTTTTCGTATACGATATTTTTCAAGAATAGGGACCCTAGCACTGACAGCATCGCAATACGTTGGCAAGATTCTAATCTAGTTAGCAAGCCAGCAGGAAAATAAGCATCGTGTGCCGCTTTAGGGTATATTCGCACAAATTTGCATAGTCGCATAACATATGCATAAAGAAAATTGTCCAATTACATTTTACGTGTGTTTTTTAGAAGAAATGTGATTGGATAATTTTCTTTATGCATACATTTATGCAAGTTTGTGTGGATATAGCCTTAGAGCGGAATCTATAGAAGTTGCAAGATTCGAAATGGTCTTAAGCTAGTGCATGAACTAATCAGAGAGCCATATTAGCACCTTGCTTGAGATTAAGAACGGATGGATTCTGCTTAATTTCAGCGATACATTAAAACATATACATGATATGTGTATTTAATTAATCATTGTGATGTATACCAATTTGATATATCATTGGCTGCGTTTAGCGGACTCAACAATTGAATGGGCGTTCACTGTTATTGGTGTATTCTTTTAGATCATCCAATTAACATTTTAGATCTGAAAGAATATATCAATAGCGCTCACTCAACTGTTGAGTCCGCTGAACGTAGCCATTCTTTAAATACATTGCTGAAATTAAAATAATTTAATAGGAAGTTACTAGTTAGTACGTGTATTAAGGTGTACACGATATAAACTAGACCTCTGTGTTGCTGACTAAGTAGTCAGGAGTCTTAAAGAAATAGATATATGTATAATTAGAAAGAAAAAAAGTTTATTCGCGTTGCATGTTCTAATAAACTCCAACATGTTCTATTCGCTCACTTCAATAGGACGTTGGAACATGTTGGTGGAAACACGAATTATCTAAAGAAAAAAGATCCATCCATTTACATCTTACCAAAAAAGAAAGAAAGTACATACAAAATTGACTGCGAAAGACTGAGACAACTCTTTAAATTGAGCTCACAGCCTTATGATTGGTCGGTTTTCCCATATCCTTTTGCAGTCCTTCGTCTAAATTCTTATTCTCTTTTCCAGTCATTTCTAGTTGCGTCGCGTTAAATCTTTCGCACTAAAAACAAGATAAATGTAAATCAAGCATCGCAAGAGAAAAAAAAGAAAAGAGGTCGTCCAACCGGGAAAAAAAGAAAAACTGAACCAATAAAAAATTTGATTATGAATAAAGCGATTATCGGCAGTTCGCGACAGCTCGATATCTATATACGCGGACGATAACAGACTCGGAATTAGGAGCGTGTGAACGAGGGCACCGTGGAAGGCACCGCATGAGAACCCGCCCAGCGTCGTGCTGCCGCACAGCAATGCATCGACAAACTAAATAATCGACGTCAAAAGCTGTCAAATATGGCGAGAGGCAGCGAGAGAGAGCGGTAATTGACATGTAAAAATGTGAATGGCCCCGCCGCGGCCCGCACTGTGATCTGCGCTTCGATCGGGTGGGTGGGTCGCGCGCTCGTGGCCGACGCGGTGTCCTCGCACGCGTGAATCCGGGCTCACGCGGACGACGGCGACGACGACAACGACGATCGACGACGATGTTAGGCCCGTCGCCGGCGCCTGTCGAATGCCGGAAGTGAAGTGTTCCTCGGCGCGACCGCGAGGGCAGTCCGAACCAGGAGCCAGACAGGCCTCTACACGCAGACCCGAGAAGGAGGGGCATGGTATGGTAATCAGCGGACAAAGCTATGGGCGCTCAACAGACCAAGGACAGGGTGATCCCCGCCGGGTCCACCGTGCGACAAACACGCAAACAGCCCAGAAACCTCAAAGATACGCGCGTTATAGGCTCTAACATATTCACCGAGCACAGCGGTGAGAACACACGTCCCTATCGTTCTGTCTTGCTCCTAGACTCCTGAACTCCTAAAGTAGTCTCCTTGAACATATTCCATTGGATGTCCATGTTGAGGCACGATGCTTTTGCAACTCATGCTGAAACTGGCATACTTCTCCTGTGGCATGTTTTAACACTATTGTGCTTTCATGACTTGACACAATATGATGTGATATCTTTATAGACTAATAGTTTTGTAGACTAATAACAATGATAAGAAAGTAGAACTTAGAAATAGTCTAAAGGTCTGTCTTTTAGCTAATATAGCTAATATAGTATTCATTTTTGGAGCTTAAAGTGATATATGTTTAAGATTTGAATAAAGCGAGAAGAAAAATCTTAATGTAAGAGTAAAAAACAAACCTCGAGATTTATTTTTTTTTTACTGCACTAGATTATAGTGAACTTTCTTTCTTGCTTTCATCAAATTTCAAACATGTACCTATTTTGTTTTAAATACAGGAAATGTACATTAGTTTAGTTTAGTAAAGAGTAAAGTTTAGTAAAGAAACATCTCTAATTTTGCTATGTTTTCTAACATATAAATTAATGTTTATATTGGCATATATATTGTCTGAATTAATAGAGTTATTACTGACTAAATAAGAGTTTTGCAATGTATAAGCATGTATGTTATGGAAAAAAAGATAAAAAGATATCTATATGAAGATTCACAGTGACTAGTTAATCATTCTTATTGTATTATGTTACTTTGTGAATGTTACTGAATGTAATTATGAGATTTTCCAACATCTTGCATTATTATATAAGCAAAGAGCTGCTTTGAGATTATCAGTACTAGAAGTTTTCCTTTGGATACATTGAAGGTTACATAGAAGATTGTTTTCTATCTTTTACAGAGGCACTTTTGCAAAGTAGACCTCTACCTCACATTCCAGCATTGCCAGAAGGTGATCCTCCGAGTGGTTCTAGTGTTCAATCAATTTCACAGCAAGCTAACATTCAACAGCACGCCAGTGTGTCTGCTAGCGGACTTCTTGAAGCAGCAAATAGGTCAGTTTCACTGTTTAAAGTCTGAAGGACATATGTCATGCTTATATAATAGCTGTTTTATCTATTTTTATATAAGGTCAGCCTATAAAAGACTCTTATATAAATTATCTTTAATACATAATAGGAAGATATAGAATCTTGAATATAAAGGATGTTGTCTTTATATTACCTATTATTGAGTTCTAAAAATAATATTTTCCATTTTTATGCAGATGGACTAGCAAGGAAAACCTCTTAGCACAAGAGGAAGATGATCCTCAATTATTTGTCGCCTTGTATGATTTTCAAGCTGGTGGGGAGAATCAACTTAGTTTGAAAAAGGGTATTAAATTTATCTTTCATTAAACATTACATAAAGATTTCATCAAATTTTAAAACGTAAATGTTGATTTTTTTATAAGTATAACATAGCTTAAATGTTATTCTTTAATTTTTCTAAACAGGTGAACAAGTACGTATCCTAAGTTATAATAAAAGCGGAGAATGGTGCGAGGCTCATTCGAGCTCTGGGCAAGTGGGATGGGTACCATCAAATTACGTTACACCCGTGAACTCCTTGGAAAAACACTCTTGGTACCATGGGAGGATATCTAGGAATGCTGCAGAGTATCTGTTGAGTTCAGGGATAAACGGTAGTTTTCTTGTACGGGAATCGGAGAGCAGTCCCGGACAACGTAGCATCTCTTTGAGATACGAGGGTCGAGTGTATCACTATAGGATCAACGAAGATAGCGAAGGAAAGATGTTTGTCACAACGGAAAGCAAATTCAACACGTTGGCTGAATTAGTGCATCATCATTCAATGCTTGCCGATGGCCTTATAACGCAACTGCTTTATCCTGCACCAAAGCATAATAAGCCTACTGTCTTCCCTTTAAGTCCGGAGCCGGACGAATGGGAGATTAACAGGACGGACATAGTAATGAGACATAAGTTAGGAGGCGGCCAATACGGCGATGTATATGAAGCAGTCTGGAAGAGATACAATATGACCGTAGCGGTTAAAACTCTGAAGGAGGATACGATGGCATTGAAGGATTTTCTAGAGGAAGCGGCTATCATGAAGGAAATGAAACACCGAAATCTGGTACAATTACTTGGAGTTTGTACACGTGAACCACCGTTCTACATCATCACAGAATTCATGAGCAAAGGAAATCTCCTAGATTACCTGCGAAACGAGAGTAAGCATCAGATTAACGCTGTAGTTCTGATGCATATGGCTACACAGATTGCGAGCGGCATGAGTTATTTAGAGAGTAGAAACTTCATTCATCGCGACTTGGCGGCCAGGAATTGTCTAGTTGGCGAAAACCATCTTGTTAAGGTTGCAGATTTCGGTCTAGCTCGTCTTATGAGAGACGATACGTACACAGCCCATGCAGGGGCGAAATTTCCTATAAAATGGACTGCACCAGAAGGTTTAGCATATAATAAATTCTCCACAAAGGTACAAAGATCGTTAAGAAATATAATTATTACGTTATTGGATTACGAATAATGATAATTGATTTTTACAGTCTGATGTATGGGCATTCGGTATCTTATTATGGGAGATTGCCACTTATGGAATGTCTCCTTATCCTGGTGTCGATCTAACGGACGTTTATCACATGTTGGAAAAAGGCTATCGAATGGAATGTCCTCCCGGTTGTCCAACAAAAGTTTATGATCTGATGCGTCAGTGCTGGCAATGGTCAGCGGCAGAACGGCCAACTTTTAAAGAAATACACCTTTCATTAGAAAATATGTTTCAAGAATCTAGTATTACCGAAGGTAAATGGATTATTTTAGATTAGAGTATTAACTAATTGTATTTTTTATAAAAAAAATTATGTTCTTATTATAATATGTTCCTGCAATATTGCAGAGGTAGAGAAGCAACTTCAAGGTGGGGGGGAAATTCCATTGCTAGCATACAAAAAATCGCAGACTGGAAGTACAGGAAATATACATGGACTTGTTCTTGTATCCGAGCAATTATCTTCTTCCGGCATAACGCAAGGTAATATTTAATGTTGATAATGACTCAACTATGTGATACGTTTTACATTGAAATAAAAAGTGTGAATTGTAATGTTTTTGTATAATTAAAAAAGATAGTTCAAATTTGATCTTCCTAAATTTTAATATATTTCAAAGAATATTGAAATTTTAATTTTATTGCTTCTGATATTCTTTTCTTTAAATATTGGAATATAATTTTTGTTTTTACATTATATAGAAAATTATCTAATATAGCATATTATTTATCTAAAATAGTAATATTTATTCGGCAAAATATATTTTATGTAGAAGGAGCCAGCTCGGTCACTAAGTTAAGTACTTTTATGGGAGGTTTGTCAAGTAGGAGTAATAGTAATATGGTTCAAATGCGAAGATCTACCAATAAAAAAGGAAAACAGGCGCCAGCACCTCCTAAGCGAACAAGGTACTTACATTTTTTTTTCTCCTATAAAATATACAATCATAATTCGGTATATAACAAAACTATTTATCTTCTGTGACAGTTTGCTATCATCGTGCAGTTCTTTTCGAGATTCTGCCTATCAAGAACAAGATCAACAAAATGTTGAAGTGAGCACTATGACGCTTGACGATGGCACAGATCTAAATGGTATTGATAAAATTTTTGAAGGTATTCCACTATATCAAATTAAGTGTAATGATGAATGCACGAATGCTGCTTCCATTTGATTTCTTTTGTTTCTTCAAACTTCAACTTTCAGTTGACTTTAAGTTTAATTTTGATATGCATCTCCGCCTACAGTGATTTACGGCTTCATGAATGTGGGTCATTCTCCTCGAGCCAGTATGTATACTTGAATGTTAAATACACGCCGAATACTAATTTCCGGTATAATAGTACTTGGATATATATTTTATTAATGCATACTCTCGAGCGTCTGCATCTCGTACATACTGTTAATCGTAGCTACAGTTCTTCGTTCCCACTTATACGAATAGGGAACAATACTTTACATATGTTATCTATCATACTGACAATGAGTTACAAACCCAACAGGTTCCATGTTAGGTACTCATGCATGATATTTGTTTTTGCAGAGGTACAAGTAGAACGTCGTTTTTCCTTTTTGGTTTTAGATTTCTAGATATGTATCATTTTGATTTCTCGTTTAATTATTCTCATTCTAAAGATTGAGATTCAACTGCGCAAGAGGCATATTATTTCGTCGATTTTATCATCGTATAAAATTCAATTGTGTTCAAGCAGTGTTACGTGAGTTTACTGAGCTTCTTATTCATACATATACAATCACAAAAAATCATTCAGAAAACTAACACACGTCATATACCATTTCTCACTTTCACTGATTGTTTATTGTCAACGACATCACTCTTATCTAACTAATAGAATTACAATGTACACAATTTAAGGATCTGCTGTTAACTGAATATCGATTAAAGGAGAATGACCCTAGGATGAATGGAGTGTGATTAGAAGATAAAGCAGAGAATAAGATTGATAGGCGCCGCAAATATTCTTTTCTTAGCTTTCCTCCAGAAATGTCTATAACGCGTTGTGCTTACAATATGCTGGAGAGATACCTTAGCTATAGATTATATACAGTACACCTTATTAAATGGCGACTCAGGTATCACACGTGATCTCGTGACAATGGCTACACAGTCAATTACTACAGGAGGTTGCGATATGGACGACGACGGAGATGGGTCGCAAGGGACAGCAGAACATAACTTTGTTCCTCAACCGTCAACCTCGCCGGAACCAGTATCCAACTTACCATGCAATCAGAAACAAATTAAATCTCGACCTTACACGTCTAAGGAAGTACTGCCTCAGAAGGTACAATGATCTTACGTTGAGCGGTCATAATTTCAAAGCTATATAAATACTAGAAATAAATACACAGAAACAATACCTTCTTTACCCATGTATGACATTAAATATTACCAGATACTGTAATGATAATATTTCTGTATGTTTGTGTTAAGAATCTCAAAGTAAAGTCCGTTTCGATGGTAAATGCATTTAGCACTGCTTGAATAACTTGCATTGTTTGATTCGAAGAAGCGATTCCGCGATTTAGAATAAAAATCTATTTCAGCTAGTCCACGTGGGTGCGCTGGAGGTGCAAAATGTTAAGAGGGCGATCAACCGCTACGGCACTCTGCCAAAAGGAGCCAGAATTGGGGCATATTTGGAATCCCTACGACAAAGCGGTATGCCGCCGAATCAAGAGAATGTTGCCACATCCTCTTTATCCAATGCAGTCATAGAACAGCAGCAGCAGGACATTATCACCGCGAACGTTGTTGACGTGATCCCGCAGCACCGTTCCCTTTCACCTCGTCAGAACAATTTACGCAGTCAACCACAGATGACGCGTAGCAACTCTTCGAGCGGAGTGGTGAATACCTATCAGCCGCCGAACTCACCTCGCAGCCGTGCCGTAGGTATCAGGAAGACTAATACGGAGGGTATTGGCTTGCGAACTTTTCGAGTGCCGAACAATTCCAGCTTCCGTACCGCCAGCCCATCGAGATCAGTTCAGCCAACTCTGGCTGATCTGGAGTTTCCACCACCACCGGTGGATCTACCACCTCCTCCGGACGAAGCTTTCGATCATTGTGACTTGCCACCACCTATCACAACAGCGTCACCATGTGAGACATCCTCTTCTCACACGAAGATAGCGAGCTCGCCAGTCGGCCTTAGGAAAGTGAAAGCAGAATGGCGGAGCAAAGACGAGATCAGCGATCACGATCAGGACGATAGACATAATGATGTGAGAAACGCGGAGCCATCAGTGAAGGAGGCTAGTTCGCGATTCGGCGTGAATCTGCGACGCCGGGAAACGACTGCCGGCGATGCGCATTGCGGTAGCGGCGGCGGCATTGGTAAGTCCGCGGAGGAGAAGAAATTAGTTTATAGACCAAAGGAAACGACGAGCAGTGGCACGATCAAAACGGAATCATTGGATGCGACCATCGTGGCACCCGAGGAAGCGCCACCGCCGCCTCCACCACCGCCGCCGCCTATCGACGGTGCCGTAATCGGAATCGGTACCACCGATCCCTTCGAGTCCAAACCCGGCATGAAGGAGATGCTGGAGCTCAAGCTGATCAACGAGATCAAGCAGAGTGCAGACATGAAACACGGTGGTACCGGCTTCGCGAAGAAGACTGGTAGCGTCGCTAGTAGCAACGCGCCTCTGTCAGCGGCACCGCTCGACCCGGCGTCGCAGCTTCTATCCGAGTTGTGCGCCAGCTTCAGCATGGATTCCGCCAATAAGCAGCATATCGTCCCGAGCGAGTATGCGATCTCGATGTTGAAAAGCAACGATGTGTCCAATGTTCAGGAACACGTTCACACGAACATGCCGGGCGCGCACATTGAGAGAAGCAGTGGCTACAAGGAGATCTCGATGACCTCGCCAATTACGGAAAGTCATATATTGAGTGCTGCTAGCGTAGGTTTCAAATTGAAGAAGGTAGACAAGAGAAGTAATCCACAGAGGGAAGAGAATCCGGACGGTCAAATAATCGACTTCAAGGCTCGGTTGCGAAAGGTGGACACTGACAAGGAGAGGGCCGTGGCGGACGAGAGAAGCAAGTCGTCGCGTTTCGACGACTGCACACAGGGAAGTAACGTCGCGGATTCGGCGGATTCGTCGTCTGGCATGGATGATGCGAACGATGACAAGCGCCGCAGCACCGGTAGTATTAGTAGCCTAAAAAAATTGTGGGAGAACAAAGAGGCTTCTTGTGATAACCAACCACTTAGTCCTAAATTAAATGTGAGAGGGGCGAGTAGCAAACAGGATGTCGGTGACATTGCGAGCGAGGACTCTCCAGAGGATCATAGCGGTGCCTCGACCAGAAGCTCAACCAGCAAAGGCGATTCGCGAATATGGCCTCCCACCTCATCCTCAGTAACTTTGGAAATGGAAAAGCCGATCGTACCAGCCAAACCGTTGAAACCACTCGGACCCTCCAGCAAACATTTTGGTTCCTCGATATACGCCACGCCGAATTGCAACAAATCGTCGCAGAACGATGACGATAGCAGCAAGCAGACTAGCGGCGAAATGACGAAAGGGGCGAAGCATAGCGTGATGGAAATCTCGAATGTTATAGAAAACAGCATTCTGAATTTGAAGGGTAGTCCCACCATAGTTATGGCCAGCTGGCTGCAGCTTTCCGACAAAGTCGGCCTGCTTCACGGCATGTGCGTCAACCTGACGGACACGGCGATTGCGCCGCATGCGAGATTCCAATTTCGCGATCTGCTCACCCGACTCGAGCTGCAGGCGAGGCAGCTGCGAGCTGCCGGCACACGCAACATCACCGAGAACACGAGACTCTTGTGTGACGTGCAGAATACGATAAAGGACGTGATAAACACGGTGCAGAGGTAAAGCCGCACCGGGCCGGCTGAAAAATCAAAACGAGAATCTCGCCCTGCGAGTTTTCCCTGCACTCCACCGCCCTACCCCTGTGATGTACCCCGATCGCAGAAGTCATCACTCTCGTCCCTCCTATCTCTTTCTCTCTCTATCTCGCATTCGCATGTGGACGTATAGTATACATATAAATTTATATAAATATATATCTAAGTCACTAAGTAAGGTTTTATCAAGGAATGAAATCTTTTTTGAAAGCATAGCAATTAATCTACGCGAGCAAATAAGAGTGAACTTAATGTGAATAAGTCCTTAATCGATAATACGACTGCATGATCGTTAGAGGAATTAATCCAAAGTTGCACGAGTCGTTGGTGACACTTCTCGACGCAGTCACATAGGGACATAACATGTACGAGATAAAACACAACTCGTATGAGATCCTATATATACGCAGTAAATTCTAAGTTCGTATAGATTTACATCTATCTGCCTGCATACCATCCATGCGCTTTTTTTGGAAAATCTTTAAGAGACTGCTATGATCAGCATGTACAACGTCACAGGCCTGGCAGGAATACGGCCTTAAAACGAGAAGAAAACGTATATACCATTGCATGATTGAATTTTTATGTCGAGACGTAACGACGATTTTCATATACGGTAGTAAATGTGATGATTATAATTACTGTATGGAATAACCGAGCAAATTCTCAGTAGTATATAATCGGCGTATTGGCATGATTGAATGGGGGCATATTAAACGCGAAAAAACGAGAGTCTTGTCACGGACGCGAAAATATCGAACACGCTAAACTCTATATCCTCGAATCGCTTACGTATCGCGTATATATAAATCGTTTCGTTTTACATGTAATTTTATACA
>Ga0157362_1001111_pt1 | contig 10822 bp, 8 predicted proteins | sample AttlaeALBM3_FD_111480 | JGI IMG/M metagenome (GOLD analysis project Ga0157362, IMG submission 111480) | Fungus gardens microbial communities from leaf cutter ant in Ribeirão Preto, State of São Paulo, Brazil - Atta laevigata ALBM3 | ecosystem: Host-associated > Fungi > Mycelium > Unclassified ... | reverse complement strand
GCGCTTAATGTTATTTCTCGAGACTTCTTTCGCGGATCATCAACGAGGTGCATAATCGAGTGTGGCAAAGAAATTCGCAAGAGAGATGGAGAACGGCGCGACTTTCTGATGAGCGGTTGCCGATTGCGCCTTGGCCTTCTAACGAAGACGCTTGTTACCATCGTTATCGCCTCTTCCGCGTGTTGCAAAACTGGTGTTCAACAACAGCCATCTTGTTTCGTGTTGTCCGCGCCGAGCTTTCACGAGAATCTAGCGAGAGAGTAAACCATCTCGGTGTATATCGATTGACTGGTTCGTCGCGTACCGATTTCTCAACATGACCCGCCTCAATGTCACTAGTCCCGTACTTTCTACCGGTGACCTACGTGTCAATCACCGTTCGTGTCGCACCTTCTGTATGTACCACAAGGTTTCTAGCGAAACGAAGTCAAGCTAGTACATAAAACGTTACCAGCAATCATTAATTTCATTCAACGTCATCAATTTCGTATCTCAAGTCCATTTGCACCTTTTGCAACCTTCAAATCTGCGTCATCACGATTTCTAGACATCCTTCTCTCTTCTTAGCAAAGAATCTTAACATAAGGCTGGGAGCGGCCGCCATTCCATGGATAAGATAAGACCGGTCTTCTCTACTCGACGCGATCATGGCGTTGATTCTCCTCTTCGTCCCCCAGGTGCCATAAACTTGATCGTAAAATGAAGCACGTTCCTCACTTTGTCGCCAAGTTTTATGGAAGGATCGGTATAGCTGGCCGCGAAATGAACGACTACTCCCTAATAAGGAGTTCGTCTATGTCGGTTTTTAACAATTTCATCGACGAAAGGATCGCTCTTTTGTTGGTCGTCACCCTTTTAACGATTGCGTTTTTTTCACAATTTGCTAGGAACGTTTACGCGAAATCTGCTTTATCAGAAACAGGTGATCGTAAACTGGTAGCCGGTCTCTGTCTCTGGATACTCGTTTTATGTCAATTTTCGACTCGATCTGCTAATCTGATTGGGCAAATATCACGTCGTGCCGAATGAAATAAACTGGTTATTGGAAGATTAATTCATTTAATAGTCCATTCGTGAGTCGAAAACTGCGGCTGCACACGAAGAATAATTTTTCTAAAAGAATCTAGAAATTTAGCTAATATAGATTTGAAAATAATTATGGAACTAAGTTTTAATATTCTAATAATCAGCTAGAACGTCTTATGTAATTATTTTGATAGAAAACTAAAACTAAATGAAATTAGTTTTAGATCTGTATCTATAGCTACGTTTTTAGATATTTGATTGAAATCATTCTTTTCGTGTGAGCAGTAAAAATTCGATCCAGATAATTCTTTCAAGTATATTTTATATATGAAAATCTTTCGTAAAAAGATTTATATTAACCAATCTGTCGATTAAGTTCGAATATGATTTACAGTTGATATCAGAGCGCAACAATAATATTTAATCCTAATTACTAAAGCTTTATAATACACTTTATAATACAAAAATTTTACTATCGCTTTGTTTGCTATATCGGTAGAAGCTGATCGGCCAACAGAATTGATCTAATCGAAATCTAAACTCAAAACGGAGATTGCCACTTCATTTTGTTTCGTCTGGATCCGGGCCGGATTAGTGGAACAGGTGCTGCAAAATGGTAGCACAGATCGTCGGTGCATGTCAATGTATGCCCGCGAGATTCCTCTTTCTCTCCTGGGTACAGCCCGAAACGAACCGCACCTGTGCCGACGATCGTCGGCCCGTTCAATTTTAATCTGATAATCTGATTGGCTGCCGTGTGTCAAATATTGCGGGCCTGAGTGTCAGGCCGCGTTCTTCTGCGCGAACTGGTTCTACGGCGGCTGGACGCGTGGCCGATTGGAAGTCGAGTTCTGAAGTCGGCCGATCGACCAGCCGATCGCGCCGATGCCGGAAGAAACAACTTTGAATCTGAAACGGTGCTCGTTGTTTCGTATCGTGTATCTTGAATAAGGTATCTCGAATATGCGTTTCATTGTATGTTTTACATTTTATACACAAGTCTTAAAAAGTCTGCAGATTTTTCAATTGACATTGCGCGGAATGGAAATATTATATAAGAATGTTCTGCTGAAAGTTGCTGCACTTCCCAAAATTAAGATTACAGAAATAAAGAAAGATAATTATGAATTGAAAAATGCGTTATAATTCTATCTCATCTATTATGTCACGTCTCATGATTGGAAAAAATCCGGACTTTTTAAAAAAAAACTCAATTCACTGGATTTTATGAGGGTTTTATTGAAGTTTTTAGTTTTTTTTTTTGATAAAATTGATTATTTGATATTTTTTTTACGTAATATTATATTTAATTTATGATGTATTTAGTTATATATTTATTATTTTACATATTTAGATAAAATTAATTATGAAAGAATTTTGTAAAAATATTATAATAGTAATTTTGTAAGAAGTTTTTGTTTCTGAAGAGAACTCAATTATATAGTCGAAACATGTAGAACATTATTAATTTTTATATAATCAACGATTGAAATATAAAATATTTTACGCATCAAGATTCGCGGTTGGTTCTTATATATTTTATTTATTTAATTTATTATAAAAATATTGTGATGATTTGAATTTTTCAAATATAAAAAAAATATTTTTGTAGAAGATAAAAAAAGAAATGATAACATTACATATATATAAAATTACATACATAATATCACATATATAAAAATAATAAAAAGCATTCGGATAGAATAAAAAAATCAGTCCAAAAGTGATGAATGTATATTACATATTTTATAGATATAGACATTTAAATATAATTTAGATTCAATTTCAAGAAAATCTTCATAGAAAAAAGACTTAAAAACCAAATTTGCATTAAAATAATATATGCCTTTAAATAAAATTATATTACAGTTTTAAATACAAAATATAACAAATATTTCAAAATATTATATATATATATATATTTACACACACAGGGTGTATAAAAAGTCTCAGATCCCTTAAATATTTTGAAAAGTAAACATTTTTCTCAAAAATATGAAGAATCCGACAGAAATCTTTCGATTGCGATTAAACGCAAATTTTTACAAAAAAGACTTATGAAGAAGAAGATTGCCAAGACGAGAAATTTGTTGAACGAATATAAAGCTTAATCTACAATGTTTACTTCTTGTCTACAATTTTTTATTTCCTGTTTCTTGTTTTTTATCTTTTATCTTTTTTGCTTTTTGCAATTGTTTTATCGACGACCGTGTTTCTTGTCATTTATGTATATTTTTCATTTCTTTCGAATTCATCAACTTTTATATCGAGAACAAAGAAACAGGAAGCGTACATTTTCTCTAAATATGAATCAATGAATAATCACTGATATCAGTACCAAGTGACACTCAGAATCAGAATGTGTAATCAGAATGTGAGACCTCTAACTAATCTTTATAGTGTGATCTAACTAACCTTGTTTTAGTGCTTAAATTTAATGAATATGATATTGGAAGATTAAAATTAAACATGCAAATATCAGTATTTTAGTTGTATAATACTCAAACATTTTTCCTTTTTTAGTTGAACTTCACTAAATTATCAATGCAAAGTATGCCACTTGGTAATTAATGATTATCTACTAATTCAGGTTTAGAGAATTGAAAGAGTAAATTATAGATTAGGCTAAAATCGCACAGAATCAAAATGTTTTTGACCTTAGATAGCGTGACTTATACATTCATAGACTCTCTCCTTTCCTTGTTTCAAATCATAGTGATAGATACATGATGGAAATAAGTGAGACCATGAACAAGGAGCTCCTCCGAAGAGAAAGAATGATGATGTAAAGAGAAGATGAGAAAACAAAAAAAAAGAAAAGGAAGAGAGAGAGAGAGAGAGAGAGAGAGAGAGAGAGAGAGAGAGAGATTTACGTCGTCCCTCAGCCTCGCGCATTGATATGCAACAGACTGCATATACGGGCCACGCCGAGGCAAACAATACGACCACCGGTAAGGCACCATCGTGTAAACTATTCGGCATTCTCGGGCGTATAACGTACCGTGCCGTGCTGTTCGATACCGTGCGGGACAGTTTACACGGCGCATCGGCGTATACGGCGCGGCGAGCGCGGGTCGTGACGCGCCGTATCTTGCATCGGATGTACCACCAGTGTGGAAACACGGATACGTACTTCTTCTCTCTCTCTTTCTCTTTGCCTCCCCCCTCGATCAGCTGCCTTCCTCTCCATCCCACGTCTCGGTGTATCGGCACAGAGCAATCCACCCACCCGTCCGCGACCTTACCGATGCTCAATCCTCCTTCACCTCTACCTCCTTCACCTCATCGTCGTCTACGATCTCAGCCTCCTCCTGCTGCGAATCCCATTTCTCTTCTTCTTTCGACGGTCACCTGTTTTGCTCGAACACGGAACCTTTTTCTCCTATCCTTCTAAATTCATTAGATTTCATCTTGCAGTGATATTACGAGCTACCATAATTATACGATGACCATATTTTCTTAGAGAAAATAAACCTGAAAATTTTAGGACTTTCTAAATATTTCCAAACTTATTTGTAAAAGAAATCCGCGTATTAATTTCTTGCTAATATACTTGACTCCCAAGTAAAACACAGTCATGATATCAGTCAAAATGATGTCAAATAGTAAATTTGACTATTAAAAGCCACTTTTCAATTAATCACAATTAATTTGATATTATTGAAGCTTTGTTCAGTTTGGGCTGCATATTATTGGGCTGCATAATATTGCATAAAACTAAATTTGTTGATTATTTATGAAAAATTCGCTCAGTACATTAGACATAGAATGCTAATTAAAAAAAAAATTGTTAAAATAAAAAAGAAAATTAGAAAGTTTTTAAAAAATAAGTAAATTTAAAAAGCAGCTACCTGAAATAAAGGACTGTGCTTTACAATAAAGGATGTATGATCACCATAATTTTATAATAGACCGGAAATCAGGAAGACTTAATAGAAGATTTCATCTCACGGAATTTTTTTTACTTATATTGCCATCTTTAGTGCTTTCCTTTAAATAGAGAGATTAAAGATTTAAGATACCTTTAAATAGCATGCGAAAATATATCAGGGCATTTGGTGTAACGCTACCGCTTTGCTCGATCTTTTCTAAATAAAGAGAAGGAAAGACAGAGAGTATCTTCATTCGCGTGATATGCTTTGGCTTTTAGAGTTGCGCATCGTGCCTGAGCATACGTCCACGTGCACACGTAGGCGTTCGTGGAGTCCTCGGCGTTTTACTCGTGACGCGACTATGCTAACGCGATAACGCCGCGCGTGGAATACGTTTCCGAGGCATTCGCTGGTCGAGGATTGTACCTCCGTTTTAGAAGACCCGCCAGATTAACTCCGGTATGCAAGTACCCTTACGCAAGCATCGCAAATGACTCGGTATCATGACGCTAGGCGAACATAACTTTTGAATTTTCCAAGTACAAGCAATGTAAATACAATGCAAGTGAAAGACAATAAAAATACGTACAACGTATACAGGGAAAGAACACGATTTTGCTAAAGTATCTACAAATTTAACTAGATGCGTATCTAAAAATAATTTTGTTGGATTATAAAATAATTACATGGGACACTCAAATTGATTGGAATATCAAAAAACTTTTTACAGCATTGCTGTTTTCGTCATGTCTGAGTTTCCCATATAATTATTTTATGATCGAATAAAATTATTTTTTTTTAGATACTTCAGCAATCGTTCTTTTCATGTAATATAATATATGCGAAAATTATCAAAATAATGTCGATATATAAATAAATCGCTGTATTTATAAATGTAAAATTTTGCGTGGAGAAGCCTTCATTATTCATCGTCAGTCGCAGTATTCTGGACACGTGCTCGACACGTGACGTAACATGATAATGCATTATAAGACACAACGGCCGACCAATGAAAAAGTTTGGCATAAAAGCGAATCAACTTACCAGTTGACGAGGATGACGCTGTCGTGGTGCTGTTCACGCCGCTGACGACGGAATTCTGCGGAATATTTTCCTTGACTGAGACGGTGTAACGTGGTTTCTCACACGTGGCGATTCTATGCTCCGCGGTGGAGACGGTAACCTTAATCTCGGCATCGATGATACCCTTCAGGCCGGCTGCATCAGTCGCCGTCACATTGATGTGATGCAACGACAATCGCGAAAGTAGACCCGGCCTCGCCACGTGCAGCTCGCCGGTGTTACGATCGATTTGAAAGATTTCGTCTTCATTGCCACTGTTGATGCGATAGGTGACATGACCAAAGACGGAGACATCGAGATCGGTCGCCACCAGCTTCAAAATCGAACTACGCGTCACGTCGTCGTTGCGCAGGGTTACGTTATACCGCTGTGGCTTGAAAATCGGCCGATTGTCGTTCACGTCTGTTACTTGAATGCCCACAATCGCTATCGTGCTTAATCCTCCTGCGAACAGAATTCAATGCATTATTAGATATATGTCTTATGGACATAAAATTAATAAAATTAATAGTTACATAATATATTAAAATTCATAATATTAAATTATACTCAACTTGACTTATTTTTAATGATAAATTTAACTAAAATAATGGAGATAAACAATTCAAAAAATGTATCAATTTGACTCAAATTTAGTTTATTATTTATGAATAATTATGTTGATATAAACGCTGTTTACATTGAAGGTAAATAATTGAATCAGTGGATAGTCATTAATTATCTAGTGACATACTTGGCACTGATAATAATCAATGAAGTTCAACTAAAAAAGGAAGAATGTTTGAGCATTATATAATTAAAATACTGATATTTGCATGTTAATTTCAATTCTCCAATACTATATTCATTGAATTTATGCATTAAAACAAGATTAGTTAGATCACATAATAAAAATCAGCTAGGGATCTTACATTTCATTCACTGATTACCAGTGGCATATTTAGCACTGATGTGATTATCCATTGATTCAGATTTAGAAAGCAGAAATTAGTTGATTAGATGTAGTTTCTTCAATTACACGTTTTGAGAGAGAGAATTAAAATAATTGACACTCGAGAGTTAAAAATAACAAAATGTTATTTAACTTAAGAATTGGGGGTCTAATCTTTTATAATAATTAATAGTGAATTTCTCTTAAAGTAAAAGTTAGGATAACGAAAAAGAACAATGTTGAATGTTCAACTATCATCAACGATTTTTCACTACGGATTTGATTTAAACTCTGCAATTAATTATCGGAATCAAGCGGTTGAGCAGCGTTGAATTTGGATACTTGCTAGTGATCGCGAGTGGTCCACGATGTATGCGCAGAAGCGAGAGGTACGTGGCCGAGAGCGCATTATGTTTATTTCATTCCCGGCCGAAATCCTCTTATCGAGCCAAATAATGTCGGGGTATTAGCCGGCGTAGAGAACGAATCTACGGCGCGCCCGAAGCCGGTCGGCATAAATCACGAGCGTCCCGTTCTTGTGGCCTTTTCTCGGACCCAATCAGCCGCTGGAGATTCTCTCGCTCTCTCTCCGTTCATCGTGTTTTCATCTCGTTCTCTCTTTCTTCCCGTTCTTCCTTCAACATCCTTTCCCTCGGTCAGTATCCCGTCCCTCTCTCTTCGTTTTATTCGGACGCACGTGAGTACGTGTGCGTCGACGTGAGCTCCTTTTAACCCCCGCGCGCGAGGGTAATGCGCCGCTCGTAATAATATTTCAAACGTGAGAAGCTTACAGAGTCCCCCAAATGACTGCGCTCTTTTAGAGTATCTTGTGGCCACTGTGGAATAATTGCTCCTGAGATCGACTGACCTACTCTCTAAAATCTTTGGAGTAGAATCTAACTCTGAAGAGTGAAATTTCACTCTTAAAAATTGACAATTGAGCCACACTTTCTCAATACTGGCTCAATTGTCACTCTTTAGAATTATTATATTTCACTTCAAAAATTTTAGAAAATACAAGCTACACGCGATAATGACTATTCCATTGCAGGAGAAGCGATTACAACGTTATTCTCGCATATTTCCGCATCTTGCACATTTCGCATAACCTTCCATGGATAATGATAAACGTGATCTTTCATATTTAGTTGTCCCATGATGCAAAATTCAAGCATTAAGCTTGCGAAAGTTACACTTTATCAACTCTCGCAATTATAATATCACTAAACCATATTTCCCATTTCAAATCGGAGATTATCTACAAATTCTATCTCTTTATACGCGTTTTCCATGATAGCGCAATGCTGGCGAGCAATGAGAAATCAGGCACGACGGGATATTGCGAGCTCCTGATCGCTTCGGATTTAGGCGATGTGCGACGCAAGTGTTAATATCAAAGACAGTATGTAAAACGGGTAATCCGATGTTTAAACGGTTTACAACCGTAACTCACAATAATGTATGGACTTGGCCGAGCGGAGCTCTCTCCGAGCGCAAGGAGATTTATAGGTGCGAGTGTCATTGGAGTCATGCGTCAAGAGCCGGTCTCCCGATCTCCCGGATCTGTGACGTCACTACAGCTTCTTCTACATAGAAGAACGAAGCTTCTGATCAAAATAAAGAATTTTAGACTCGACAAAATTAATCGTAAAGGATGATGTCAATTACGAACCGACACAGGTTAATTGTATAATACGTAAATTACCGCATATATTATTTAGATAAATACTCTCTAAATCTGAAGTGGAATTACTGATATCAGTGCCAAGTATACTATTGGTAATCAGTGAATTAAATATGAGATCTCTAACTTAGCTAATTTTTATCATGTGATTTATCATGTGAACTAACCTTGTTTTAGTGCTTAAATTTAATGAATATGAATATGAATATTGAAAGATTGAAATTAACATGCAAATATCAGTATTTTAATTATTAATGCTCAAATTCTCCTTTTTTAGTTGAACTGATTATCAGTGCCACTGAGTAATTAGTGATTATCCACATCAGATTTAGAGAGTAAACATCGAAATAAGTGTTTCAATCCCTTTTAAATCCCTTTATATATTATCGATTAAAGAGGTGAGATATTTCCAAATAATAAAAAATTAGAGATTATTATTCTAGATCGCACTTAAAAGTAATACAAAAAATTTAGCAACGGTTTACCATCTGATCAAAAATATTTTAATAAAAAGTAATATTTTTTTATGCTCTAATAGAAATACATGAAAATATATTATAAATAACAATAAAAACTACAATTTTTTATAGAGACTTGTATCAAGTTACGTTGCAATGCAAAAATTAGTTGTAAATAAATAAACAAAATAGTTATTTGTTTAAATGTTTTGTAATTAATTAGTGAATCAATGCAACTTTGCTAAGTCATTTTGAATGCTTAAAGTTTTTATACAAAAATTAGATTTGTTATTGTTATTTTTCAAATTTTGGTGTACAACAATAAAAATAATAACGTAAATAAATTATAAAAATGTGTTTTTCAATAAAAATAATATTAAAAATATTATAAATAAACCTTTCATACAGATATAATAGGTACCTCTTTAAATTTCTGATCGACTTATGAAACATCGAGGCATCGAAAAGAATTAATCTTCAGTCTATTGTGAATACAGTCCATTCATGAAGCTTATCGAAAAAGTTCCCAACGACAATTCTTAATTGTCAGGCACGAACGTTTCCCACAGATCAAATGACGCACTTTATAGCATTTTTTCCCTTTCTTCTTCTTTCTTTAGGAGGTAAAAAAATTGATTACGCGCTCTCGCGTTCGATACGGAAGACAGAGAATGCACCCAGGTACGAACGGATACAGACTTCCTGGGGATAGTTCAACGGCATTTTAATGCACGTTGCCTGATATTTTCGTGCCCGCTGCAGTCCGACCCTTTTAATTTCACGCGGTCGATCGCCGGGATGAGTTCTTTTCGGGATTCATGCAGCGGGGGATACGAAGGGCCTCCGAGAGATTTATGCGGCCGGTAGGTGCGGCGGTGCTCAACCTTATACTGCGAAATTACGCCACGCGAGGAAATGAGTTCCACGCATTACGGAAACGCAACCGTAAATATTAGCATCCCGCAGGTTTAATTAGAATCATTTTTTTTTTTTTAGTATCCCCAATTTCTTTTTTCATATAAGAACAATCTTGATAAAAGAGGTTGAGAAATGATTTTCTCTTAAATCGTATGCATCATGTGGTAGATATACCTTCGCGTAAAACCGTAATGCGTTTCTTTCGCTCTTACGAAAGTACATCCTTACGGTTGACGAGGTACCATTAATATACCGTGAGCAAACGCACGCGCACACTAATTCCGGGATATGCTACAAAGTGCGAACTGAAAGGTCGCACCAGTGACATATCCGAGATTATGCACAGTAACACGGCGGGAGTCGAAAGGGTGAAATAAATAAGCGCAAGAACGGCGCGGACAATGACAGTCGGTGGAAGTTAAACCCTCTGAAGATTTATGACGCCGGTGCCAATAAAGTCACCTCCCAGCGTAGCTCCGAAACGTGCGTTCCTTTACCATATCTGTATATAGAACTGCGTTATCGAGATTTCGAAAAAAAGGAAAAGCTCTAATTCTATATTCAAAGATCTTGGATCTTAACTTAAATATTTCTGTACAAATTTATATCTGATTCTGCAAACTATGAGTTGAAACCTTTTTCTTGAAACGTACAATAAATTGAACAGAATCAAAGTAATAATATCACTTATCTTTCACTTAGTTGTTTTCCATTTTCACACAAGTGATTCTAAGTTTATGTTATGTATTTTTTAATAACATCACTACACGGAGAGAATTTTTTCTTAGAATTTACCTTGAAAATATGCCGTGGGACAACATTATATTTCAAAGAATTTTAAAATGTAAAT
>Ga0157362_1001110_pt1 | contig 10830 bp, 6 predicted proteins | sample AttlaeALBM3_FD_111480 | JGI IMG/M metagenome (GOLD analysis project Ga0157362, IMG submission 111480) | Fungus gardens microbial communities from leaf cutter ant in Ribeirão Preto, State of São Paulo, Brazil - Atta laevigata ALBM3 | ecosystem: Host-associated > Fungi > Mycelium > Unclassified ... | reverse complement strand
TCAGCTGCCGGGGTGGTTGGCACATGTGGGCCATGGCACACGCCATTACAATGGCAACCACCCCCACTCCCCCCCTTTCCGCAATCTCCCTCCTCTTTTCCTCTTTCTCTCTCTCTCTCTCTCTCTCTCTCTCTCTCTCTCTCTCTTTGTCGAACGCAAAGGATGCCTCTTTAAATCCTCCCTCATGAACGAGGGAGTGCTCCCAATTGAAAGAAAATGCACCCATTTTGTTAGATTCTCTTTTGAATTGACAATAACTCCAAAACCCTCATTATTGAAAAACCAGCACTTTATTCTTTAAAAGTTACAATAAATCGTAAGAAAATCGCGCTGTTCACCCTGAACAAAAGCCAGTTGTAATCTTCCACGACGAAATATGTAACTCGATTAATAATTCGTAATATGAATTGCGCGAATATCTGTGATTGTGGCGAAACAACTAAATTATTTCCTTACTCACCTCGAAGTTACAATTCAGCGCGCTCATTAGTACGTACAGCAACGCTGGCAGCGGGACAAGGGAGAACAGAAACGATGGGAACGCCTCTCGAATATCGACGACAGGAGGTCACCGAAGTATCGTAACTACCTAGTAATTAAGTACGGATGCCGAAGCGATCAATGAAGCGGCCATCGGAATAAAGATACAAAACAGATTCTCGTCGACGAAGGTGGAGCGGTATTTCTTTCCTTTTTCTTATTTACCCCCAGTCGTAATTCAATCCGGGGACGGACGTGTCACGAAGAGAACGAAATGGAGGGTAACTAGACCGAGGGTAGGTCACTATGTCTTCTGATAGAGTGAACAATGGCCTTTGGCACCGAAATGAACGTAATGCTTGCTTACTAACCGCTCGCATATGTTCTGGATGGCGCAAACGGACGGAGAGACGCATAAATTGATAACAATAACGAAGAAGCAAGCTGAAAATCCGCGACTACATGCAGCGCGGACGGTAAGAGGCGAAGAGAGAATGAGACGAACCAAAAAGAGATGCGGCGCGCAGCTGGGGGAATCAAAATATAATTACACAAAGGTAAGCCGTAACACGGAGACAGAATCGCGAGGAAATAGACGGGTCTCATTAAAATTGGAGAGCTGTTTCGAAACTGCGAGACTGCCGTGTCGGTTGCAGCCTCGTCACCGTCGAGCATTACCTTTCCCTAACTCGGTCCGACCTCTCGTCCCTTCGCGTCCTCCTACCTTCGTGCTGCAATGGTCCCGTGAAAGGGTGAAACAAAAAGAAACTTTTCCGGGCCGCTTGCAGACTGTTGTTAAGAACCATATAACGCATCATGCAACGACATTCAGTAATTTCTGCGATTGCGTACCTTGCTGAATATTTATTACGAATGTCGTAAATACGATGTGTTTAAATTGGTCATTGAAAATCGGACTTTTGAATTTAGAACTTTAAACAAACGATTTCAAACTTTTAATAGATACACTGAGAAAGATACTTAAAACTTTATTCGCGGAATATAACGTTTTATTTCACTAAAATAAATTCTTAGTTAAATATAAAGCGAAATAAAATTTTGTTCATAGCAAATAAATCATGTGTTTCATTTTTTACAAGTAATGAGATATATTTTACAGAAATATATATTTTGTCATCACAGTGAAATTTTTTTATTACCAATAAATATTGAGGAAAATGTCATGTAACATTTTAGTTTGCTTATGAATATATCGATTTTTTTTTTCAATATACTGTATTAAATCTTGCTAAATTATTTAGCTTCTTATTTGCTAGTTAATTGAGACATTCTCGCACTTATTTTCTAGTTACGAGACATAAATAAATTAGTTCAATGTATATACGATCAGCAATTAATCTCACAAATGACTATGCACTCGTTTTATTTTTTAATGATGAATATTTCGATAACATTGTAATGTTTCAGCAGCATATTTTCAAAATTACTGCAAAAGACTGCAGTATAGTTGATTCGTATCTGTGCAGGTTTAAGTCCGACGCGTATGATATATGTAGACACGGATTATTTGATTTAGTGGACGTGCGTCAATGCGAGCGAATGCATTTGATTCGACGTTGATAAAATCATTCCCCTCGTCTACCGTTTGTTCCACCGAATGTGAGCCAGATCAATATATACGCTAGTCCGACGATATGTTTCGGCACAAATCTTTATTGTAACCATTGAAAAGTATTTAAATTTTTAAAAGATATACATGCACAGTTTGCAAATTGATTTATTGAAGCGTATGTTTTGCCACATAAAATATAAAATTACTTTAACCCGGCAATAATCACCTGGGGTATTTTTATACGCCAACGACAAAAATATATGAATTATTGAAAAATATTGTTTTATGTATGAGGATATTGTTTAGCTTTTTTTTCAATAACTATTTTTTACGAATTTTTAAATATATAATTCCATAAAAAAAACAAAAAATTTCATAGTAATATTTACTTTAACCTTATAGTAATAATTAATTTATTTTTATTTATCTTTATTTTTTTAGAACACTATAATAATCAGCTACTTAACGTTTAATATTTATTTGATTTATATTTATAATTTTTCAAAAAATTGTGATTGAAATCCGTATCCATAATATTCTCAAATATTAATAAATCGGAAAACAATTAATAGTATACACTATGTTGTTAATAATAGTGATTTTAATAGAGTGCAAAAACAAATAATTCTTTCAGATAATTCCTTACGTAAAAAAATCATATGACTATACTTCCATGTTACAGCTAATGCTTTAATCTGAAAACAGTCACTTGATTTTTTCTATATAAACTCTCGCTTGGGATATTTTTACAATTTATATCCGACATAACTAAAGTTTCATTTCACAAAATTATTACTTTAGTAGATGATAATTATAAATTATTGCGTAATTCAAATATAAAATCTTAAAAATATAATTTTTCAGAGTTGAATTATTTTCAGCTTTTCGGTCGTAAAGTTTCCATTTTCAAAAATATATATTGCACATTTTAGCTTTGAAAAATTTTATAAAACGTTTTTTGTGAATGTTTATTTATAATATCATTCAAGGAAAATACAGAATCTCGATATTTCCGCCGTTGAACAACAGAAAGTCGTTGAGTCGTGGACGTCGCGAGCCGAACGGTGGCGGCAGCGAAGTTGGAAGGGAGGATAATTCGAAAGATTAACGAGCTATTTCCAGGCAAAAACTCGAACGACCATTCGTCAACCATAAATTCCGCATGCCTACAAAAATAAAAATGCGCTTGCCCTCCTCATCCCTCTACGGTGCGCCGGGATTGTGTGCAGCTTATCGGCCGGATATTTATTGTAAAATACCTACGTTTCCCCTTCCTCATCCCCACCGGTCCGATGCTACACGGTCAGGCAAGCGGATTGCGGCCATTTTTCCTGCAAATTAAATAAACGGAGGCCGCCGAAGGGTAACGTCGGCGGTCCGTAGAGCCCGGCAAAAGTCCGTTATTTCCAGAACCGGCGAATTTCTAACCGCGAATTTTTATGCGGCAGCCGCTCACGTTTTCAAGCTAAGCTTTATACGGCTACGTGGACAACTAGCGTTTGAAATTTTCGCCACCATATCGCGCGCGTCCTCCATTATTGATAAGTATCGAATAACATGACTTCTCCATTACAAAATCGGCTCCGGAATAACGAAGCGACCGCCGGAACCGAATTTCCGCGAGGAATCGCTCGACGCTCGGCTTTCCCGACTGATGTACAATTCATGAAGACGATCCAACCGGTCTCGGGGCGCGTTGTCTCATTTTTCCAAATACCCTTCTAAAATCCCAACCATACCCGTAATACTGGGTGCGACAACGGTAAAGCTTTCTTCTCGACGCCTGCTCTTTTACGCGCGATATCCCTCACATCCCGCCTGCATCTTCTCTTCTCCATCAAGCATCATATACGATGGTATCGCGTAACACGCTTCTGTTGTAATTCGAGCACCGGGGATCGAATGATGGCGTTGGATAGCTCGTTCCTGAGAGAAGCTGTGACTGGTAACCTGGCACGTCGGTGTTAAAGTCCCCGTTTCCGGAACAAGTTTCCGCCGCGGAAACAGCCCGAAACGCGTCCGCGAACGCTGTCTCATTGTATCAGATCCGTCGACGTCTGGATGGTACATCGCGCGAGGGATGGGGACAACAGAGACGAGGAGACGAGGAGGAAACGACGCGCAGTAGGTTGTATCGAGGTAAAGGGAGGAGAGGGTGGCTTACAGTCGGCCAACAAAGGCCGTCGATCGTCGACGTCAGCTCATCCTCTCGGCGATCGACGTGAATGCCCGCGAAATTTATTGTTTCGCCGCGGCTTAGCACGCTCTCGCACCCACATGAGCCCTTCCCTGACTTCCCTTCCGCTATATATATGGCTCTTCGTCCCTCTTCCCTCTCTCTCTCTCTCTCTCTCCCTCTCCCTCTCCCTCTCTCTCCTTCTCTCTCTTTCTCTCTCTATCTCTCTTCTCCTCTATCTTTCTCGCTCTTCTCCGCGCGACCCTGACCGCGGCTCCCCAGACGCCATACACCACGTCGCGGGGGACAAAAGAATAAATCCTGATTAATCTCCCGGTCGCGCTTCGAAAGCCGCCGAGGGTGCTCTCGCTCGCTCGTGCGCGCGCGTGCTCTTGCTTGCTTCATCGTTACCGCCGGAATTACGCTTCACTCGGCGCAACGAGTTCTACGTGTCCTTGCGCGACTGAAAAATTAATGAGCGCCCGGCCGCTTGGATTTAGTGGCTGGCGACTGCGGTGCTTCGTAAAAATAATTTCGTAACGTTAGCATGCGACGTGGCGCTACTGCTAAATGACATCTCGCTGAAACGAGGACATTTCCTAATAGTTTCCCTCTCTAACCAAACGTAAGAAATAAAGTAGATATTTTAATACCACTAATATGAGCTTTCCTCACTCCTCAAATTGATTTCAATAAGATCTTTTTCGAGATTTTGTCGCGCTAGAGTCAAACTTGCCTTTAGAATAGACATTTTATAAATTCTTAAGAAGGAGAAGCGATATTTCCTAACTTATTTACGCAACAAATTCTATATTTCTTGAAACCTTACCCTTGTGTATTCCCGTGTACTTGTCCTTGAGAACGGTGAATTCGTAAATTTTACCGAACTCCTCGAACATTGGACGGAGTGCGTCTTCCTCGAGATGACGTGGTATTTGTCCGACAAAGAGTTTGATGGCGCCTTCGCCGTTGCTGGACGACGGGGATGTCGACACGGGTATCAGCATTTCTTAGCTCAAGCGAGATGAAGTTTCACGGAGCTAAGTCTCGCTATCACCTTCCTCCTCACAAATTTTGCCTTTCACGCACCCGCACTATACACTTTTCTCTTTTTCCCACTGCCTTCAAAGACAGACACTGATCATCACGTGGCCTTCAGACGATAATGATTACTCGTTGATTACTTATCGCCACGCGTATAAAGCACGACCGCGACGGAGTCAGAAAGACTTACTTGACACGTGAAGGGAGAGGGTAAAGAGGAAAAACTAGCCGTCACTCGTTAACTCTCGTCTTCGAGGAAATAGAAGGTTGTCGTGAAACGAAGGTGTTATTCGCCGAAAACGGCAGTCACGAAGCGACGAGGAGCTAACGGGTGGTCGGGAAGGTAGTTTTAATCAGGAGCTCGATAAAAAATACACGATAACGTAATCTTTGTAGGAATGAAAAACAGAGCGACGTGAGTGGGCGGGGGACAATGAGAGAAGGAAAGAAGAATACAGAAACGAGATAAAACCACCGTAAAAAGGGTAGAGAACGGCTAATGCGGATGGCAAAGAAGAAAGCAAATGTTTAACAAGAACGAGAGAGGGAAAAACGAGGGAAATAGAGAATAGGAGGAAAAGCCGAACGGAAGAAAGTCCGACACAATAATGGGCACGCAACGATTAATGAATTTTGTAATACGGCACAACGAGATAGACAACAACTATTAAAGATACACTCGTATGCATTAGAGACGTGATGATACGAGATTGGAAGCCCACACTATGAATGCTCACACGGAATAAAAAACACGCAGATAAAATCGAATTAAGCTATTATCGATAGTACCTTCATTACATTACGATATCATGGAATCAAGCGATATGCAGGGTGATCTTCATCCATTCACATATATGTGTGCTAACATATACGCATTTGTCTACAGCTGATCGGAGCTTATAGATAGACAATTTCACGTGCGCGCATGTGCGTGAACACGCGGTGCATTCAACGAATATAGTATCAATATCACTCGACATATCACTTATAACAGTAAGAGGATTTTCCTATTCGATGTCACAAGATTTGTAATATTTCCAATACAAATTTGCGCAAAATAATTCTGATAACAAATTGATCCGATCACAAGATTGATCAGAAACACGATCATGAAACTACACTTTTACAACACAGATATTTTTATACGTTCCTTTAGATGCGACGACAAAGTATCTCGCTATTCGCCACCGTGGAATTTAATGATAGCCAAACACGCAGTGATTTTATCACGAAATCCAATAGAGCAAGAGAGCGATAACTCATAGTGCGACTCCCACGCGTATAGTTGTCCGAGCGCTTCCCCTTTAATTCTTAATTTCGCATACGTAGTTGATCTAGTTTCCGAGACCCAGTTTATCACGTCGAATATCTCTGCCCGGTGGCAGTTGCGCAGATTATTTCCGTTGCGTTTACCGATAGTTCACACTAGCGACTGTGACGATCAGCCGTTCTACTTAGACAATATCCTAATCTAAAACAATCACAAGTACGGCACATTCACGATCACGAGAGAATAGAAACTACGACACGCTGCACGAGACACGAGACAACACTGATGGTTGAACGACCCTCGGCCCGATCGGCACCGTGCGCCCTGACGCCACCGTCCACGGGGAAATTACGCACACATACACACGGCCATCCCACCCATCTTGTCCTGCGTTGCCACCCCTACGACGACGTCACCCCATCTCGATGTATACGAGGGGGCACATTTCCCCTTTTGCCGAGACCTTGCCGAGCGAGGCGAGGGCGTCTTTGCTCCCTCTTATTAGCCTACCCACCATCCCCAGCAGCATGTGCACCATCCATTTTCACGGACCGTCCTTAATCTCTGATGCCCCATTCACCCGAATTCGCACTGAAATTGGATTCTGGCAAAACGGATTTTCTAATCATGATGATCGATCCAGCGATCATCGAGCAAGATACTATCGGAAATGAAAGATGGGAAACGGTTCTAAAAGAGATAAGAAGGGCATAACAAAATTTAGGGATTACAAAGTCAAAAAGCTCGCTTTAAAAAATACATAAAAACTTAAATTAAGTAAATTATTAAATTTTAATAAAAATATAAGAATTTAATATATCATTATATCTTTTCCTGAAAAATTGTACATCCAGAGAAAAGGTTGCTTCGATTTAAAGACATTTTCTTTGCTATATCGTTAAAGACAAAATTTCTTTGATTTAAACATCTTTTTTTAAAATCAAATAAAATTTATTTGATTTAAAGAAATTATATTTAAATCCAAGAAATTATGATTTAAACGTTATTTCTTAATATGTTTGAATCAAAGAAATTTTTTCACAAATCAATTTTTTCTTTAACCATATAGCAAAGAAACCTTTTCTCTGGATATATAATTATCAGGAAGCTGAAGCAATATTGTTTAAAATTCTGTTAATGTAATTTCAACAAAAGTTACATTATATATATTATATATCAATTTTAGAAAAAGATATATAATGACGTATTAAAAGTAACATATGCTGATCAATGAAATATGGAAATAAATCATACTGACTCTCTTTCACGTTCGATAAGCATATATCACAGCAATCGGCGTTACGCCGCTTTTATGGACGTTGCTTTTGCTAGCATTGGAAAGGGTACCTGGCATAATGGTCTCCTGTCTTACAGGGGTTAGTGAGCTGAGTCATCGCCTCGTACGATACTCGATCGCGTCGTACTAAACCGACCCTCTGGTAAGCACGCATACTAGAACAAGTGCGTGTAAACATGCACGCCTCATTAATGACTTTCCCTCGCGCGCACGCGCGCGTGTATATGGGTGTATGTATGAACGAGATCCATTTCTGCACGCAAGAGCCTTATATGTATACGCGGAAACGATATCCGCGACTCTATTCGCCGTGTTATAAAATCGAAAACATTCAACCGAATACAAAGCTATGCGACGGTCTATTTATTCGAGTCTCTGAACGTTGCGCCGCGGGAACACGCGTGTACGGCTGGCTTTTTTCGCGACAAGCTTTTTCGTTCCATTTCCTACGTTACAATATTCAGCCTCGTTGAAACGACGACTACCAACCAACCGGGTTGATATCTATAAATGCGAACATCCGCGATGCAAAACGCCTGCATTTAAACATCACGGTCCGCGCTGCAACGGGGCGCTGCCGCCATTGTTGCCAGGAATTTGGTGTCTGCATGTATACGCATGAGAAGTAACATCGGGCGCACGTATCTCCAAATTTAGTTAGAACATATGTGCAGGCTTCACGCTTATCGATCCTGTTCTTCTCTAAAGAGAAAACGAGGGTAGGCGAGGTTAATGCAGGTTCGGAGGCGGAAAGAAAACATTGTTTCCTATCTCTCGGAAAAAAATGCGATCAGTACAATAGTTTGGCTAAGTATTACGTTTACCCGATGAAGTAGTTCTTGGTTTGAAAAGCTACCTTGCTTGCTCATCGAAGCTGAAACATCGTCGCGAGAGTGAATAGAAATGAAGAATCATGAAACAAACACCTTTCCGCGAATGATTTTAATCCTCTTAACATTCATTTGAAACGCTGAAAATAATAATACAGATCTATTGTACATAAAATAATATTTTCAAAATACAATAATTCTTATAAAAATTTAATAAAATCTTGTACAAGCATATTTATTACTCCAAAACAAATTCTAGTGATTATTTTCAGTTGGAATGGTAGCTTTTGTCGTGAATATTTATCAAATTATGAATATTTATCAAATATTTGGATTTTAATGCATTAAATAACTAGGACAATAGGAAATTTAAAAAATCCTGATTGACAGACTTATTATATATGCTCAGTTTTGCTTTTCTTCATAATATATGCTTCTATATCATTGTATTATTTCATTCAATTTTAAAGCTTCATGACAATATAGTGTATTATTAATGCGCAATGTAATTCTGCTCCGCGACTCACTATATTTTCATGAAAAATTTGACGCAGTTTGGAAAGTTTTCCGAGATTTCGCTGACATCGAGACAAGCTTGACTGTAACGTCAATCTCGAAATATTGAGGGGATCAATGACGTGTCGCTCGATGTAACATGCAGCGACTTCGCCTGTAAATCTTATTGATTTATATTTTTCGATATAATGAAACCATGGCGAAAAAGGTGCGAAGAATGTTCGACATCGACAACGCTCAACGTACACGCGATAAACTCGACGACGTCGACGTTGATTTATAGTAGCGAGGAAATTGCCCGAAAGTGTACGAATTTCTCACCGAACGGCGGAGATGCGAAATGTGATCTGCAAAAAGTGCGCTATGGTCCGTAGATAATGTTACGATTAGGACAAAAAGTGCGAGCAGGATCATCGGTACTTTTATACATGGTGTCTCAAAATTGCCAAATCTTTACTTGCGAATTTCTTCAAATTCCAGAAATTTTTCATAGATTGCACGCTACTCTATTTCGCAACTTTCCATATCAAGTTGCAAATATATCTCAATATCTAAACTTCAATTTAAATTTTGTTAATTTAATTAAAAATGAAAAGTGACGTATCTTACACATAATCTGTGTATTTCTAACACTAAAAATTAATTTATGAAATTAAATAATTCAGATTTTTGGTAACTCAATAGTTAAAAAATGATGACGTTTGTGTTAAAAATTAAAATGAATTTCTAAGTAAGTAAAAATATCACATACGAAAGAAATTGTTTGAAAGCTAGACACCGTGTAGAGAAAAGCGTTTTATTGGTTTTACGCAAACCGATACACACACGAATCGAGCAATGCGAAAGAGAACTAACAGTTTCCAGAACTGGGAGATGGAACGCAGCCGTTTTTCAGAGAAAAGTACTCTCGCCGGAGAATTAATCACGGCGTTCTCCTCGTATTGGGAGTATGTATATCTGACGTTCTCGGACCGTCAGAGGCAACGTTTTCGGTAGCTCGTGCAGTGGAATTACGGACTTAGCCCATGGTACGTTTTTTCACCGCCCGATATACGCCGAAAGCGAGTTAAGTCACGCATGATTTATACCGACACACTCCGCGGGGCCTACTCTCTGCATCATGGTATTACACGGTGTATACCCGCGGTTTATACCAACCTAACGTGTCCCAGCGGCAGCTTCTCCGCTACGTTCGCGCGCGAGAAAGACACCCGAAAAATATAACTCTACGATATCAGGCACATATGCCCTAGAAAGCCTACGTGCAATAATTCACGCATGTAGGATGCTGTTACCTGGCACCTCCCTCCGACTTACACACACACACACACACACACACACACACACACACACACACACACACATATTACGCGCGCGCGCAAGTATATGGCATCATCTAGCCAGTATCGGCCAACCTTGTAGGTATACAGTTATGTGTGCTGACGTGTCCACGCGCGCGAGAATGTATAGGCAAGTATGACATAACTCACGGTAAAGTTTCAGGCCACTTGTGTTGTGTAAATTATTAAGCACGCGTTTGCCCCTTTGTCGTTCGAGAAACAGGACAACGTTGGACGAGGTTGGCCACATTGGGGAACATAAAGGTCAGAAGATCCTTGGACCGGTGGAGGAGTGGGACGCAAG